>Ga0208975_1000347_pt1 | contig 23138 bp, 48 predicted proteins | sample GreLakmeER78MSRF_FD_187700 | JGI IMG/M metagenome (GOLD analysis project Ga0208975, IMG submission 187700) | Freshwater lentic microbial communities from great Laurentian Lakes, MI, USA - Great Lakes metaG ER78MSRF (SPAdes) | ecosystem: Environmental > Aquatic > Freshwater > Lake | place: Great... | reverse complement strand
GTGTCCAGACTTTGATTTGTGGACGATCAAGAATGAACTCCGACAAATCAGAAGAGTAAGCGCCATTGACTATTACATCTTTTTCGTACTGAGGCTTAGTGGAAAGCTTCGAAGGTGAGTGGTGACCCACAACAACAAACTTTTTATTAATATCCTTAGTAGAATGATCGATAAAATCCAACATTGCTTTGTGATCTTCTACAGAATCTTCTGGTGAAAACTTTGCTTGACGGATGTGAAAATTACCTTCTTCATCACGAAAATTTACTACTCGATCAGAGTTTTTAATGATTTGATAATCATTCATGTAACTCTTGATCGAGTACAGCGTTTTTGGATCTTCTTTGTTCATATCTGTCCAAAGAGTACCACCAACGAAAGTTATGTCATCAAGGGTTACAAACTCTTTATCGAGGAAATGAAGGTTAGGCAAGTAGGCAAGCTTCTCACAAATACGCGGGATAGACGTTGCAAAGTCACCGTGATAGTGTTCGTGATTACCGGCAATATAGATCACATGCTTGAATTCTTCAGAGCACTTCTGAAAAAACGCATGGTATCTATTAGACTTGTGTGATTCACCGAGTATGTTAACATCGGCACGATCATTCAAATCCTTAGCGACACAGATGTCACCAGATAGAATAAGCGCATCAGCGTTCTCAGTGTTATTGATTTCGAGTTGACCAAACTCAAGATGGACGTCAGAGGCAAGAGCTATTTTCATAGTTAATTATACCACAATTACGAATTAATGTACACTGTTATTTTGCTAGAATGGCTTGAGCAAGCAGTTGCATGCGCATAACGTCCATTGCAACGTCATGACATGGATTATGCTTAAGAAACTTAGAAACCAGATTACCTGGCATAAAGCTATTGTCTAAATCCATACCAAAGGACATACCTTCAATCATAGATCGTGTATCACGAATGGTGCGCCAGTGGAAAGGATTTTGGTGCCCAGTATCATCCATTAGATATTGAAGAAACATAGGATCAAAGGTATTACCACGAGTATAAGACTTCTTTATCTTCGGACACTCACAGCTATTAATTAATAGTTCATAAAGCGCGTAAATAGACTTATCTTCTGGTGAAGGCCGAATTTGTTTCTTAGCTTCGTCACCTTGCTCAGCCCACCAATCAACTGTGTCCTTACTCATCGTACGTTTAAAAGTTTTAACTTGTTCTTCAACGTCAAACTTAATGTAAGCACAACTTTCCACCAGTTCTTCGTAAGAATATGGATCTTTAATATAGCGCTTCTCGCTAAACGACAGTAAAGCAAACGATGTCACCACACCTCTTTGAGTATCTTGACTTAATGTTTCAAAGTCGTAAATTACACATTCATTCATAACATTCTCATCAATCCAATTGTGTCAATACTTATTAATAACAGATAGTTTGCCAACATACTAAACGATTTTCTAGTAAAAGCAGCCCAAGCATAGAGAGCGCAACCAGTAATCCAAATGGGATACAAGATAAGCAGCGGCGGATTAGGAACTGTTGCTGCCATAGCAATGGCACAACCAATGCTAATAGCCCAAGCTAAAAGCTCAACGCAAAAACGAAAAGAGTGAGATTTAAAATCATCATAAATCCAATTAAGCATTAATCCCATAGCCCTTGATAGTACTTACCGAACAAGCGGAATCCATTTTGAATTCGATCATTTACTATTTTCATCCCATCATAATCGCATTTATAGGTGTTATTCGGTCCATCTTCTGTGCTATATAATGTAGGTTTGCCGTTTTCATCCCATGCACATGGTACTGACTTCCAATCAATCACACCTTCACGGAATGCATCTTCCCATGAATCATCTAATTTACATTCAAACGCAAAGATCATTTCATCCATGACCCAATCCCAACGTTTAAAGTGATTGCCATCAGTATCCCATTCATTTTCTTTGGCAGGTGCTGAGGTAGATTTTAGTTCTTCTGGCACATCTTCATCATCTGTAAAAGGTGAACCTGGTTTTTTCTCTTTTAATTGTTTGAGCATAGGCAATACAATATGTGCTAGTGTATGATCCATACTCCACGTATCATAGTAATCAATCTTCACATAATTAATCTTAGGATGTACAAAATCCAGAAACTTTTGCGCAGCCTGACACAGTGGATTTAACCGATTAGACCACTTCTGAATGATGGGTTCATCGTAGTCAATTTCACGCCAATAGAACACCTTCTCAAGAATAGTGTATGGAGACAACCAGTGGTTGCGATAACCAGAAAAATAGACTTTCATTTCAATCCTTAGATTTTAACAGATAGCGATTAGAAATTGCCTTGAAGGAAACTTCCTTCTCGTTGCATTTATATACTAAACCTTCGCGTTCGCAGCCAATAAGCCCCATTACAGACTTACCTTCAGCTTTAGCAAGAAGTTCGTCAATAGTGATATCATCTAGGAAAAACTTATGAGCAAATGATGGGCAGTGATTTAGATGATGCATCTCGCAAAACAATCTGCGAACAGCGGGAACGAAGTACTTACCAGTTGCAATGTCATAGATATCGTAGATGTAGAAGTGAGTACCCTTTAGCTTGTAGATATTGCCTTGAATACCTTCACCGATAAGTTCACCTTGAACTGCAAGATTGTCGCCATATTTGCGCAGAGCTTCTTCAAGCTTTGCATCAATAGCAGTCTTCCAAAATGTAGCGTCAGGATTAAGCTTTAGGTTCAGGTTACGAGAACACACTCCAAATTCACCGTCAATTAGATAGGCAGTCATTGAAGAGCCTTCAAGCTTTTCAGTTACTTCCCAAGTGAGGTCTTCAGTCTTCCATTGAGCAAGTTCAGCAGATAGATTCTGAATACGTTCTTGATCGGTCTTTGGAATCTGTGAAGGGAAAGCGCCTTTAGCGTCTGAAGACATGAATTCAAGAGGAGGTTCCCACTTTTGAATGCCAAGATATTCAGACACATCTGCGTCAGGACCAAACGAATGTGTTTCCGGTATTGCGTGGTCAAGATTTAATAGCAACCCTTGAGAAACTTGACCACGCAGTTTTACCGTGCGAAGGCGTTCACCTTCCACTTCATTGTAGACGCGTGGGTAGTTTCCCTTAGATAGGAAGGGAGCTAGAGTGTGAGGAACCCAAGAGTCGATCTCAATGTACACAGCCAAATCACCAGCGTTGTATTCACCTTTTTTGACTACGACCTTCCATCCACCAACGTGAGCGCACTCAATAGCATCAGCTCCTTCAATGGGAGTGAGGCCGTCGATTTTACGAATTGTTGCTAACTTTCTCATCACGATCCTTTCTGTTATGGATCAATTATACCACAATTACGAATTAATGTACATAGGAAAATTATTTATTTTTCCAAATATTTGACTACATCTTCTTCAAATGAAATAGTTAGTGATATTCTAGGGTATTTATTATTCTTATTTAAAACAGTGTGTGGTTCACTAGTGCGCAATATTGTTGGTTGGTTGAGTTCTATGGTAGTAACTGGAGTTAAGTGAAGTCTTGCTAAATTATTCCACGTTTTAGTTCCACCAGCATTAGTAGTATGTGGGTATTTAACAATATCGCTATAACTATAAAATGCAGTTATTGATCCAGCACAATTAAGTAATGGAATATTTAATCGTGCTTTTACTCCAGCGTTTAATCCACAAGTGTGATCTATGTGTAAAGTAGAATTGTCATTTACTAAAAAACATACAGAAACTTCTTTTATACTACCGTATTGAATGACTGACGTAGTCAATTGACTAAAATACGTATCAACATCTATTAATGGAACTGGATTCCAAAACTGGGGTATTCCATCAATAATCCTCCATTTGAAATTTGTATTTAGATAAACTAAAATATCTCTTCTATAATCTAAATAACCATTAATATCAACTTTTTTCCAAAATATCATAAACTATATTTTCTTGACATGATCATTTTGTACGAAGAAGGTAATTTATCAATATCAGTTATAATTTTATTATGATTTAAATTATCCTCTATTTGTGAACTAAGAGCTTTGTTAAAAAATGTTTTAAAGTTATCTGCAACAGGAATATAAAATTTTGGCTGATTGTATAAGACTGGCTGAAAAAATCTTGAATTTATATGTTTATGTGTGTTTAATACCATATCTGAGTATCTTCCTATAATATAAGATGATTGTCCTTTAAAAAAATGCTTATTATGAGGAGCATTAGTAATTGAATTATTAGTCACTGTATATTTTTCATTGGTATACATGGTTTGCACCGCTGTCACATCTTCTTCGTATATAATATAATTTATTACTGTTCTGTATAATAGAACTTGCGGTTGATTAGTAGCAATAATTTTTTTAATTTGTTTAAATTTCAAACAAGCATCTTTTATCAGTTGGCATTGTTTTACTACTAATAAAGGCACATCTGGAGTCCAATAAAAATATTCAAAAGTGAAATTTTCATCAGAATAAGTTAGTTTATCTTTACTTAATGGCCACGATAAATTTTGATTTACACCGGCCATACTATCTAAAAAAGAACAAGAAAAATTATCTTTAGCATCTAATTCTATTCTTGGTTTATCTATACCAACTATAAAAGCTATTTTCTTATTTTTTATGTATAGTGAATTCCAAAATTCATCATGAGCAATGAGAGATGACATATACATAGAACTAGGTGATAACCAATTCAGTGTATTATAATCTGTATCTAGATTATTTTCGAAAAAAGTGTTAACATAATCTGATATATTAATAACGCGAACTTTTGTTGCAGAATTTTTTAAATATTGTTTTAAATATGGTATTGCTGCAATATCACATTCTTCCCAAAGCGAATTAGCAAAATTATTAGTAGGCTTAAGTATTACAATTTCGTCTAGCAATATATTATTTTTAATAAATGTTTGTAGTATATTCGTGCTGTCGGCACCTCCACTATAAGATAATACTAAATGGTCGTATTTTTCTCTTAACTGAATAGCTCGCTTCTTATATAAATCTGATAAGGTCTCAGTGACAGGAACTTTCCAATCTATTTGTGAAAACACTTCGTCATAAAAACTCCAATGGACAATAGTGTTTTTTTCACAGGTACTTGCATATATAAGAGCATCAACTTTATTATTAAAAGTTAAATTATTTACATGATAAACGCCATTTTGCATACGTTTATTTCTGAATTAATAGACTATTATATTTTAGTAAATGTTGATTTATTTTTTCAATACTCATTGGATTGATCATAGTATAATTAGCTTTAGCAAAGTTTTCTCTTACTTCTTTAATAGATAAAATGACACTAATTCTTTTATTCATTTCTTCTAAATCTTCTTTTGCATATTTCCTTAAAGATGAAATACTTAAAAAATTTGCTACGCCAGAAGCCTCTGGATAATCAGCGGCCAAATTTGGACCAATAGCATTGGCAGCAGCAGTATCTACGTTAATATGGCCGAGTATTTTTAGTTTATTATTTTCTGCTAATCCGAGCAATGGACTGAAACCACCAATAAATAAATCCAAATCATTTGTAACAAGTGATGAAGCTGCATCTGCTGCTGACTTATATTGAACCCATATAACTGGTGTTTTTCCAATAATCTTACCAGCAATAAGTTTAGATCCAAGTCCTTCAAATCCAATAGTTATAGGTTTATTAGCAGTACTAGAATTAAGTAGACCTTTTAATGTTGTGTGTTGATTATTATTTCCAGTAATATAATATATGCCAGTAAAAGTCATAATGTTAATAGTTTGTATTTGCTGATATACACTATGAAACGTTTCTGGAACATTAACTTTATATAAAACTGCGTCTGTAGCGCCGCTGCCACAAACTATTAAAAAATCTTTTTCTTGTATAGCTTCTTGAAGTGCCAAAAGTCCTCCAGCACCGGGTTTATACACTATTATAGCAGACGAATTATATATTTTATTATACTCTTCTACTAAACTCGTACATAAAGGCATGATTGATAACAACGGAACATACACTTTTATTTTTTGAGGTATTTCTGCATTGGCAAAAACACTAGCTAACATAAACACACAACACACAAATAATTTTTTCATATTTACTTTCAATATTAATTTAATTTCATAGATTCTGTTTTAAAAATCTTATCCCAAATGGGAAAAAATAACCCAAAGTTTTTACTTGGATTTCGATGATGCTCCAAGTGCCATTTACCAAATGTAAATCCAATAAAATTTACATTTTGATTATGTTCTAACCTTTCTTGTAAAAACGCAGCCCAACACCAATAAAATAATAAAATATACCACGAATCAAAAATAAAGCAAAACAGTATTGTGGGTAAAACATCTGTAATCCAAAGATCAACAGTTCCTATAATGTCATCATTGTACAAAAACAAATTATTCCATTTCCAAGACGTGTGATTGTTTAAAATGAAGACGTGGTGATGTCTGTGAAAATTTTTGATCACTGGAGTTTTATGTACAAGTCGATGCCACAAATACAAATATAACGTCCATATCATAAAGATAGCTAATGCCATTTCAATATTACTTTATAGATTTTTCAATATTTAAACTTTTATAGAATTGTGAATCTAATTTATTTAACTCATTAATTATTATCAATTTATCAGAATCAGATATATTTTTGCCAAATAATTTGTACCAATGACGTTCTTTAATTTCATGTATCATTTTTAGTTGTTTATAATTTGAAAATGCAGTTGCTCCATAGGATACTACCGCTGCTGCGTCAATAAAATTTCCAGACAATGATATCATAGTTTCAGCGCTAGATTTAAAATTAATTGGCAAACACTTAATTTTACTAGTACACAAACTCTCCATTGCATTATAACTGTGAGTGCCAATTCCACTATTTCCAAAAATAATTTCTTTTTTGTTAGATCGTGCAATTAAATCTTCTAAACTATCTATATTGGAATCTTTGTTCACATATACAAACATAGAAAAATAACCAATATTAAATATCTCTTCTATATTTGGTATTTTAAGCGACGAAACATTGTTTGATATTAACAATATTGGGTTATTTGATTGAGAAAAATAACTATGTCCAATCAAATGAGATGCACCAGACTTATTAATTATTACAATATTAATATCTTTATTTTCTATTCTGTATGCTAATTTTCGTGCAATTGTATCATCTGGTCCTCCAGGTGAAGCTGCCACTACAAGTTGAATAGTATTACATAGAACTGAAAATGAAGAAAACACCAACAAAATTAAGAATATAATATTTTTCATGTGTACCTATCTATAATGCTATCAGTAAATTTTTTATTAAAATATGCAGATTTTTGTGGAGTTGTTTTTACCATTGTTCTATATATTTGATTGAAATAGTTAGAAAACAGTGGTCTAATTTTGGTTCTGAAGGGAATGTTGTATATGTATGACTTGTATTGTTGTACACTAATCGCATCCAAGGGTTCTATATTTGGAAGCATTGAAAAGGCGGTACTAATATCGTATAAAAAGAAATCTATTTGTGTAAGTTTAGAATTATAATATCCTAATGTAAAATCCCAATCATTGATGTTGGCATCGTCATTGGTATTGGCGTGTTCATCTAATAGATTATTTCCAGTAATTAATACGCCACTTTTATTTGCTAATACATAATCAGCGGCAAAAAACGCATGAGTATAATTAATCCCTATACTTTTAAATGGTTCAAATATAAATTTATAAAACTTAATCAACAAATCTTTTTCAGATACATTAATTATAATTGGTTCTATGTTTAATTCTAAACACGTATTAATTGCAAAACTATTTTCATGTTTGCTTCCGCAAGAAACTATTATGGGAATTATAGGAATAGATAATCTATGAAAAGTTCTTACTATATATTCCGAATCAAGGCCTCCACTATATGCTACGTAAATAGTTGAATACTTTTTATGTAATTCTTTGGCTGTATATTCACACGCAATATTAAAATCAAGTTTATTAAAGTTATATGGTTGTATATGCGGTATAAAATCTACTGAATCTAATTTACATGTAAACCAATCATTTTTAGTTATCATTATGTTATCGTATAATTTCTTGAAAGTGTAGGCTTAACAATACTATTTAAATTAATTTTATTTTGTACTGCTTTAATACCATCTTTATAGAAATTAAATATTTCAGAATTATGTTTTTTATTAAAAAACGAATCTCTTACACTAAGTACAAGATTCTTTGATTTTGGCGATTTGTGAATTAAAGGTCTTTTTATATCATATATTAATTCATGCATTGGACGATTCATTATTAACTCATGTAAATTTCCATTTACATAAATTGGTGATTCATTTTTAGTTGTTTTATAATGAGTATAAATTCTATTAAGAATATGTAATTGTTTTAATAAGATTTCTGGGAAATATGGATCCCAATAAAAATTCACTCTATCACAATATTCATTACCAAATGAATTTCCCAAAGTTGTTACTATAGAATCTACAAAATTAAAACATCGCTCGTATGGAGGATATAGAGAAAAATTATAAGTTGGTCTATCTCTACCAAAAAGTAGTGCGGTTTTTTTATCTCGCCAAGATTCATTGATTACATATTTTTCCAGATCTTTCCAAAAAAATGTATGAGGACTACAGCCCACAGACATATAACTAGTCCAATCAGTCGAATATTGAGATACTGAAAAATTTTTAGAACTATCGAAATATTTAGTATAATCAAATATTTCGTATATTGATTCTAAACCAAGTTCTTTTATATACGGTATAGCATTATGATATAATTCGCCATTTGCATTGGAATCATCATTCTCAGATGAATCTTGACTTACAGCACCAACTGTAATAATCTTATCTATTTTTATATTATTTAATGCAAATGTTTCTAACATATGAGTTGAATCATATCCACCACTATAACATAATATTATATAATCATATTTTTCACGAAGGCGTATAGCTTGTTGAAGATAATAATAACTTAAATTTTCTGGAGGTTCTATTTTCCAATTTACTTTATCATATATGTCATCAAAATAATAAAATCTTGGAAGTAATTTAGATTTTAAATTATATTCTATTGCTTCTATTTTAGATGCAAAGTTGGTTCCATTACTAAAATAATACATTATTTAAATAATACATTATTTACTTTTTAAGTAACTCTGCTAATTCTGCCCAGTTTGGTATTTGATCTGGATCTATTTCAAATAGTTTTAATTCTTGATTCTCTATATTTACTGTAGCACCAACTTCAATTGGTGTTGTTGTAAATACAACATCTCTTTTTTTAACAGAATTTTCAATTTGTTGCTGCCACGTCATTAATGGTGCGTGTATTTTTATATGCTCTGCCAATTCAACACCATCTAGTGGAAATGGAATGTTTAGAGTGACTTGAAACTGTACTCTTTCATGCATTGGAGCATTCTCTATACCATCTGTAGTCAACCCCATAAAAACTGGAGTACTGATATCTGGAGTGTATTCGACTAACATAGATTTATGTTCATTATTAACATAAATAATTTTTGAAGTATAACTATACATTGTAAATCCTATTTAAAAATATTACCAAAATATTACAAGCGCGCCTGGCTGACCGGCAGCGCCACTCATTGCTAAATTGTTGTCAGCAACATTTATGCCACCGCCACCGCCACCGCCACCTATACCATAATAAGAGTTAGTATAACCACTAGCTGCTGGACCTGCCAGCTGACCAGCTAAACCGTGCCAATTAAATGTTCCATAGCCGGGCGAATTAGCATTTGGATTTGAGTGAGTTAAATTCGAACCAAAAGTTCCCCAAGTTGGACCACCACCAGGTCTACCAAAGGGACCAAAGTATACACCGGCACCGCCGCTGCCACCTCCTTGTGTAAGGACGACGACAGACTTGCCCTGGGTGGTTGTCGTATATGGGCCATGAGCGCCAACATTACCGGGACTTATTGCGCCTCCGATACCACTCAGACCGCCAGCGGCGCCTACAGCTTGAACATTAATACCAGTATTAACTGAAGCTACCTCACCACCACCGCCTCCATATGCTAAGACATGCCAAGCATTTCGTGCAGCATTTAAGACTCCAGAATAACCTCCACTTCCACCATTGCTACCACTACTATAAGGTCCATCTCGAGCACCACCTGCGGCGCCGCCATAGCCAGCATATACGTATATGACATCACTAGGAGTAATGTCTAGCAATACTCCATACATTGAGCCTCCACCTCCGCCAGTTCCACCCTGAACAGTACCCCAGCCATAATATCTCGATGAGCCTCCACCTCCGCCTCCGCCTCCGCCAATAGCTATAATACCAATTCTAGCCGAATAACTAGAATCAAAAGTATATTGGAAATTAGATCTAGCAGTGTCATAAGCGTCATGACCTACAGCTCTCCTAGCAGCGCTACTAAAGAATTGAGAGCAAGCAATAGTACCACTAAGTGGTATTAAAGCCCAAGATGTGCCGCCGTTGGGCGAATAATATCTTCCAATCATGGGACTAGCCTCGGTAGTACCGCGATAATATTCGCTAATCGATATTGGATTTGATCCACCAAATTCACCTTGAAATTGACTGAACGATATCGCAGATCCAGAAGCAGGTAGTGTCATAGTAGTAAGAAATTAAGATTGTGTTATATATTTATAGGCATGACATATTTTACAATTTAGTAATCACCAAAATATTACAAGCGCGCCAGGCTGACCGGCGCCGCCTTGCATGCCGCCACCGTTGTCAGCAACATTTATGCCACCGCCACCGCCACCGCCACCTATACCATAATAAGAGTTAGTATAACCACTAGTTGCTGGACCAGCCAGTTGGCCGGATAAACCGTGCCAATTAAATGATCCATAGCCGGGCGAATTAGCATTTGCATTTGAGTGAGTTAAACCACCCCCGGCCGAGGCAGCGCCGCCTGTACCAGCTCTAACAAAAGTATGAAAGTATACACCAGCGCCACCGGTGCCACCTCCTTGTGTAGCAACACTCTTGCCGGATGTTGTATATGGGCCATGAGCGCCAACATTACCGGGACTTATAAGGCTCCCCACACCGCCAGATCCTCCCGCTGCACCCACAGCTTGATTATTAATACTGGTATTAACTGTAGCTACCTGCCCGCCTCCGCCACCATATGCTAAGACATGCCAAGCATTTTGTGCAGAGTTTAAGGCTCCAGAATAACCTCCACTCCCACCATTGCTGCCAGCACTATAAGGTCCATCTCGAGCACCACCAAGCGACCCGCCTGCACCAACATATACGTATAACTGTTGACCAGGAGTAACAGTTATTGTTGTGCCATACATTGATCCTCCGCCGCCGCCAGCTCCACCTTGAACAGTACCCCAGCCATAATATCTCGACGATCCTCCGCCTCCGCCGCCGCCGCCGCCAATAGCTATAATACCAATTGTTCTCGAATGAGTAGCATCAAAAGTATATAGCGACGCACTTACAGCAGTGGCATAAGCGTCATGACCTACAGCTCTCCTAGCAGCAGCACTAAAGAATTGATTACAAGAAATAGTACCACTAGTGGGTATTAAAGCCCAACTGGAGCCAGATGGCAAATAACTTCTTTCGTTGGTAGTGCCACCATAATATTCATTGAGTGATATCGGATTTGATCCACCGAACTCAGTTTGAATTTGAGCCAATGATATTGAAGATCCAGAAGCAGGTAGTGCCATAGTAGTAAGAAATTAAGATTGTATCGTATATTTATAATATGAGCGTGACGTATTTTACAATTTCAGTAAACATTCCATATATGATCATACCCATAATACCCATCAAACAACAAGTTATTATGAAATAAACAGTTCCAAGCAATTGAAAACAGAAGCGAAAAAAAGTCTTAAAGACTTTTTTCACAATTTTACAGCATTTTCAGCATTTAATAGAATGCTATTGTCAACTAAAGTACCACCATATGCACGCTGATAAATTTCCGCAGCTTCTTTTACATAAAACATATACACTCGACCTATTGAAGTAATTAGAGTATAGTTCATAGTAGACCTCTTGTTGTTGTGGATCTATTATATATTAATTACAAATTAATTACGCCGTTTATACAGCGTCAGGTGATCATGAGACACCTCAAGTAGGTATCCATACATCTCGTTGACGAGCAGGGACGTACGTCACTTTGAGGTGTCTAAGTTGTTGATTCATATAGGCTGAAAAGCCTAATTATAGGGAATTATAGGGAATTATGAGCTTTTCTGAAGCTTTTTACGCAAAGACTCAATCACGTCAGCAGCTTCTTCAAGCAAATCTGCAATTCTATCGGGTTTTCCCTCTTGAACTGACTTTCTGGTAGAGATTTGTCTACGAATTTCAGCTCGTTTACGTAGATTATCCACTATGTCATCATTTGCTACTCGATTAGGACAAGCTCGACCTTGATCACAGTTATTATTGCAACATTCTTGCATATAATCTTTCAATAATGTAATACAGAGATTTATTATACCATACAGGCAAATCGTTGTACAATTTTATTCGTCAATTCCAAGAGTTTCCGGATTATGATCTAATTTTAAAATATCGCCATCTTCGTAGAAGGTAGCATCAGGATCACAGATCGTAAATTGCAGATCAGAGTGATGTAGATCATAGTCTTTGAAGCTTCCATCATCTTCATAGACGCGGAATACCCACTCGGTAAAACCCACTCGAAGCAGGCAACCCGTTACTCCATTAGCAGATGCTATTTTCATTTCTTAATTTCAAAATACTCGGCAATGGCGTCACCTGGAGCAGCGTCTGGATTTTTGCGATCGATCTTGATACACTTACGAATTAAAAGTTTTGTGTACTTTTCAAGTTCATCGTTATAATCACAGGACCAGTCAATTTCACCTTCACCGGGACCCCAAGTTTCAGGCCCCCACAAAACAAAACCAGCTTTCTTGATAAGACGTTTTGTATTTTTCACCATGATGATTCATCCACGATTGTTTTGGTGATAGTAACCGAATCGCTATTGATAACAGCATGAATGCTGACCGTTACAACAGAACCAATGCCGGAAGAAGAGTCAACTGTGACAGTCACAAAGTCCGACATAGGCTGATCATACTTCTCTATGAATTGAAGTATTGTATAAAGATTGTCTCTATGTAGAGTAATTTGATTCATAGACACCTCCGTCTTTTGGATGCATTGTACCGGCGCTTCGCTTTTGAGCACCATAATATTCCTCGTCCTCGATAGCTACTACATGACATTCGTCCATAGACTGTGCATATCGATTACTAATTGCTTGATACTTGATAATCGTACAAGCAGTTTCTTCTCCTGCCTCGGCACGGTCGAGTTTAGAAAGCAGCGCAAGCAGATTACGTCTAGAAAGATAGATTACATCGTTCACTTGAAGAACCCTCCCATATAAAGCAAAAATAGCGCAATACTCGAAGCTGTTAGCGAAATCCAAATGCTCTCGTTACCAGTCTTGGGTTTACCATGTTGTTGTAGTGTCATACCTAAACCAACAGTGAGCAGAGCAAGGTATGCAAATTGAGGCCAGTATTGAATCAGAATCATTCAGTATCTCCAGTTGTAAAATCACGAATAATAAGTGTAAGAGCTTCGATGCGCTTAATGTTACCCGCAACATCGTTGTCGTGTAAGTACGCGCCTTTCTTAAAAGCCTTCAATTCATCTTTCAGATACTTGCGATAGTCCATCAAATTCAGTAACGTGATACGATCGGCAACTTCACCGTCAATTTCTAGTTTCTTGCTCATGGTTTCATCTGGTAAAAATAAAGAATGAAGGGGAAGCCAAACAAAAATGCTACGATAGAGGCTTGGAAGAGTTCTTTGAGAAATTGTTTCATGTTTAATCCTTTGTAGATCTATTATAACATAAAGATGATTTAATGTACACCGTTATTTGCTGGCTACTTCGAATTTTTGTGCTTTGTAATCCCAGTGACGAGTGTCATAAATTCGCAATTCACATTCATACCCGAATAATCCAAATTCTGCGTGCAGGCCAGCGTGATCTCCTCTGACTGTGTATGACAACGCCAATTTAATAATAGTTGTCGTGCGATATGCGTTTGCTTCAATCGCTTTATGCTTAGTCAGTATACCAGAAGTTGATGCTAAGATTTTAAAACGATCACTGAACGGATAGCTAACGGATAAATTTAGATTAATCAAAGCTCTTCATCCATTCCAGTAGAATTGCTCTTGCAGCTGCGCGCGTAATTCCAAAATGAGACTGCAAATAAGCACCTGCTCCAAACATGTTCGTAACTCCAGAATCTCGGAGAGCGTTTAGATAATCACTATGTTCTTCAGTCATTTCACATGCTCCAATAAGTTTCAGAAGAAGGATCACATGAACGTGGAGTGTCATGCGGGATTTGCACATCTTTTCCGCTCATCAAGTTTCGCACAGTTTTCATTGTAGGCACATATTCAAAGCGCCATCCGTTGCCTGCACCAACGCGATACAAGGTGTGTGACAAGTCTAGCACCTCGCGGTCCATACTCGCTTGATCACGATCTCTCCAAACGGAGGTGGAATACAAACGCTCACCTGTTTTGCAACGAGCATCACGTTTGTAGATATACAGTGTGTAGTCTTGTTTCATTTCAGTTTATTGATTTCATCTAGAAGGGTGTAGTACCCAGCATAGTCCAAAGCCATTTCGTAGCTTCCATCCTGACAGGATTTCCAATGTGCATTGGTGCTAAGGATGAGCGCGGCCCGTTCACGTAACTCTTTTAGTTTATCTTCGTTCATTCTAGTTCCTTGGTTGGTATGGATCTATTATATCAAATAGACGATTTAATGTACACCGTTATTTTAGGTTTTGTAGCTTCTCACGAGCTAATTTTAGACTTTCGTTCAGATCGGCACGCATCGAACTTGTAGTACCAAAGGTACTAAGCAATTCTTCCAGCAGTGCAATTTTTTGCTCGATCAAAATCTGTTCTGACATATCATAATCGCTCATTTTATATTCCTGTAGTATTCCCGTATACCGACAGCATCGTGGTATGCATGATGCGGTACTGTGGATTCGTACTCGATGCTCAGGTCCAGTTCAAACTTGATCACGGTGGGAATGCTGATACGTTCTCCTGGACCAGTAATCAACGATTCGCAAAAGTGCCGTATGTCATCCGGCCAGTCAGCGACAATAGTAACCTCATTAAACTGCAAAAGATATGAAGACAAGCTACTCTGAAACTGTGAGCGGCTGGAAGGTACCAGAATCATATGCGGTACTACATTCTCCCTGACCCACGGATCTAGCTGGTCATTCATATTCAGCTCACAATACCATGCGCGAATCCGATCATACTCTGGTACTAGGGCCATAGACATAAGCCGCCCACCAAAGCCATTAAACTCTGTGTCTAAAAATAGTTTCATTCTGTCTCTGTTCTTTTATCTACGTTTGATCGATCCGCCATATAGAACACGCCTATGACAAACCCCAATATTAATCCCCAAAAGAAACTCATAGTTCTACTCTAAAGTGTTTCTTTGCTGCATTCCATCCATACTGAAATGCTTCCCATTCTAGTTCATCGTAACCATAAGACAGTGTCCAGGTGCGCGTCCTTGAATCCGATGTGTCTTCGAGAAACTCGTCAAACATATCTGACTGTTCTTGTGTATCCCAATCATTTTTCATTTTAGTCCTTCTTTGGTTTGGATGGAAAATCGGGGAATGTACCCCACCGCTGATTGTAGTATTGATCTAAGTCCTGAGGCCCACCTTGATCTACCCATAACTTAGCGATGGTAATTACAGGATTGCCATCCACTATAGTATATCTAACAAGATGCGCGGCATGATCGTACGTGCCATTCGGTACCCAGCCAAACATTCTAAATTTTACATTTGATTCCATATTACCCACACTAGAAAACATATGACAAATCCAGCAATTAAGCCACAAGCAAATAACATTATTCTTCAACTCCGAAATGTTCTCTAATCTTTTCTGCCGTTTTGTTTACGCCTAAGTTATATCCATAAAACAAATCATTGGGCGGATTTTCCACAGCAGTACCTGAAGCAATACTAGCACATTCTCTCACAATCAACTCGGCGAACTTTTCCTTATTGAAGAACGATGAATCATTCTGTTTATCATAGATATAAGACTTCTCGACAAGTTCACGAATTCGTTCGTTCATTCTTCAAATCCGAAATGTTTCAATACATCAATGCCAGCACATCTACGTCCCAATTTATAAGCATCATGATCGTGAACACTAGGAGCTGGATCTTTGGCCATCCAGGCACATTCTCTCACAATCAACTCGGCGAACTTTAGGTCTCGTGCTTTTAGTATCTTTGCTTCCCACGTTAGCCCATCAAATTGTCCCATGTAATAGTGAACAGTTTCTTCGGCATGGGCGCTGGCCTGTTCAGCAAGTTCTCGAATTCTTTGTTCGTTCATTTTGTTACCAAGCAATTGCATGAACATGCCACGTTTTACCGAAGTAGAAGATCCGGCTATTGCAGAGCATCCGTGCAGTGCGTGTTGACTGCTTGACATAGTCGCATCCATTGAGGTGAAACATGCGACCAATGCGAAGCTCTGAGAATTCTTGTGAAGTGTTGTGATTCATGATTATTTCTTTCCAATGCGTTCTGCGATTTTCATCTTGACCCACTGCAGATGCTCGTTGAACATCTTTGGACCATTGGGATGATTGACCACCGCCAGCTCAAACTGAGTACGGATAGCATACAACTGAGTCAAAGACTTCTTGGCGTATTCAGCCTCTTTGTCGTAGTGTGCAGTATTGTAAGCCATGATATTTTCCTTAGTATGGGTTTATTATACCATAATATTTAATTACTGTACACCGTTATTTAAGGCATGCGCCCGGCTGTCAACCTTCCACTGCTTACAACTGCTTCCCAATTTAATCGTCCATCGGCACCCGTGGTGGGGCATACGATGCTCATCGGCCTCGCGTTCTAGCACGAGTGATCCTTGGGATAGGACTGCTAGGCCTTGACCTGCCTAGCATCAGGGTATATCACACACGCTCTACGAACAGATCCACGCTCTCTGAGTAGTAGCCGTTAGACTCACCCAACCAACGTACATCCACCCAGCCCTTACGAGTACCGAACTTGTAGAACGTCCAAGTCACGGATTCGTGATCTCCTTCGTCAAACTCTACAGGAGCCACACCTGAAACTTCTTCAGCCTGGAGCAACGGAGAGCCAACCAAGTCCTGCAGATCACCGACTATGTCGTCGATATCCACACGCTCGCAACAATCCTGAGAGTGAGCGAACATGAAACGCTCACCGTCTGCAGTTACAAACACCATCTCGCCGTCACCAACAGAACCAGTCACTTCGACAAAGGTCTGCCCCAGCATGCGAGCCATGCCTTCTTGAGTGTTTACTATGTTTTCGTAATCCATTTTGTTTCCTTCTTAGAATCAATTATAACATAAGATGTAATTAATGTACACCGTTTAATTATAGAGCCCAAACGAATCACCACCGCTGTTAACGACCCGAACTCTGCCGCCACAAACCGTGATGTAGCCATAGCAGCCGTCTGAATAAACCTGATACGGATCAGGCTCGATCGTCACATTCCGAACAATCTCGCAGTAACCCCAACGCTTTGTGGGCAGCTTCCCTCCGAACAATCGCATGTTCTCAAGAGAAGTGATCAGGATTTTTGCTTTCATACTATTTTCACTTTGAACATTGCCAAAGCATCGTTCGAACCACAAATCTGGAGAGAATGAGCTCGGCTGATGCCATCCTGCAGCGGAATGTAGAGGGAAAGCCAGGTGTTCATAAAGCCCTTACGAGCGGTTGGACCAACTGTGATGTTCGTGATGGTTGCGTTCAGAGTGCCAGCTTGGCAGCTGTACTGGATCTTGGTGCCGATGCTTAAGTTCATTTTGTTTCCTTGGTATGGATCTATTATAACAAAACGTCTAATTAATGTACACCGTTTTATGCAGTTTGATCAAAATGCAGATGTTGTTTCCAGCAGTCGAGCATTTCGCTGCGCTCCGTAGCAACCTTGTGGAGCTCACGATCAAGGTTGGCTTTCATCATAGCGGCAAATTCGGCCTGCTTGTGCTTCGGCAGGTCGGCAACTAGATGGCAAAGTATGGTCTCAAAGACACCACAGGCATAGGAGTAGGATCCGCGACTCTTGAAGGTCAGTTCAGAGTACTCGTGAGCGATGGCTCTGACTTCGGAGAAGGCCATTTTAGTCATTTAGATTCCTTTGGTTGTTCAACAATTCCAACACTTACTTTCACAACCTTCATACGGGGATTTTCAATGTACGTACCGGCCCGTTCAACGAGGTTCATAGTACCTAAAATATGATATGCTTCCGCACTAGTTCCAAACGGACCTTTGAGCATTTCTACACTACCGGCGATGGAACTGGGTGCATAGACCACGTAATACAACCCCATCTCTGTATGCTTAAGCATTTGGTTTCCTTGTTTTGTTAGATCAATTATACCATAACGTCTAATTAATGTACACCGTTTTATGCGGCAAAGTTCTCGCCTCGATCTAGTTCCCAGTCGTATGCTATGTCCATGAGCTCGGCATCCGTGAGCTCGGCAACCGCTTCCTCAAGAGTATCAAATCCACAAGCATCATAGGAGCCATCGTATATGCGTACGTAATAGCTACCATTACCAGGAGATGCCTCTGTGTCAATACCAGCTTCGCCAACACTGGGGATGACTTTCTTTACTATGTCCATTTGGTTTCCTTGTTTTGTTAGATCAATTATACCATAACGTCTAATTAATGTACACCGTTATCTCCAAGGATTTCGGGCCTCTCAGTGCAGATCTATACACCGAGAAGCCCGAAAAGGACGTACGTGTTACTTGAACTTCACGATACGAACCGTGCCCTTGAACTTCTTCAGCTTGACCTGGGGCTGGAGAGCGGAAAAGTCATAGAAGCCATTGGTGGAAGTAACCAACTTAGGACGGCCACGGCCGCGCTTGACCGCATCTACGACCTTGCATTCAACGCCGATCTCGGCAATCCGGCCCGAGTAGGCACCGGTACCAGCCTTGTGGATCAGGCCAGTAGCAGTGAAAGTGGTAGTTCCGCCGGTGGAGGAGTCGATAGTCTTGTTCATAGTCTTTCCTTAATTTATTTAACGTATTTCTGCAGAGCATCTTTGGCTTCTTCAAGCTCGCTGATGCCTTCGTAGCATTGTTCTACAGCGGCCATCTTCATCAGTTCTATGAGAGACTCACATTCCATCCGATCGGCGCGGCCGAGTGTGGCCATGAATTTCTCAACCTGATCGAATTCTTCGAAGCTCCAGATGATGTCGGCCAAGACTTTTTGCTTGGATGTCAAGCGATCAATAGTAAATTCTACGGTCATTTTGTTTCCTTAGCGGTTAGGGCATTCACAGTCAGCACCGGCGGGACCAACCTTCACTTCGTCATACCAGACAAAATCATGGCAGAATTCATGCCTTGAATCTTCCAACACTGCCATGCGAGCCTGGGCCAACTCAACAGTGGGGTACACTCCGTAGATGATGCTCTCTGGAGCGCCACGGTCCTCGGCACGTACAATAAAAATCGAAGTCATTTTCTTTCCTTTAAAATTAAGCAACCAACATGTATTCGGCCAAGTCTTTCCAGTCCTTGTTAGAGGCGCGGATCTTAGAGACCGAGATCAGAGTGCGAAGGCTGATTTCCTTAGCGTCATCCTTTAGTTCGCGGATGAGGTTCATAGCATCCTGCTTGACTTCCATGCTGTACTCAGGCATGAACTCGGCAGACTTAGAAATGAAGTCCATACGATCGATCTTCTGGTCCAGAGTCATTGCAAGGTCGATCATCATGCTACGTGAGCGGATGGCTTGATCGATTTCGTTCTGAGCCTTGTTAGAGATGAACACCACCTTGCCAGTGAAGTCAAAGCTACGTGGCAGATCTTCATCCTTCATGTCTGCATTCCAAGAGATGATACGCTTGCCGTAGGAGTCCAGAGCACCTTTAAGCAGGTTCAGAGCAACTGGGTCTTTGAGCACCGAGTCACAATCATCAAACACGATAACCGAACCGTTGTTCTCGAAGAGAGTCCGGAACAAACCCTTAGCGGTAGAGTAACCTTTGATAGTCACAAACAACTTTGAGCGTTGAACAACTTGACCAACTTGGAAGTCAGCCAGTGTAGAAGCATCTTTGTAGCCAGCGTTGACAAGAGTCTTGGTGACCGTGTAGGTTTTGCCAAGGCCACCTTGACCGGTGATAACAGCCGAGGGTTGTACACCAGAAGCTACCATGTTGATGAGCTTCTCAACAAAGCTGAAGCGTTGGTTGATGCAGAAGCGATCCGACTTGACTTCCGTGATGGTGCCAGTGATTTCGTTGAAAGTCTTTTTCACACCAGTGATTTTCTTGTACATGTACTCGATGTAGTCTTTCTTGGAAGTCTTGAAGGTAGTGCCATCAATGTTACAGACGAACTTAGAAGAGGCTTTATCGAAGGAGATGCTTGTATTCATTTACTTTGCTTGTTTGGTTTTGATAGATCTATTATACCACAACGTCTAATTACCGTACACTAATAGTTGACTGTTTTAGTATACTATTACACAGTCCGGCTGTTGTACTGGCAGGCAGGAGCTGCGTTCCACATGTCGCAGAAGTACTTGGCATCCCGACGGAGGTCACAGGCATCAACCACGAAGTCGCCGTCCATGATGTACCAGACGACCCGCTCGGCTCCGGTCTTGGTTTCTGTGCAGGCTTTTTTGAGGGTGTATGTTGGTTTGTTCATGAGTCTATTATAACAAATAGCTCATTTATTGTACACAATAGTATACTGTTTTAGTCAACTACTGTCATATCCTGAATCATCACGCAGGTGTCTTCGAATTCGGTCGTCCAGGTCCACTCATCCCGATTGACAAGATCCATGTACTCAGCTATATCCTCAGCATGATCTTTAGCCTTTTCGTAAGTCGAGTAAGCTGCCACGCAATAGAAACCACCGGCGTCATCTTTTTCTATGACAATGTAGACTTTCATTATGCAGCTCTCAGGAGAGTGGCAGACACGTTCCAGCGGCCGTGAGGGCCAGCATTCACTTCGACCATCTTGATCTTGACCTTGGTCACGGTGCCGTGCATTGGCAGGCCGCTTTTACCAGTCCATGCTACCTCTTGGCCGACCCTCAGAACCAGAGCTGCAGATCGCTGTGCGGTCTTGACTCGAGAATTGATGATAGCAACGATGGTCTTATTCATGGCTCGCAGCGTGTCGAGGTCCATGGAGTGAAGTTCAGATACGGTAGGCATTTAGTTTCCTTGTTTTGATAGATCAATTATAACAAATAGACGATTTATTGTACACCGTTTTTAGCAATCAGGATCGTAGTCATGCCATTCCTGAGCTTCGTCTGGCTGACCATCAGGATCGTAGTAATCTTCGGGATGACCTTGATCAGGACCACGATAGTGCGGGTTGCGTTCCCATGAATCATAGTCTGACAGGAGCCATTGCTGGTCCAGCCGTTCTGCACCTACGATCCAAGCCCATTCACGGATTGCTTCCTGAATGTAAGACATGTCTTAAACCTTGGCAAAGTAGCGGTAGGGCAGGCCCACCAGATAGCAGAGGTACTCGTCATCACCGTTGGTACCTTCAGCTTCGTGGATCCAGCGGAGGGCCATCTCACGATCCTTGGCACCGCATGCGATCACAGTTTGTACTCGCATCTCAAAGGCAATCTCAGCCTTGTCTTCAGCAGCTACTCGCAGCTGGTGGTTGTCTTGGATCATGGTCGCAAGGTACTCGAACTCGCTGTTGAACGCCAGCTCAGTCCAGTTGGAGGTATCGACACCACGAGGACGAACACCGTAGGCATCCTTGTACATGTCCCAGTAGATGCTCTGGAGTTCTTCTTGGCGGGTCATCGTTTCCATTTGGTTCCTTTGTTTTGTTAGATCAATTATAACAAATAGACGATTTAATGTACACCGTTTTATGCAGTCTCGGTGAGCGCCGTGACAAAAAGGAGGTGTTTCGCGATGTTCATTTTCTGACGGACATACTCGACCGAGTGAGCGCCGGCGCCCATCGCCAGCATTTCCTGGCAGTCCGAGAGGATGGAAGCAATCACCATCGGCATGCCGCCGATCCGAGCCGTGATAGACTCGACGTACTGCTCGCGAATGTCTTCTGTGGTCATCCCGTACATCTGAATCTGGCGCTGTGTATCTGTCATTTGGTTTCCTTGTTTTGTTAGATCAATTATACCACGAGTGCGATTTAATGTACACCGTTATTTTACGTGCCGAGGTTCGTTGAAGAGCTTGCGTAGCTGAGCGTGGATGCCGGGAGGCGTGACGTCTATGACCTCGCGAGGCTTGTACGATTTCGTGACCGCGTCGATGACCGCGGTGAGACTTGCTCGTGTCGGTGTGCCCATCGTCGTGATCTGCGTGGCGGTCTTCTGTATCACGGGCTTGACCCACGAGACGAGAAGCACGTAGCCGCGATCACGGTCGGCAGGCACGATTCGAATGTAGAGTGTCGATGACGAGTTCAGCATGTGTGTCCTTCTGTGTTGATGATCTATTATAACAAATAGACGATTTATTGTACATTGTTATTTCGTTTACTACATGTTTATTTAAATACTACACAGTAATTAAAATACTACGCGGTAATTATTTGTACTCAAGAGCTACAGAATTATGCTTCTTCGCGAAGTCCAACGCTTCTTCTTTCTTTGTAAAGTAGTATTCAATAGAGTTTGTGCTTTGATCATCGCTGGTAGTGTTCCATAACGTAGTTGATTACTTTATCGGGAGTCTCTTCGTAGATCTCTTTTGGCGTGGCGTAGTCGAATGCTTTGTTCTGACTGTTCCACCATTCGTTAACAAGGTGTGAATCACCTATCATGGCAAACAATATCCTATTCAACTCATTAGTTGTCATATAGAGTAGCCTCGAGTAGTCGTATCATAGTTTCCACGGCATTGGCGTCCATCGTTAGAATACTTGTACCAAACTCACCATTAATCATAAGTTGAGTACGACCATCCGATGCGACACCCACGCTATAGGCGGGTTTATCGGCAATTTTGATGGGTGGAAGAGGATTAGCTAAGAGATCCTTAGTTTTT
>Ga0208975_1000346_pt1 | contig 23150 bp, 15 predicted proteins | sample GreLakmeER78MSRF_FD_187700 | JGI IMG/M metagenome (GOLD analysis project Ga0208975, IMG submission 187700) | Freshwater lentic microbial communities from great Laurentian Lakes, MI, USA - Great Lakes metaG ER78MSRF (SPAdes) | ecosystem: Environmental > Aquatic > Freshwater > Lake | place: Great... | reverse complement strand
CTCCTGCACAAACTGCTGCTGCTGTACTCGTAGCTGTTACCACTGGTAATGGATTTACAGTAATAATTCTTGTTGTAGTATTTATACAACCGTTAGCATTCGTTCCTGTTACCGTATAAGTTGTTGTTGCTATTGGAGAAACTGTTACTGTTACCCCGGTTAAATTACCCGGCATCCATGCGTATGTTGTTGCACCGCTTGCCGTAATAGTGGTACTTGCTCCAATACAAATTGTTGCAGCTGTTGTTGTAGTTGTTACTACTGGTAATGGATTTACGGTAATTGTAATTGTAGCCGTATTCACACAACCATTTGCGTTAGTTCCTGTTACAGTATAAGTTGTTGTTGCTGTAGGTATAAAACTTAAGCCATCTGTAACTCCGCCCGACCAAGAATAAGTTGATGCACCACCACCCGTAAGCGTTACACTAGCTCCTGTACACACTGCTGCAGATGTACTTGTAGCTGTTACAATTGGTAATGGATTAACAGTAATAGTTCTGGTTGCAGTATTTATACAACCATTCGCATTTGTTCCTGTGACAGTATAAGTTGTTGTTGCTGTTGGGGAAACTGTTATTGACGCACCGGTTAAATTACCCGGCATCCAAGCGTATGTTGTTGCGCCGCTTGCCGTGATGGTGGAGTTACCTCCAACACAAATAGTTCCTGGAGAACTGCTCGCAAAAACTGTTGGAAGTGGGTTCACTGTTACAGTTGTTGTTGCTGTATTTACACAACCAGCAGCACTTGTTCCTGTTACAGTATAAGTAACTGTTGATACTGGAACGAAAGAAACTGCATTTGTAACACCGCCCGACCAAATATAAGTTGATGCGCCGCCACCTGTTAGTGTTACACTAGCTCCTGCACAAACTGCCGCAGCAGTACTGTTTGCTGTTACAACTGGTAATGGGTTTACTGTTACCGTAACAGGAATACGCGTTTGAGATGGGCAAGCTGTATTTGTTTGATTCCATGTTAAAATTATTTCTCCATTTCCTGTTTTATATCCTTGCGTAAGTGTCGTTGAACTTGCATTAGAATCATAAAAGGTGCTTCCGCCACCACCGCCGCCATAACTTCCGCCGCCGCCGCCATAATAGCCACCGCCGCCGCCACCACCATAATTACTATTTCCGTTACCGCCAACACCTAAGGTACCTGAAGTTCCATATCCTCCGTTTGAGATACCTCCTGAAGATTGTGATCCTCCTGTTCCTTGGTAGGTATTCTGTACGTTACACTGAAAACCATCTTGGCCTGTTGCATTGCCGCCATGGCCACCATTAGCTTCGCCATTGCCCCAACAATTTGTTCCGCCGCCTGCGCCACCTCCAGCAACTAAAACTCTATTCGCAAGTGCAGAACCTCCAATCCTAATATCAGAAGCGCCACCGCCACCGGCTGAATATTGCATATTATTTCCACCATTACCCCCTCCATTAAATCCTCCTGATGAGGAAGTTGTATTACCGCCTACATAAATATTAAGAGTTGCTCCTGGTGTAACAGGATAAGTACATTGTAATCTCGCCCCAGAGCCTCCAGTATTATTATTATTGGTATTTCCTCCTTGAGCTCCTTGAATATCCATAGTGATCGAGGTGCAACCTGCTGGAACAGTAAATGTTTGGGCAGAGCCGGTATAAGAAAATGTTTGAGTACCTGATACAACATATGAACTTCCTGTTGTTTCAGCATAATAAGTTGTGGTTAACAAAGGGGTACGTGGAAAGTTTGTCGCGGAAAGTGTAGTCCCCAACAAAGTACCTCCGGTAGCCGCAGTCCACCACTTTATAGAATCGGCTGCCGTTGCATTTAATTGCGTGGTGCCTCCGATACAAATAGTACTCGGCGTAGCTGTAACTAGTGTTGGCGCTACTGCTGATGGATTAACGCTTACTGTGGCCGTTGCTGTTTTACTACAAGTTGTAGTAGCGTCTGTACCAGTGACTGTATAGATAGTCGTAACCGATGGAGTTAAAGCTTGACTCGCTCCAGAAAGGTTGCCCGGATTCCAAGTATAAGTGGAGGAGCCTGAAGCAACCAAAGTAGTAGTTACGCCAGCACAAATTGTTACTGTTGATGGTGTAACAACAGGTGTTGGAACAACAGTGGTAGCAATATCCAAAGTAAATGCACTCGCAGAGGAATAACCCGTTACCAAAATGTAATACGTTGTATTTAATGTAGAACACCAATTTACAGAGGCCGATGCTGTTTGACAAATAGGACCGTTATCATCATTTCCTGTAACACAAGACCAATTACCACAACTACCAGTATAAACGTATATTTTTGAATCCCAATTTGTATTACACAAGCTTGCAGATAGTTGATTCCCATCCCCAACCACTGTGTACCAAACGCCCGGCTGGCTGTATGCTATTACACAAGATGGCGGTGCTGGACTTTCAGCTGTGGCACTAACAGTTGTTCCACCTGTTGAACTTGGAATAGCCAAAGGACTTGCGTTTGCGCATAGATCGTTTGGTGGACCTGAAGAAATATTTGACCCTATATATGCACAAGTTGAAGTAGGCGCATTGGCACAAGGACAACATCCACTAAAATAAATACGATAGGTGCCAGACGAACCGCAAGTCCATGTTATTTCAGATCCCAAACCGCAATAATCATCGTTAGCAATTTGAGGAGAGGGAGAGTTGTCTGTAATTGTTAAATAGGGGTCTCCGGAATAAAATCCACCGCCCTGACAATAAGTAAAAATATAGGTTCCGCCCGCTTGTGCAGAAAAACTTCTGTATGCGGGAGCGCCTGGAGATACAGGAATCGTTTGCCAACTAGTTGTTACATTCAAAGATCCAAGACTTGAACCAGATGTGCATTGACTGTAAAGCGCGTTTACGCTAACTAAAAATGTAACTAAAAGTGTAAATTTTTTCATGTTGTTGGTTTGAAATTATGTTGTTAAATTAAAAAGGATTCAAATTTAACATTAAGTTTCCATTCTTTTAACTTTAATCCAAAAAGAATTGTTAGAAATAAAATATCACACAAGCTAAACCTATCCTATTCAAAAATATAGAATCTGATTTGTGGGATTGCCTATAAATCATAATTTTGAGGCAAAAATTAAATAAAATGAAAAAAAAAGTCCTTTTATTCCTCATTACAATTCCACAACTATTGATTGCGGGAGGTCCAATTGCAAGTAATGCGATAGTACCAAAATATATAGAAGGAAATAGTCCAACAAATAATAGTCGCGTTCCTTTTTATTTTTGGGGGGAAGTCAGTGGCTTGACACCCAACGCTACTTATCATTTTTACTGCGCGATGGACACAGCGAATCCATCAACATCATCAAACGGTGCGGGCTTACCTTACTTAATAAATCCAGTGAGTACAGTAATCCGTAGAGTATTAAATCCATCAATGACGGCCAATACGGGATACGACTCATTGGTAGCAGACAATACTGGTCAACTGAAAGGGTGGTTTGGTATAGAAACCACAGGAAATGTGCGATTCACCCCTGGCACAATTCTGTTTCCGAAAATAATGCTTAACAACGGGGCGGGGGGAACAAGTGTGGCAACAAGAATAGATTTTAATTCTAATCCCGTTACCGTGTTATCATTTGGAACAACAGCAATGAGTCCAACACAGGGCTCGGCTATATTTGATTCCCTAAATGCAACGCCAAAAAATTTCATTTGTGTCTATGACAATACAACCGCTACAGGACGGCCTATTTCAATTGCAATTGTTGAAAATGACGGACTAATGATAAAACATTTTGGGACCACCGCTATGTTTTATAAGATAAAAGTAGACTCTTTAGATTACCATTGGGGAACAATCATCCCAAACAACTTGCCAAACGGTATTCGCGCGCTTGAAGAGCGGTCGTTTTTAACAGGATTTCCAATTGACACAACAATCGATGCTGATGGAATATGGTGCTACGGAACGAACACGGTTAACATGACCAATGGAAGCCAAAATGCATTGTATTTAAACACAACCTTTGTTCTTTCTAGCTCTGTTGTTTATCAGGACTCGACCTATACAGGAGTTTTAAATGCTTATGCTGTAAGTTCAAATTCACCCAACGCAACTTATGCTTGGGATTATGGCGATTCAAACATTGGAACAGGGGCAAACACCACACACGCTTACAATAGCGCAGGGACTTATATTTTACAAATTATTATTTCAACTGGCGGTTGCAGCGACACCATTAGTCAAACGATAGTTGTAGAATCGTCAGCTGGCATTTTTACACCAAGTCCGCTTGTGTTTCAATTAATTCCAAACCCAACAAATGGTGAAATTTTTATTACCACTAAACACCAGGGAAATAAAAATGTGTGCCTGAACAATCTTCTCGGCCAAGTTGTTTTTTCGCAAGTAATTTCAGGAACTAAAATAAACATCAACCTTAGTGGGCAGGCTCCGGGAATTTATATCCTTACGCTGACAGACATTGAGACTGGCAAAACAGGTGTACAAAAAATTATTTTGGAGTAAAAAAATAAAGGAAAAATATTATTTCAGATAAGCTTAGTCAAGCTTCAACACTGCCATGAACGCACTCTGTGGGATTTCCACATTACCAACTTGTCGCATTCGTTTCTTTCCTTCTTTTTGTTTCTCAAGCAATTTTCTCTTTCTTGAAATATCGCCACCATAACATTTTGCAGTTACGTCTTTGCGAATGGCAGAAATGTTTTCGCGAGAAACAATCTTTGCACCAATTGCTGCCTGAATAGCAATTTGAAATTGCTGTCTAGGAATAAGTTCCTTTAATTTTTCACAAATCTTTTTTCCAAATTCGTGTGCTCGCGTGCGGTGAATCAATGCGGATAAAGCATCAACTTGTTCGCTGTTAATGAGAATATCTAACTTCACAAGGTCTGACTGCCGATAATCAATTGGCGTATAATCGAAAGACGCGTAGCCCTTTGAAATGGATTTAAGTTTGTCGTAAAAATCAAAAACGATTTCACCTAAAGGCATTTCGAAAACTAATTCCACTCGATCGGTAGTCAGATAGGTTTGATTCAAAATAATTCCTCGTTTTTCCATACACAACTTGATAATGGAACCAACGAATTCGGATTTCGAAATAATATTTGATTTGATAAATGGCTCTTCAATAAAATCAAGTGTTGAAGGGTCGGGCATATCACTCGGATTATTCATGTGAATGACTTCTCCATTTGTTTTATGTGCGATGTAAGAAACGTTGGGAACAGTTGTGATTACTGTCATGTTAAATTCGCGTTCAAGACGCTCTTGAACAATTTCCATGTGCAACATTCCTAAAAACCCGCAACGAAAACCAAATCCCAATGCGGCAGAAGCTTCGGGTTCCCAAGTGAGTGAAGCATCGTTCAATTGTAATTTCTCCATGGAGTAACGCAGCTCTTCGAAATCGTCTGTGTCAACTGGATAAATTCCTGCAAACACCATTGGTTTTACATCTTCAAATCCATCTACTCCTTTTAAACAAGGACGAGCAATAGAGGTAATTGTATCACCCACTTTTACTTCACGCGCCGATTTAATCCCTGAAATAATGTACCCAACATCTCCTGTTTTTACGGAGTCACGAGGTGCTAGTCCAAGTTTTAAATTTCCAACTTCATCAGCAATATATTCACTTCCGGTGTTAAAGAATTTTACTTTTTCTCCTTTTTTAATTTCACCATTCAATACTTTATAGTAAGCAATGATTCCTCGAAAGGAATTAAATACAGAATCAAATATGAGCGCTTGCAAAGGAGCTTCTGGATCTCCTTGGGGGGGCGGAACACGTGAAATAACAGCGTCAAGTATTTCTTGGATTCCTATTCCTGTTTTTCCGGAAGCAGAAATTATTTCTTCCCGCTTACAGCCCAGCAAGTCAACAATTTGATCTTTTACAACTTCTGGGTCAGCACTTGGTAAATCAATTTTATTAAGCACTGGAATAATTTCTAAATCGTTTCCAAGGGCGAGGTACAAGTTTGAAATCGTTTGCGCTTGAATGCCCTGTGCCGCATCAACAATCAACAAAGCTCCTTCGCAGGAAGCAATGGACCGTGAAACTTCATAAGAAAAATCTACGTGTCCAGGCGTATCGATTAAATTAATCGCATATTGGACACCATTGCGCTCATAGTTCATCTGAATGGCCTTACTCTTAATCGTAATGCCTCGTTCCCTTTCCAGATCCATGTCATCAAGCACCTGGTTTTCCATATCGCGCTTGGAAATGGTACCGGTAAACTCAAGCAAACGATCGGCCAAGGTGCTTTTGCCGTGGTCAATATGAGCGATGATACAAAAATTACGTATGTTTTTCATTGGCGATAAGGGTGGCAAAGGTAATCAAAAAGTAGAAGTAAAAATTTTATGCTTTAGCCGTTTTGTGAAATTAAATTTTGAGCAAGTAAAATTGATGTTTCCTTATATTGTGTAATTTTGAAGTCCGTTAAAATTGTTATGAAAGTAATCGACCATCTAAAAGCAGCAAAATCAACTTTATTTTCAATTGAAATTCTTCCTCCACTAAAAGGAAAGAGCATCGCTTCAATCTACGAAGGAATTGACCCATTAATGGAATACAAGCCATCCTTTGTAGACGTTACTTATCATCGCGAAGAATATATTTACAAAAAGAGAGAAGGGGGGTATCTTGAGAAAGTTTCTATCCGTAAACGTCCAGGTACAGTAGGTATTTGTGCCGCCATTATGAATAGATACCATGTGGATGCTGTTCCTCATATTATTTGTGGTGGGTTTTCGAAGGAAGAAACAGAAAACGCGCTGATTGACCTGCAGTTTTTGGGTATTGAAAATGTTTTATTACTTAGAGGTGACGCCATAAAAACAGAGTCTACTTTTATTCCAGATCCAAGTGGACACGCCTACGCAATTGATTTAGTAAAACAAGTTTCAGAAATGAACAATGGCAAATATATGCATGAAGATGTGGTGGATATGGCTCCAACAAATTTCTGCGTTGGCGTTTCCGGATACCCTGAAAAACATTTTGAAGCTCCCAATTTAATAGCAGACCTAAAATACCTGAAAGAAAAGATAGATGCTGGTGCAGATTACATTGTAACGCAAATGTTTTTCGATAACAAAAAATATTTTGAATTTGTTGCCCAATGTCGTGCAACAGGAATTAATGTTCCAATTATTCCTGGACTAAAAATACTTACCTCAAAAAAACAAATTCTTTCGCTACCTAAAATTTTTCACATCGACATTCCTCAAGAATTATTTGCTGAAGTTGAGAAGTGTAAAGATGATAAAGCCGTAAGGGAGTTAGGAATAAAATGGTGCATTCAGCAATCAAAGGAATTGGTAAAAGCGAATGTCCCATGCTTACATTATTATACTATGGGCTCTTCTGAAAATACCAGACGAGTTGCGTGTGAGGTGTTTTAAAAATTTCTGATTTATCTTTTCGGAGATTACCCCCCAAATGGCTGAAACGCCCCCGGAATATGTTTTAATACAGACTCATTATTCTGTTTAATAATTCCGATCACATCAAAGCGTACTTCATTCGTTAACTTTTTCTGGTCGAGGTAAAGATTGGCTGCACGGATTAATTTTGCTTGCTTCGTTTTATTGACAAACATTTCGGGTTCACCAAATGCATCCGAGCCCCTGGTTTTAACTTCAATAATTACCAATTCATCTTTATCCATTGCAACAATGTCAATCTCTAAGTGTTGAAATGTCCAATTCAGATCTTTTATTTCAAAACCCTTTTCTCGCAAATAGCGCATTGCGACTTCCTCTCCCCACTTCCCCGTTTTTTGTTTTTCTGTTTTTGCCATTTGGTAATTAATTTATTCCTGTGCCAACACTCCTCTAATCTAAAAACATCAATTCAGAAGCATTTTCACTTACAGTTAATTTTACATTCTTACCAAACAGTAACGCATAATTTTTTACCCCGTGACCAGCGGGAAATCCATAACAAACAGGAAAATCAAATGCTGCTACGTGTTCTGCAATAATTTGTGCAGCATTTTTTCCAAAGGGAATCAAATTGTCTTTCATGTCATTCATTCCGCCTACAATTAGTCCTTTTAATTTAGAAATTTTTCCTGCGCGCTTTAAACTTAATACCATCCTATCGATATGATAAAGATATTCATCAAGGTCTTCAAGAAATAATATTTTCCCTTCTGTGTCAAGATCTGAACTTGAATTTTGCAGCGCATAGATAAGAGAAAGGTTCCCCCCCACTAATTCCCCTTGCGCAATACCCATTTTATTTTTGAAGTCTAAAGGAGCTTGGACATGATAAGAAATAGATTCGCCAAACAAAGCCCTTCGTAGCGATTCCGTAGAATAGTCATCCTTCTCAAAATTAATTGGCATCGTTGCGTGTAAAGTTGCGGTGTGAAAATTCGCGTGTATATGCGAATGCAAAACGGTTAAGTCACTATAGCCAATTATCCATTTCGGATTTTTATTAAATGCTGTAAAGTCAAGTTGATCAACAATACGCATAGCACCGTAACCTCCTCGTGCAGCAACCACCGCTTTAATACTTGCGTCATTTAAAAAACACTGTAAATCGGCTGTTCGATCTTCGTCAGTTCCAGAATACTGGTTGTGGGACGAGTAAATGTTTTTTCCTAAAACAACTTCAAGTCCCCAGCTTTCAAGTTTTTTAATTGCATACTGCATTTCTAAAGCCCCAACCTTTCGGGCGGGTGCGCAAATACCAATACGATCTCTCGGTTGCAAGTGAGCGGGACAAATGATATCGTATGGTTTCATTATCTTTGAGCTCATTTTCAAAGGTAAACATAAAAACAAATCCCTATTTTCGGATTTATGCAAGCGCCAAAAAGATATACGGTTACAGCAGCACTTATTTACGCAAACGGTCCCGTTCACATAGGACATTTGGCTGGCTGTTATCTCCCTTCTGATATTTATGTTCGTTTTTTGCGCGCCAAAGGAGAAGATGTTTTGTTTATTAGTGGTACCGATGAGCATGGTGTGCCAATTACAATTCGTGCTCAAAAAGAAGGATTGGGTCCACAAGAGGTGGTCGACAAATATTACGCTGTAATAAAAAAATCGTTTCAAAGTCTTGGAATCGAGTTTGATATTTTTTCTAGAACAAGTCGTCCTATTCACCACAAAACAGCGAGCGCGTTTTTCAAAACACTTTACGATAAAAATGTTTTTGCTGAAAAAGTAACGGAAGAATTTTATGATGAAAGCGCAAAGCGATTTTTATCGGATCGATTAATTGTTGGCACCTGTCCAAATTGTAAAAATGAAAATGCATACGGCGACCAATGTGAAAGTTGTGGCTCATCGCTTTCGCCAAATGAATTAATCAAGCCACATTCCATGCTTTCCGGATCTAAGCTTGTAAAAAAATCAACCAATAATTGGTTTCTTCCTTTAGATGTTTTACAACCTAAACTTCAGCATTACATTAGTTCACACAAAGAATGGAAAGCAAATGTTTCTGGTCAATGTCAATCTTGGTTAACAAAAGGTCTTTACCCACGAGCGATGACTCGCGATTTAGATTGGGGAGTAAAAGTTCCATTGCTAAATGCTGATGGAAAAGTATTGTATGTATGGTTCGATGCGCCAATTGGATACATCACAGCAAGTAAAGAATGGTTTGAACAACCTGAGACACGGAATACTGTTTCGTACGGAGGCAAACCTAAAAGTGATAATTGGGAAACATATTGGAAAGACAAAGATTCCAAATTGGTTCACTTTATAGGAAAAGATAATATTGTTTTTCATTGTTTAATTTTCCCTGCCATGCTAATGGCCCACGAAGGATATATTCTTCCAGACGCTGTTCCTGCAAACGAATTTTTGAATCTTGAAAATAATAAAATCTCTACCTCTCGCAATTGGGCAATCTGGTTGCATGAGTTTTTAGATGAGATGCCTGGCAAACAAGATGAATTACGCTATGTACTGAATGCAATTGCTCCAGAAACATCCGACAGCGACTTCACTTGGGCAGATTATGAAGCGCGGGTGAACAATGAATTAGCGGCGGTATTCAGCAATTTTATTCATCGCACAATGGTGCTAACACAAAAGAATTTTGCAAGCAAAGTTCCTGTCGCAAATGAATATACGAAAGAAGATTTAATTGTGTTGGCAGAAATAACAAAATTCCCTGACCGGATTGGGAATGCAATTTTAAATTACCGTTTCCGAGAAGCACAAATGGAGATGATGAATCTCGCACGAATTGGAAATAAATATTTGTCAGATAATGAACCCTGGAAAAATCCTGATCTGGAACGCGTCAAAACAATACTAAATATTTCCTTACAGATTTGTGCAAACTTAAGTATCCTTTGTCAACCGTTCCTTCCATTTACTTCCGTCAAATTACGCAACATGTTGAATCTTGACGCAATGAATTGGAATGATGCAAGCAACACCAACCTACTTCCTGCTAATCACCAGCTTCGTGAACCTGAAATGTTATTTGCTAAAGTAGATCCAGAACTTTTGAAATTTCAATATCAAAAACTAGAAAAAATAAAAAAATTGCAAGAAGAACAAGAACAAAAAGCAACAGACGGTAACGAAACTTCGCTTCCATTGGAGCCACAAAAAGCCGTTACCTCATTCGACGAATTTTCGAAGATGGACATTCGAATTGGCACCATCATCGCAGCAGAAAGAATGCCGAAGAGCGATAAGCTTTTGAAATTAATTATTGACACCGGCATTGACCAGCGAACCGTATTAAGTGGGATTGCAAAATTCTACGCTCCTGAAAATATAATTGGTCAGCAAGTTTCTATTTTAATAAATCTTGCTCCAAGAAAAATGATGGGAATAGAATCGAACGGAATGATATTAATGGCAGAGAATGACAAAGGAGAATTGAGTTTTGTTTTGGCAAATAAGTCAACTATTAATAATGGTTCAACTATAAAATAAAATGATGCGCATAATTTATTTTATTTTATTTTTTATTGCTCCCGTTTTTTGCATGTCGCAAAATCTTTCGCAGGCACGAAAAACAAATTGGACTTTTGCCGGAATCAATCACGTTGTGGTACCGCCAAGCAGCATCGTTAACATTATGAGTTTTGGAGCCGATGCAACCGGTGTAAGTCCAAACGATTTGGCCCTTCAGTCTGCTCTTGCAAGTTTGAATGGAAACGCGGGAATTATTTTATTTCCAGCAGGAATATTTTTATTCAACAGTACAATAGCGTTGCCTGATAGTATTATTTTGCGAGGCGGCGGCTCAACAGCAACAACACTACAATTCAATTTGAATGGTGTGGGCGACTTAATAAGAGTTACGGGAAGCGCTCAATTAACAACGGGGATATTATTAACGAATGCCACAAAAGACAGTTCGTTCATAGAACTATCCAATGCCGCTAGTTTTTCCACAGGCGATTACATTCGATTATTTCAACAGAACAACACACTTGTCTTTTCAAGTTGGGCTTACAATACCGTTGGGCAGATTTTAAAAGTAAGTTCTGTTACAGGTAACAAAGTTTATTTTAGTAGTGTGCTTCGCAAAGATTATTTGTTGAGCGACTCCTGTAAAATTGAAAAGTGTACTATGCGTAAATCCGTTGGGCTTGAGTGTTTAAAAATTAATCGATTGGACGCGTCGGTAGGACAGACCACAAATATTGCATTTGATTTTGCTGTTGACTGCTGGGTTACTGGAATTGAAAGTAACAATTGTAATTTTGGACACCTCGTTTTTACAAAAAGCACTAACTGTTACGTTTACGGAAATTATTTCCATGACGCCTTTGCGTATGGTGGCGGTGGACAGGCTTACGGTGTAGTGTTGCAATACACCAGTGGAGAATGTTTGATAGAAAACAATATTTTCAAACACCTGCGTCATTCTATGTTGGTGCAAGCGGGTGCGAATGGAAATGTTTGTACGTTCAATTACTCTTTGGATCCAAATTGGACAAGCTTCCCGAGTAATTCAGCGGGCGACATTGTGATGCATGGTAATTATGTATTTATGAATTTGATTGAAGAAAATATTTGTCAAAATATTATTGTTGACGCGTCGCATGGAATTAACGGACCTTACAATACATTTTTCAGAAACCGTGCGGAGTTGTATGGAATAATAATGAGCAGCAACCCAACAAGTGATAACCAAAACTATATTGGGAATGAAATTACTGGTACGGCTTTCCCTTATGGAAACTACACCATTACGGGTTCCGGTAATTTTGAATTTGGAAATAATAAAGCGGGAACTTGTATTCCAACAAATACAAATATCATTACTGACATTAGTTATTTCTATGCTGGGGTGCCTTGGTTTTTTACGTCTGCATCCGTCTATCCCTCGATTGGATATAACAATACATTAAATGCAAATTCAATTCCTGCTAAAGATCGTTATGCAAGCGGAAACTATACGCTTTGTGGAAATGTACTTACTTCTGAAAATGCATTATCCAAAAACTTTTCGATTTCAATATTTCCAAATCCCGCAAGCGAATTTATTTCTATCGAAACAAAATCGATAGGGCTGTTCAGCTACACGGTATTTAACACGGCGGGGAAATTAATTTGTTCTGGTTTGTTACGAAATAATTTAAAGTTGGATTTAGAAACATTTAGTGCGGGGGTTTATTTTATTTCAGTAAAAAACACAGATGGAGAATTGTTTTCGGAAAAATTTGTTGTGCTAAAATAGTTCCTTTCATGCTTATTGGGTTTCGTAGTTCAATGGATAGAATAGAAGTTTCCTAAACTTTTGATGCAGGTTCGATTCCTGCCGAGACCACAACAATAGTTATTAAAAAATGTATGCGCAGGAATCGTGTTCTGTCTTTGACAGCAGCATCGCGAACAATGTTCGCTCTCCTGCCGAGACCACAACCTCTTACGCTCCTAACTATCAAAAGCTTTTTTTATTTATAGGCGAAGGGATTCGAGCTTTTATCAAATCCAAATTCGGAATTATTTGGATTCAGATTCCAAATAATTCCATATCTTTGTTTTATGATTCAACGTACTGCAAAAGACAAGCTGAAGGATTTAGCATCCAAATTTAAAGCAGTCGCCGTAACTGGAGCAAGACAAACAGGAAAAACAACCTTGGTAAAACAAGTGTTTAAAGGGAAGCCATATCTTTCTCTTGAAAATCCGGAAACAAGAAACTTTGCTTTGGAGGATCCGCGTGGTTTTTTAGCTTCATATCCCAAAGGCGCTATTTTAGATGAAGTGCAGCGTACACCTGAACTGTTTTCTTATTTACAAGAGATCTTAGATAATTCGAAAGTAAAAGGATTATTCATTCTCTCTGGTTCTAATAATTTTTTATTGCAGCAAAACATTTCGCAAACTCTTGCGGGTAGAGTTGGTTACATTAATTTGTTACCCTTTTCAATTGAGGAATTAAAAAAATCAAAATTATTGCCTAAAGATGACGATCAGCTTATGTTGAAGGGCTTCTATCCGCCAATTTATGATCAGGAAATTCCACCATTAGACTGGTGTCCTAATTATATTAGAACTTATATTGAAAAAGATGTGCGGCAAATAAAAAACATCACAGATCTTATTGTTTTTGAACGCTTCGTTAAACTTCTTGCAGGAAGATCTGGACAAGAATTAAACAATAGTGCACTCGCTGTAGAAACAGGTGTAGATGTCAAAACAATTCAATCATGGATAGGAATTTTGGAAAGTAGTTTTATAATTTATCTTCTAAAACCTCACTTTAAAAATTTTAATAAAACAATCGTTAAAAGACCAAAAGTTTATTTTTACGACACAGCATTGGTTTGCTATTTATTAGGAATTAGAAATGTTTCACAACTGAAAACGCATCCTTTACGAGGCTCTATTTTTGAAGGCATGGTTGTAACAGAACTAATCAAGAAACGAACAAACGCCGGCTTACCAATTAATCTTTATTATTGGAGGGATAAAACGGGGCATGAAATAGATGTTATTATAGATAATGGAGGTAAATTATTACCAATAGAGATTAAATCGGGAAAAACTTTAAACGCTGAGTTCTTTAAAAATATTGAGTATTGGTCCAAATTAAGCGGAGCCGAAAAATCAGTTTTGTTATATGCTGGTGAGCAAAATCAAAAAAGAACTACCGGAAAAGAAATTCTGAATTGGAGGAATTTGGTAGGAAGCAATTTTTAAAAATCTTTGTGAAATATTATAATTAGCTAAAATTATTAGTTGTATTTGCGGATTATTAGTTTCGCTAAAATATACAATCTGATCAAATCTTTCACAAAAGAATTCGAAAAAATGTCAGTAGACTCCACAACCATTAATTATCAAAATATAATGCAGGGATCGTGTTCTGTCTTTGTCAGAAGCATCGCGAACAATGTTCGCTCTCCTGCCGAGACCAATCTTTGATAATCAAAAAAGCAATATCAATTTTGTTTAAAAAAAACCTACACATTCAACTCATGTACCTCTGTCAAATTATACGGAAATGCATTTGACACTTTATAAACTACAGGGATATTAAAAAATTCAACTTGTTTATATAATAAAGTTATAAATTCATTTTCAGCAACCCAAGCACCGTGTGGCGCTTTAATAACTAATGAATTCTTGCTGTTTTTATTGTACTCGATTTTTAAACTAGTTAACCAATTAAAAAAAGTCAGACTCTCTGCACTAACATAAAATAAATTAAAGGTCAAATTTTCATGACGCAAAGCATAATGAGTAATTAAGTTTTTTATTTCACCCACGTAATTTTTAAAATCATCTCCGTAAATTTTAATGAAGTCAGCATAAAACTTGTCTATGCATTTAATACTATTAATTTCTACCTCATTAATTTTTTTAAATGTAAACCCACTTTCATTAATTCTTGTCTCTAACATTTTAAGTTCTTCAGAAAATCCGTCCGGCAACCCAGAATTACAATAGATAAAGTTTTTAGTATTCGGATGAAGTTCCTGCATTTCGTGTATCATTTCAAAATCGAAACCTGAACAAGGATAAAATACCACGCCACTTTTCAACACATTTAAAAATTCTAGTTTCATATTATCTGTTTTTAGTTTTTAAAAAATCCAATTTCAGTTTTATTTTTTTTACGAAATCCCAGCTCTTCTTCAATGTAATTTAAAAGAATTTCCTTATTTGAATAGTCTAGGTCAAATAAAATAGAATCAACCAACAATTTACGTTTTATATTCTGAATTTGAGACCCACTCAATTCAAAATCAGCAGCGATGTCTTTAATCCAATCACTTGGCCATTCAGGAAATAAATCCTGAATTATTTGAAATCGAGTATTTTCATCGGGTAACACAAATGCTTTTTTATAAAAAATTCGTCTATCAAAGGCATCATCTAAATTATTTATATAGTTAGTAGTGGCTATAAATATCCCTTCAAAATCTTCTAGGTATTGCAATAATATATTTTGCATTGAATTAAGCATCTGATCGGTTGAAGATTCAATATTTCTGCGTTTATTTAAAATTGCATCTGCTTCATTAAAAAATATAATAGGTGCTTCCTTGCATATTTTTAGTGCCTCAGCATATTCCTTAAAAACACGTTTAATGTTTTTTTCAGATTCCCCAACCCACATGCTTTTTATGGATGCAATATCAACTAACAACAACATGCGATTATGTTTTTTAGCAATCTGTTTTACTAATTCTGTTTTACCCGTCCCTGAAACGCCATAAAACAATATGGATAAAGCCTCCTTCATTTTATGTGACTTAAAATTTTCTGCCATTTTTCTGTATTTATCAGGCGAAAGCATATCTATTATTTTAGTAATGTCTTTTTGTTGCTTATCATTAAAGTATAAATTTTTAAATTCAATATCATCTGGTTTAATCAGCTGGCAAAACTTGTGCCTAATTTTTTTATCTTCAACTTTTACACAGTGCTTCGTAAGCAAATCAAACATTTTATCACCAAAAGTCATGCTACTGAAATCAGCTAATTCCGGATTTATAAAACTGAGATAATTACAGGTAAACAAATCACATTGGTCATTTTTAATGCGTTGTTTGATATTGTAAACCAAATTATTTTCAAAACCTAAGGTTTCACATATCAAATCCAAATCAAATTCTTCTCTATCAAAAACATATTCACTGCTTAACCAAAACAAAACTATTTTTTCTTCAGACAGAAAATTATTCGATTCTATTATTTCTTTAAAAAAAGAATTTTCGTTAAAATCAATTAAATAGTTTTGGATGCCTTCATACATATCTTCAATAAATAAATCACATTCAACTAAATGTTTAATGTAATTTCTTAATTTGATTAAGCCATCAGTAAAATCTAAAGGCTTTTCATTTTCTAAACTAGTTTTATCGCAACACATTACTGCATTAATAATTTGTTGAGAAACAATGTATTCTGTAGTTTTAATCTTTTTCACCCGCTCGTAAGGAAAGGTTTTGTGAGATTGCTTAAGCCAGGTCCGTTTTACTAAATCGTTTATTTGATTATTTAAACTAATTATTTCTAAAGAAGAAAATCCTATTGATTTTAAAACTTTATGAATGTATCTAACCTCACCGATTAATTGATCGCAAATAATAACTGATAATAATACCCCGGTTTGGGGTTCAACATCAAAAAAATCACATACAATATTTAACTCGTTTTTATAAGTTTTTATTTTACTTACTTCATTAAATATGTTAACGTGATTACTATGCAGTGTTGTAATGCTTTGTAATAACATATTGTTTGTTAGAGAATGTTTTTTTAAATTTATTTCTTTCATATTGTATTTTTTTTAATTTTTAGGCATAGAAATACACTTACCATTTATTGGTTTATTTTTTTTAACATTTTTAGATTATATTATTGCTAGCGTTAAAGCAAATAATATTTTATAGATTAAAAATCAAATCCGAATTTAAAAATGAAACAAACAATTATATAAGAAGCTGTGAATGTTAAAATAAAAAAATAGTGTTTTTTAAAATTGTCAAATGATATTTGATCTTCGATCGTTTCGTAATAATCATCAAATATACCTTCCCTATCACTCTCTGTTACATATAAGGGGTCGTTGGGAAAATTTGGATCTACACCCTTAGTTCGAAATTCCATCTGATATACTTCCTCCATTGCCAAACAGTCATCCAATAAAATGTTTCTTTGCGATGAAGTAATAAAAAACTCGAATGCAAAAGGGAAAAACACCATAAATATTAATATTGAATGAGATGAATACACTCCAAAAAATGCAAACAGAATAGTATTCAATATTAAAATAATTAAAGGTGAGCCGGGAGGAAATGGAATCCAGTCAAACAGATACCCCGTCTTCTTTTCTGAGTTTATTCGATTTAAATAATAAATTTGTGCTTCTTCGTTTTCAAATGTGTGTTCGTTTATCATTTAGCCAAACTAATATCAGATTACAGGAATAAAAAATAAAACTGAAAAATAGTTTGTATCAAACTGTTAATCAATCTATTTAAATTACGTTACAAAGTACTTTCCAAATTTCAACCATGGCTAAAGTATCCAATTTGCAATAGTCCAATAAGTCATTTCTTGTTTCATTTACATCACCTTTAAATGAGCCGTCAATCATACTCATGTATGTTTTGTTGGCTAAATCGCCATTATTTATTGCTAATGTTTTATAAGATAAATTTGGAACTAGTGCCGGTAACACATCTTTAATAGATGCACTTTTGCCCATTTGCGGAACATAATACCAAGCATTTCTAAAAACATCCCACAAATCAACCATTCGATTATTGAGACCCAATAGAAACAATCGATCTTCAGGAAAATCTTCAGCCAATCGTTCGATAACCCCTTTTTCAAAACTTGCGTTATACGAAACAATACTTCCTGTTGTTCCAAAATCAAGTTTCATTTGATTAATCATAGCCTGGCGAGGATTTATAGCTTGTGGATTTGTAAAATCTTCTGCTTGTGCTAAAAATTCTTTATGCTGTGGCTCTTCGTTTATATTTGAAACAATTTGCAAGGAATATTGAAATCCAACTTGCTCAAATGGCGAAGTTCCATCTAACACTGGCACAGTTGAATTAACCGTTTCAAAATCGAAAAAATACAAGGGATAAACAGCAGTATTTAAAAATTGATGTATACGGGGACTATCAATATGGGTGGCTCCTGTTCGCTGCCCGTTTACTTGACAACTTTGGCGATGTGATAATTCAAAATCAACAGGTATATCGGCTAAATTTGAAATGCCATTGTTATACAAAGTCCAAATTCTATCTCTACCGTTTGATAAATTAAATACCTTATTATTATCCAATAAATTACCCCAGCAATGTGTTTTAAAGTCGCAGACAAAAGGTTTGGAACAATGTTTTCCAATGGCTTGAATTGGCTCTTCTCCTATTCGTATCATGGATTTAAGCTCTTCAATGTGTTCGATAACCCAAGCTTGTTTTTGAATAACTAAGGCCGTAATATCTGTGAGCGTAAAAAAATCATTCAAATTAATGACACCATTTTTTACATAGGAGCTATTTATGTGCAACAACGAAAATCGTTTGGGAGCATGCCCAGCATTTGCCATCACCCAATATTGTAAAGCTGCGTCTGTAATATAATAATCTTCAATTTTACTGCTGCTTTTTACTTCTATGGCATGAATATCCCCATTATCATCATGCTGTAATATATCTAAAACGGATAATACTTCATCGTAATAAAATGCAGCCTCGTATAAGGTACTGGTCTTGTTTTGCATTTCAACAATCGTATTATCGATGGCATCAGCATAATCGTAATGCGTTTGACTAGTTAAATCAATGCCATTTGGATAACGCTCCTGAGCCATTTTGCCTATTACATGGCCTTGGTCAAAAATAGCTTGCTGACTGGCAGTGATGGCTGGTTTTAAATCTTTACGATTCAGTTCTAAAAATAATTTTTTAGAACATTGCACACCTGATACAAAGCGCGACTTAGATAATACATGTGGATATTTTAATGGCATAATTTATATTTTTTACAAAGATATGTTATAGGTATGCATTTTTATTGCAGAGTTATTCTATCCTTCCGTTTATAAAATCATTAAACTCAACATTTTGTCCTTTCATAAATATTGGGAGCTTGGTTATATGCATGAGAATTTCGCTTATTTTTTTTGAGCCAATTATTTCTTCATTATGTTCCAATAATTTTCGAACAAAATTTAATTTATCTGACCAATCTGTTTTCTCATCTTTGCTACTCTTAACAATTGGAATAAAGTCGCCTTTATAAAAATTATAATGATTCTTTAAATGTATTTTTTGACTTTCAGTATTGTTTTTTTCACTGGGATTAATATTAACAATATTTTCAATCCATGATTTAATATTGGTAAACTTTTCAAAGTTTATTGGATTATCCACAATATAATTATATTCACGTAATTTAAAAATAGTTTTATCACACAAAAATTGTAATGCACCCAATTCAGTTGCAACTAAGCCATGCGTAAATGTTATTTTTTTAGTTGAACGTATATAGTTAATAATTTCCGAGTATTTTTTTAAAAAATAATCCCTAATATGATCGGCGTAACCACCTGTAATTTCGGTTCTGACTGCAGAGTCCTGAATAATTGGAAATGGAAATATATCAATTAAAACAATTCCCTTTTTGGCTAAAAATTCTAATTTTTTTTGTTTGGGATTAATCTTAGTGTCTTCTAATTTCCCGCCTTTCCAAATAAAAGGCCTATTTAACCAAGGACTATTTTTTGTTTGCGCGGGGTTATAAAAATATGATTTTTCATTATTTTTAGCATTTCCTTTACAATAAGGTGGGGCTTCGCCTATTAGAATTTCAACATTCTCAGGGGTTTTCATTTTAAGCTTATCAAGGTAAACAATAAAGTATACCCAATTTACTAGGTATTCATAATATAATTCTTGAAAAAATTTACCATAAACCCAACCGTTTTCCCAGGCTTTGTTATACAAATCTTCAAATTGTTCTTTAGAAAGTGGATTCAATTCTGCTTTTTCCTCTTTAGTTTTTGTCGTTTTTTTTGTCATTTTATTTGTTTTTAATTTTAATTGATATTGTATTATTTGTTTTATCCCATCCAATGCGAAGCTTTACGCTAGGCTTATTTAATTGGAGGTAATAGTTTTTACGCACATCCTTAATGGCTTGCTTGTATACATCGTAGTTGTTTTGTGTTGGTCTAAAATTCTGTTTAATTAGTGCAATGCATTCGGTTAAACTGAGCGCTTCGTTTAATTTATAATATTCAAAAAACGCTTTTTTAAAATTGATGGATCTAAATAAAACATAAATACCATTTTTATTTTTTTTGTGAACTAACAAATCACTTTTAAAATAATTGAGGTCCTTACCTCTTAACTCTTTTTCCATTTTATCTTACATTATATCCTATTTAAAAAAAAGTTTCACTTAATTTAAAACTTCATAAAATTCTCTAAATCGTCCTAATAAAAAAGCCAATTCAATGGATCGTTCGTTCGCCTTTTGCTCTTTGTTTAGTTTTTTCGATAATTTAATTTTTAGGCTCAGTACCAATGAATTTTCTTCTAAATTTATTGATTTTTCGTCAATTATTTGAGTAGGATGTAGGGGTAAACTTTTTACATAGGAAGCCGCCCAATCTCTAAATTTAATTTTCACCTCAGTTATGGTGTCTTCTTTAGGGTGGTTCCAAACACCAAGAACATTGTCAAAATGTGTTTTTAATTCGGTTTCTTTTTCTAACTTTTTATAATTAAACTTTACATATTCCTCTTGCTCATCTAATAATTCATCAACACGCAAATTCCTAATTTGATCTATTCTAAAATTGATAATCGATTGATTATACATATTTATAGCCGTTAAATAATAAATCCCATTATACAATCGTATTTGCATGGGCGCTACTTTTTGTTCAGTTGCCTTTTGTATGTTTGTATCTAATTTATTCACAGCGATGTAATGAAAATGGAGGCATTCTCCACGCTGAATATGCCCTAAAATTTTAATCGCTAATTTCACCACCTTATCTTCTTGCACTAATTTTGGTTGCGAACTAATTACAACAGAAGCACATTTGCTCTCTGTGTTATCTAACTCAAATTGCTCTACTAAACCTTCCATTATTTTTTTTACAGCTGGCAAAGATTCATATTGTTTTAAAATTCCCATTAAAAATGGAACAGTTAATCGTTCATCTTCCTCTAAATCTCCAAAAACTGGCTGAGGGCAATCGGCAGCATATTGATAAATTCCATGCCTATATTCAATAGTAAATACATCCTTTTTTTTAGGATTTATTTTATCAGATAGACTGTGAATAAAATTTCCACTGCGTAAATCTTTTAAAGCATAATTAAGCAATCTACCTTTTATTGGCTTGTACCCTGCCTCATCCAATTTGTCGTTAACAAAGTTTTTCATTTCTTCCAAACTTCCTCCACCCTTTTTTAAAAATTGATCGATAAAACGGATTCGTAATAATGTCATTGAATTGGTATCCATACTTTATTTATTCTTATAATTTTTTCAACTACAAATGTAAACAATAAGTCTGCAATAAAAATGCATAGTTATATAATAATTTTACAGAAAAAATATGAGAAATTGGTTTAAAGAATTATCAGTTGAAAAAACTGAGCGAGTTGAAAAAAAAACAAACTGTCCAACATTAGAAAGCGAAGTATTTATAGAATTTGCAGCTTTTTTAGGCTTATCCGTTGAATTATCATTTGTAATGTGTTGTTATTGCCATTTAAGTTCAAAACACAAAATTGTGAGTAGTTCAGAACTAATAAATTTGGCTAGCAAACAGCTTATATCAAAAGATGTAGAATTGGCCTATGAAGATTTATTATGCATGGGATGGCTTATTAATAAATATGATAGAGGAAATAGTTTGGACGAACAAATTGTGCTAAATAAAACCCTTGAGTTAGCCATTAAAAAATCGAATGCTGATTTACTTCCGCGTTTGGTTGAAAACTATAAATACAAAGGCCTAAAACAATTAATTATTAAGGCCTGTTTTTTAAGAACTAATGAAATAAGTAAGCAAGAGTGGTTAGATTATACCACTAAAATCATGCTTAAACCAAGAACAACTTATTTAATCTATTTAAAATCTAAGCGATTATCCAAATTAGATAATGCGATGGTACTTTTTGCAACATCCATATATATTCACGAAAGAATCAATAATTGTAGTTCCTCCATACTAAGCACGTTTAGTGTTGATAGCATATCTCGTTTTAAACTGCATGCTGAATTGCATTCCAATCAACATAAAATTATTACCCATAAATTATTCTTTAACGAAGAGCGGCAGTTTGGTGAAATAGCATTGCTGCCAACTAAAGAATGGTTAAAAGCAATTTTTCCAGAACTTAAAGTTGTTAATGCCATCGTTAATCACCCAGCTTTAACTCGAATCAATTATACATCAATTCATGAAAAACCATTATTATTTAATTCGAATAAACTAAATGATATTTTATTGTTTGAAAAATTATTACAGCCAAAGCAATTTAAAAATTACCGTTTAAAGGCTTTAGAAATGAAAGAAATGGGTGGATTAACCTTTTTATTTTCTGGAGTGCCGGGAACTGGTAAAACTGAGCTTTGCAAGCAGCTAGCGTTAAAAACGCATCGCGATGTGCTTTTATTTAATGTTTCTGAAACCAAAAATAAATTTTACGGTGAGACAGAAAAAAATGTTAAGTCTATTTTTGATTATTATAGAACTCTAAGCCATGATCCTGATAATTGTCCGATTATTGTATTTAACGAAGCGGATAGTCTATTTTCTAAAAGAAGTGAAGGCGATAATTATAGTTCGCAAACAGAAAATACGATACAAACAATTTTATTAAATGAGTTAGAAAATTTTAATGGTATTTTAATTGCGACTACTAACCTACCCGATTCATTTGATGAAGCTTTTAAAAGGCGATTTCTATTTCAGTTCTCCTTTGATTTGCCTGATTTAGAAACACGAAAATTATTATTAACTAATTATTTTCCAGAAATACCGGCTGAACAAAAATGTTTGCTTGCCGAAAAATATATATTTTCTGCGGCTGAATTACAAAATTTCAGAAAGCATTTATTATTAAAAATTAGTTTAATTAACCCAAAATGTAATACTGTTGTTGAATTTGAAAACTATTTTATGGGATTAACTAGTC
>Ga0208975_1000345_pt1 | contig 23249 bp, 28 predicted proteins | sample GreLakmeER78MSRF_FD_187700 | JGI IMG/M metagenome (GOLD analysis project Ga0208975, IMG submission 187700) | Freshwater lentic microbial communities from great Laurentian Lakes, MI, USA - Great Lakes metaG ER78MSRF (SPAdes) | ecosystem: Environmental > Aquatic > Freshwater > Lake | place: Great... | reverse complement strand
GGATATGGTGGAGCCAATCAAGGCGGTAAAGCATACGATCTTGGGTCTACGCTTACCAGCACCATCCAACTAGGCAATACAACTTGTAAATTTACACAAAGCAAACCTGTAAGTGGGCTGATTGTATTTAGGCCGACGCTTGCAGCCAACCGTGTACCTTTGTTTATTGCGAGTTCTGCGGCGGGTGGGCTGTATGTAAAAGTCTCGCCTTCTTATGCGCTCCAAATTGATGCCACTACCGTCAGCAATTTAATTGTTGGAACGGCTGGCGATGTAAAATTTAACGAAACCAATACCGTTGCGTTTTGCATTGAGCCAAGAGTTGTTGATGGGGGTACTGGAATAGTATCGTTTGCGTTAAACGGCAAACTGGTAACAGGCACTTGGACTGCTGCGCCAAACTTCACCGCCACTTCGTTTTTTGGCTCACAGGGTCTTTCAGAGTCCAATCCACACCAGCAAATGCTGTCGTGCGCCAGCACAGCGTCGATTTCAAACGCTGAACTGGTGGCCCTATCAAATGACCCTTGGCAGATATTTCAACCAAGCCCCGCCAAGTCAAGTCTGTGGCTAAATACTGCGACAGTACAACTATTAAGGCCCACTTTAGATATTACAACGGGTACTTGGGCTCCTTCTACTGGTACTGATTTGTTTGCCATGTTGGATGAAGTGTCCCCAAATGATGCTGATTTTATTACAACATCGTCAGCGTCAACTGCTGAAGTAAGTTTGTCAACTGTTAGTGATCCTGCTGTATCCACAGGACATATTATTCGTTATCGGGCTAAGGGTACAGGAACTTTAACAGTGAGCCTTATACAAGGTACAACTGTTATAGCAACTAATACTCCTTCAATAACAACTTCATTTCAAACCTACACATTCACTTTGTCAGGTGCTGAAGCAGATAGTATTACAAATTATGCTGACTTACGTTTACGTTTTGTAAGCAGTTGATATAAAGGAATTTCTATGTTTAATGTTTCTGATACAGTAAGGATTCTTTATCCTTTTGCTATTTCTTTTCCAGATACGTATGTAATTACTGATTTAATTACAGATGGTATTGGACAGGTTGCTTATATTTTAGGTGACAACGGCGGTTTTGATGCTATTTATTTGGAGTTAGCAGAATGACAATTATTACTCGTGACCAACTTATTAGTGCTATGGGTAATAACACAGATAGACAAGTTATTAATAAAGCATCTTTAGCCAACGCTGTTGCAGGACAGGTTTTTAGTTTGTGGCAATCAGCAGGAACTCCAGGTGCAGGGGCTATTCCAACAACGGCTGCTGTGTGTACAAGTGCTTTAACAGGTTCTTTTGGTCTAGTTAATCAAACAGCACCAGCTACAAGTTATTTAGGTTTTATGGCCTTACAAGGAAGTATTAGCCCTACCAATGTGGAAGTACATGATCGTCTTGTTCATATGGGTGGCCTATCTGGTACTGTCACTACAGCACAAGGTGCTCTTAGCCTTGTAACAACTGCTCCTTCTGCTGCTCGTATTGGAGATACCAACTATGATGAAGTACAGTGGTGGCTAGAAATCTATACTGCTCTGGGTGCTACAGGTGTTAATGCCACGGTTGCTGTAACGTATGATGATGCCTCTACAGGTAACTTAACAGCCTTTGCATTAGGTGCAACACCAAGGGCAGGTCGACTCTACCCTCTTATTCCTGCTGTTGCTGGTAGATTTATCAGATCAGTTAACAGTGTCACTTTATCTGCAACTACAGGTACTGCGGGTAACTTTGGTATTACAGCAACTAGGGCACGTACCAGTGTTTCAATTCCCCTTCTTAATAAAACAGAAAACTTTGATTGGGCAATACTTGGTTTTCCTGAAATTTCTAATGATTCTTGCTTAATGCTTTTAATGACCTGTTCTACTACCTCTACAGGCACTATTTTAGGTATGTCTAAAATCCTGCACGGGTAATTTAAATGGTTAAGCAGCCTAATATTGACCTCCCAAGAGGTATAAGGGGAGGCTCTGATACATGGGATAATGGCCCTGCGGGAGTAGTACTTTTATCTGATTACCTTTATGCAATCAATATTCAGGTATCTTTTACAGAGTTACAAATACCTGCTGCTCCCATTGGTGGTGCTCTTACATTAGATGCTGGAAGTGGTTCTTACTTAGTAAGTGGTTTCCCCGCTACATTAGCATTAACTAGAAATCTTTTATTAGGTTCAGGTAGTTATTCTGTTACTGGTTTCCCTGCAACACTTTCAACAGGGAAGATATTAAACAGTGCTTCTAGTTCTTATGCCATTACAGGTTCTCCTGCAATATTAGTAGCAACAAAAGTATTAAACAGTTCTCCTGCTTCTTATTCACTTACAGGGTTTGCTGCAACTCTATCAGCAGCAAGCGTATTAAATAGTGCTTCTGGTTCCTACACCATTACAGGTGTAGATGCTACTCTAACTTATACACCAGTTAGTTTTGTACCTGTACTAGATGCAAATAGTGGTTCTTATAACCTAACGGGTGCTGCTGCTAGTTTAGTAGTTTCTAGGAATCTAAATCTTCAAAACGGCAGTTACACTTTAACAGGAAGTGCTGCAACACTTGCTAGAACTCTAAACCTTGTAGCATCTCCAGCTTCTTTTGTAATTACAGGAAGCGATTGTTCTTTAACTGTAACTAGAAATATAACGCTGTCTAATGGTGTTTATAACATCACTGGATCAGCAGCAACCATTGGAAGGCAGATAACATTAAACGCTGGTTTTGGTGAATACAACATCTCATTACCAGTACAGTCACAAACTTACGTATTAAAGTGGTATACAGGTACAGCATGGCAAATCTTGTATAAAGACCCAATCGTATATCCTTAATAGTTAATATATTTCAATAACCTATTGACATACTACTATAATATGTAGTATAATAAGTATAACAATAAAGGAGTTTCCCCATAATGGACAAGGAACTACAGAAGTATTACGAAGAAACATTTTCTATGATTGCTACTGAAGGATGGAAATTCTTTGTAGAAGATATGGAAAATCTACGAGAAACTGTTGATAGTGTGTCTAATACTTTAAATGCTGAAGATTTATTCTTCAAAAAAGGACAACTAGACATACTCACTTTGATTCTTACTCGCAAGAAAATTTGTGAGGAATCCTACAACCAGTTAAACGGAGAAGACGAATGAGGGGTTTTTATGACTTTATGTGTGAAGACTTCCATATGTTTGAATCCTTTGTTAACTCAGAAGATAGGGTAGTTCCTTGCAAGATTTGTGGTGAAGAAGCAAAAAGAATAATTTCTTGTCCAACTATCAAACTTGAAGGGATTACTGGAAGTTTTCCTGGGGCAGCAGATAAGTGGGCAAGGGTTAGGGCTGAGAAACTCAGTCAAGAGAGAAAGAAAAACGCAGAATCGGGGAACTAATAGTCCGATTGTTTTCTTTTATTTTGTAATAAGCCCGTAAGGGCGATACTCCTAAAACCCGTAAGGGCAGGAGAAAGGTGTAGCATGGCTTTTATTGAAAATGATGACGAATTGGATCAACAGACAGAAGAAGTTGATGAACTAGATTCTGAAGATGATGAATTTGAAGAATCAGAACAACCCGTAGTCTCTAAGGTTCCCGACAAGTATCGGGGCAAAAACCTAGAAGACATTGTGAAGATGCACCAAGAGGCTGAACAGCTTATTGGTAGGCAAGCACAAGAGGTTGGTGAAGTTCGTAAACTTGCTGATGAATTGTTGAAACAACAACTCTCGCAGAAACAAGTAAAACCTGCACAAGAAGAAACAGATATTGATTTCTTTGAGAACCCTCAAAAAGCCATTCAAAATGCTTTAGAGAACCATCCAGACATTAAAGCGGCAAAGCAAGCCTCACAACAAATGAGGCAGATGAACCTTCAGAGTCAGCTTACTAACAAGCATCCTGACTTTGGGAATATTGTTCAAGATGGGGATTTTATTGCTTGGGTAAATGCATCACCAGTACGTATGCGTATGTATGAAGATGCAGATACTAATTACAATTTTGAAACGGCAGATGAGCTTCTATCGACCTATAAGCAGATTAAAGGTGTCAGGTCAAAGGAAGTGTCAGATGCTGGAAAACAATCGCGTACAAAGGCTCTAAAGGCTGCTGGCGTGGATGTTGGTGGATCAGGTGAAACCTCAAAGAAGACATATCGCCGTGCTGATCTTATCCGCTTACGTATGACAGACCCAGATCGCTATGAGCAACTAGGTGATGAAATCATCAAGGCTTATAACGAGGGTCGAGTTAAATAAAACTTTTTAGGAGAATATAATATGGCTTTAGGTTCAAACCATCAGACAGTTACGACTGCTGATAAATTCATTCCACAAATTTGGAGTGACGAAGTTGTTGCAACATACAAGCGTAATCTTGTTCTTGCAAATCTTATTAAGAAAATCAACATGGTTGGTAAGAAGGGTGATACCCTCAACATTCCAAAACCAGGTCGAGGCTCTGCAACTGCTAAGGGAACACAAGCACAAGTTACCCTAGTAACTGATACTGCAACTGAAGTTCAGGTTTCACTCAACCTTCACTTTGAGTATTCAATTCTTATTGAAGACATCGTTGAGACTCAAGCACTAACCTCTATGCGTCAGTTTTACACTGATGATGCTGGTTATGCACTTGCCCGTCAGGTTGACTCCAGCCTAATTGCACTTGGCCGTCAGGTTCAAGGTGGTACTAACACCACAGCATATAGCGGTGCTTTTTCAGGTACTGATGGTACTACTGCTTATGTTGCTGGTGCTAACACTGGTCTTGGTGCTCTAACTGATGCCGCCATTCGCCGTTCAATTCAGCGTCTAGATGACAATGATGTACCTATGGACGGTCGTTTCCTGGTTGTTCCTCCTTCAACCCGTAACACCCTACTGGGTATTGCACGTTTCACTGAACAGGCTTTTGTTGGTGAAACTGGTGGTTCTAATACCATCCGTAACGGTGAAGTTGGTAATGTGTACGGAGTTCCCGTATTCGTTACCAACAATGCTGATACCACCTCTGGTTCAACTGCTTGCCGTATTTGCCTACTAGGTCATCGTGACTTTGGTGTACTTGCCACTCAAAAGGAAGTACGTACCCAGACTCAGTACAAGCAAGAATATTTAGGTAGTCTCTTTACTGCTGACACTCTTTATGGTGTTGCAGAACTACGTGATTATTCTGCTGTTGCTCTAGCAGTTCCAGCCTAAGTTTAGTCAGGTTCTCACTTAGTAGCCTTTGGGTGAAAGGTGAGAACCTTTATTTTTTAGAGGTGAAATATGGCTAAATTTAAATCCCTTGCAACTGGTGAAGTTTACGAGTTCACAGTAGAACATGACATTGCTGGTATGCGTGTTCATTCAGAATATGAAGAAGTGGTTGAAGAAGAAGTGGTTGTCGTAGAAGAAAAGCCAAAGAGGAAGAAGTTTGAAACACTAGGTGCATGATCTTGGAAACGCAACAACTAATAAATAGTGCGTTAGTATTTATATCTGGTGTTACTGGATGGTTTGCCAGAGAGTTATGGAACGCAGTTAAAGAATTAAAACAAGACCTTGCCAAGTTGCGTGAGGAAATGCCAAAAGACTATGTTATGAAAGAGGACTATCGTAGAGATATTTACGAAATCAAAGAATATCTGTCTAAGATATTTGATCGTCTAGATAACAAAGCAGATAAATAAGGAATAATATGACAATCTGGCGTGGTGAGGGGGGTGGTGGAGATGCCACTACAGATAGTGAAATTAACTTTATTACGTCTTTAACTAATAGCATCGTAGCTGACACCGCTACGACCACTGCTGCTGCTTCAGCCACTGCTGCTTTATACGACTCCTTCGATGATCGTTACTTAGGCTCCAAAACAGTAGCACCTACGTTGGATAACGATGGGGATGCTTTAATCTCTGGTGCTCTTTACTGGAATTCAGTATCAAACCAGATGTTTGTATGGTCTGGTGTTGCATGGCAGCAAACCTTCTTCAGTGGTGTTAACGTACGTAGTGTCGTCACAGCAACTGCTGGACAGACTGTTGTAACTACCCCTGCTTACACGTTAAACAACAACACTATTCAAGTGTATGTTAACGGCTTCAAAGTAATCTCAGGTGTTGACTACATTGAGACTAGTTCTACCTCTATTACTTTTGCTTCAGGCCTTACTTTAAGCGATGAAGTAGAAATCATCATTGCACAGCCTTTCTCTGTAGGTACTACTTCTGCTGATGCTGTTAACTATCTTCCAGCAGGTACTGGAGCAATTGCCACTACTGTTCAGGCCAAGTTGCGCGAGTCGGTGAGCGTGAAGGATTTTGGGGCGGTGGGTGACGGGGTGACAAATGACACCGCTGCAATCCAAGCAGCACTAAATACAACAGCCACACAAATTTATTTCCCGCAAGGGTCATATCGTGTTGTGGATTCTCTACTAGACGGAACCCCTGTGCTTACCAGCGCGGTTGCAAACCGCACTTTGTGTGGGCCGGGAATCTTGACCGCTACTTCACAAGTCAAAAAACTTATCACTATCAGCGGCGCTGACTCTAAAACTCACCTAAATGTTGATGGTGCTAATTACATTGGTTACGCTATATTCGTGACTGGTGCAAACCCGCTTGTTTCAAATTGCAATATCAAAAATCTTAATGGCTTTGCAAATTGGGGCGGCGTTGCAATTCGACTTAGTTTTTTTGGCAAAGATGGTGGTGGGGTGGTTTGTAACAATACCATTGAAAACCTTCAAGGCGTTGGTAATGGAACGCCTGGGGACGGTATTGGTATGCAACGGGGAATTATTGTTGAGTCTGACCAAGATTGTGTCAAGCCTGTTCTTATTGCAAACAACAACATCATTGACGTTGAAGGCGAGGAAGGCGATTCAATCGTCGTTATTAGCTATGATGAGGTAAATTTTTATGATTTACCAGCAAACATTACTGGCAACAGCCTTAGCGGATGGACTCGAAGAGGAATTAAGATTCAAGCTAACAATGTCACTGTGTCCGGTAACACGTTAACCAACGACCTTGCAGCTTATATTTCTAACTTGCAACGTGCTATTGATATTGTAAGAGGCGGAAATGTTACTGTATCTGGCAACACCCTTATACGTTGCAAATATCAAAATCAAATAGGTGCATTTTGGGCCTTAGCTGAAGCAGACGATAACTTATCAATTTCTGGTAACACCATTGTTGGCGTTGGTGCTGAAACAAATTCCTACGGGCCTTTGATTGTTGTTAACACTTATGGATCAGGCGTTGTTATATCTAGCAACAACATTCTTTGTCCCGCTTATACAGGGCTATCCATATCCGTAACAAATACTCTTGAGACATTGGTTGTTAACAATTCAATCCAGACGGCCAACGGAAATTGGTATGACATAACCTCGTCAACAGCGACTAGGTTTATGGGTAATGTGCTTGGAAAAGATAACGTTGGCGAGTTGATTGTTCGTTATGAGGATGATTTTGACTTAAGAGCAGATATGTCTGGTGCAAATAGGTCATTGACACTAGACCAGAGGGACACAATACTAAGTAACGGCGAGTTGGTTGCTCAACTTCGATGCAGACAAAACGATGCATCCGCACCAAATACTGTAAATGCTGCTTTGGCTTTTATTGCGGAAGGCACGGTAGGCTTGTTGGGTATCGGTCTTTACGGTAACAATGGCTCAACTTATGGTGAACGTATCCGTATGAGTGCTGCTGGAAACTGGCGTCCCGTTACTGACAACGCACAAACCCTTGGAACCACAACAGAGCGTTGGTCTTTTGTCCATGCGTTTAACGTCAGAACACATGGCGTGACTGTCTCGGGGTTGACTGCGGCAGCTACTGCCGGAGCGGGCGCTAGGGCGTTCGTTACAGATGCCAATGCCACCACGTTTGCCTCTATTGTTGCGGCGGGCGGGGCCAATCAAGTGCCTGTGTATAGCGACGGCACGAATTGGCGTATTGGTTGATTTGATGGACAACCTCGAACACCTTCTCATCAGCCTCTGCCTCCAAGCAGTCATTGGCTTTATCACCGGCAACTGGTGGGCCGGTGCTGCGGTGTGCGCTGCGCTCTGGATCGGGCGCGAACAGGCCCAAGCTGAGTACCGCTGGATTGCTTGGTTTGGTAATGGCAAACGTGAGAACCTACGTTGGTGGAACGCACTAGACCCTGCCGTTTGGAACGCACATAACTTCTTCTGGAATCTTGTGTTACCAATTGTTTGTGTCACATCAATTGCATTATTCTTTTTGTTTAAAAGATAAGTATAAGGAACATATATAATGGCACTACCAACATTTCTTGAGTTAGTTAACGATGTGCTTGTACGTATGCGTGAGCCTGAAGTATCTACTGTTAATGAGAATGTATTATCTAAGATTGTTGGTAGGTTTATCAATGATGCTAAAAGACAAGTAGAAGATTCTTACAACTGGAACGCATTGACTGACACTCTTACAGCAACCACTACTGCTGGTGTCTTTAACTACACCTTGATTGGCTCAGGTGCTAGGTTTAAGCTAATAGAGGTTTATGACGTAACCAATGGTCAGCACCTAGATGCCCTTCCAACTGTTGAGATGACTAAACTGTTCATCAGCACCCCTACACCTAACACAGGTGTTCCTGCCTATTACAACTTCAACGGTATTGACAACAACGGTGACACTGCTGTTGATCTATACCCTGTTCCAGATAATGCTTACTCAATCTACTTTAACATCTATAAACCACAAGCATCACTAAGTACAGATTCAAGCATCATGCTTGTTCCCTCAGAGCCTGTTATTCACTTGGCTACTGCTAAGGCACTTGTTGAACGTGGTGAAGATGGTGGTACGCAGTCTTCAGAAATGTATTCTCTATATCGTCAAGTGCTTGCAGATTACATTGCAATTGAGGCTAGCCGTTACCCTGAAGAAGATTCTTGGGATGCTGTGTAATGGCCCAGCAAATACAAACTTTTAGTATTACTGCTCCAGGCTTCTACGGACTGAACACTCAAGATTCATCTCTTGACTTAGCTTCTGGATTTGCTCTTGAGGCCATCAACTGTGTTATTGACAAGTATGGTCGTGTAGGTGCTCGTAAAGGATGGAACCCTCTCAATACTACCAACGCTACATTAGGTGCTAACTCTATCAAGTCTATTGGTGAGGTAGTTACAACCACTGCTGCGTCTTATGTTATTGTTGCAGGTAATAACAACTTATTCTTGTACTCTGGTGGTGTCTTAAACACCCTTACCTATGGTGGAGGTGGAACAGCCCCTACGATCACTGATAGTAACTGGCAAATGATTTCATTAGCTGACCATCTATACTTGTTCCAATTAGGACATGATCCTTTAGTGTTTGATCCTTCTGTTAGCACTACAACCTATCGTAGGCTTGTTGAGAAATCAGGCTCAACTGGAACTCCTCCTAATGCTAACGTAGCAATCTCAGCCTATGGTCGTATTTGGGCTACAGATTCAGCAACTAACAAAACTACTATCTTCTGGAGTGACATTCTTTCAGGCCACAAGTGGGGAGCAGGTTCATCAGGTAGTTTAAACGTAGACCAAGTTTGGCCTAATGGTGGCGATGTCATTACAGGCTTAGGTGCTCATAATGGCTTCTTATTCATCTTTGGTAGGAACAACATCCTAGTATACTCTGGTGCTACCAACCCATCAACTATGACTTTATCTGATACTATTACAGGTATTGGTTGTATCGCTAGGGATTCTATTCAAAACACTGGTAGTGATCTTATCTTCTTGTCTGATACTGGTGTTAGAAGTGTCTTACGTACCATTCAAGAGAAGTCTGCTCCGTTCAGGGATTTAAGTAAGAATGTACGTAATGACTTAATGACTGGCCTTAGTGGTGAAACCCTTGCTAACGTTAAAGCTGTCTACAGTCCTTTAGATTCCTTTTATTTACTCACCTCACCCTCTCTTGGTGTTGTCTATTGTTTTGACAACAAAGCACTCCTTCAAGATGGCTCTAGCAGAGTAACCACTTGGAATGGTATAACACCTAAGAGTTTCTTTTACGCGTCAAATAAACAACTTCTTATAGGTAAAGAAGGATATTTAGGTGAGTATTCTACTTACCAAGATAATGGTTCTACTTATCGTATGAGCTACTACACTAATCATACTGACTTGGACGCTCCTTCAGTTAGTTCATCTTTGAAGAAACTGTCTGTAGTTGTTATTGGAGGAAGTAACCAGTTCGTAACAATGAAGTGGGGTTATGACTTCAAAGAAAACTATTACTCACAAAATGCTCAAATCCCTGAGCAAAGTGTTTCATATTATAATATAGCAGAGTATAATACTACAGCATCATACGCTGATGGTATTACACTTCAAACTCTCGTGGCATATCCTAATGGAGCAGGTAAGGTTATTCAAACAGGCTACGAAGCAGATATTAATGGTTCTGCTTTAAGTATTCAAAAGATTGAAATCCAAGCTAAGAATGGAAAGATATTATGAGTTCATATACAAAGGCTACTAATTTTGCAAGTAAGGATTCATTAGCTTCAGGCAATCCTTTAAAGATTGTTAAGGGTACTGAAATTGATAATGAGTTTAACGCTATTGCAACTGCTGTTAACTCTAAGATTGAAGGTTATAATGCCTTACTCACTGGTGTTCCAACTGCTCCAACGGCTGCTTCAAGTGTTTATACCACGCAATTAGCTACTACAGCTTTCGTGCATGATGTCCTCCCTAAAGGCATCATCATGTTGTGGTCAGGCTCTAGTGCTTCTATTCCTTTTGGGTGGGCCTTATGTAATGGCTCTAGCAGCACTCCAGACCTTCGTGATAGGTTCGTTGTAGGTGCAGGTACTACTTACGCTGTAGCAGCAACGGGTGGTTCTAAAGATTCTGTTATTGTAAGCCACACCCACACTAATTCTGTTAGTGCAGCAGGCAGCCATAATCACTATATTTTGGCAAACGCTGTCAATGGTGCGGACATGGCATCTAATCCAAATCAGCCAGTTGCTCGACAAAAAACTAGCGGTGGTGACTCAGATTACAACACAGAGGCAAATGTTGGAGGTACTGCTACTCTAGGTATCACAAACACCGTAGCAAACCACACACACACTGTGACTATTAATTCTGCTGGTGTGTCTGGCACTAACGCCAACCTTCCACCATACTATGCTCTTTGTTATATTATGAAGACCACAGGTATCTAATAAACAATTAAGGAGAAAGCATAATGGGATTCTTTTCAAGCAAAAAGAAGAAAAAGAAGTTACGTAAACAGGCTGCGCGGCAAGAAGCAGCAGGGCAAGCATATCAATCATCAGTACAGTTTAAGCCTGTAGGTACTACTAATGCTTTTGGTAGTACGCAATATACGTACAACCCTCAAGGTCAGCTTGAAACTGCTGGTTATTCGTTAGACCCAAGGTTATCTGCCATTAGTCAAAATGCTATTAATGCTGCTAGTGGTACAGGCTTACAGTTTGCTAATACAGCCACTCAGTCAGGTTTAGGTTTAGCTAACTTAGGTGCTCAGTACATTGCAACTTCTCCACAAGAGGCTGCTGCTAAGTACATGGCAGATCAGCAAGCACTGTTACAACCAGGACAAGACTACGCACGTAGTCAGATGAATCAAGGCTTGTTTAACACTGGTCGTGGTGGCCTATCTGTTGAACAAGGTGGAGGCATTGGAGCAGCCAACCCTGAAGCAACTGCCTATTACAATGCACTTGCAAGGCAGCAAGCTGAGATGGCTATGAATTCTGACTTGTATGGTCGTCAGCGTGTAGCCTTTGGTGGTGATCTTACCACTCAAGGATTAGGTTTAGGTGCTAGTGCTTATGACCCTATGAAATCTAATTTACTTGCTGCTCAAGGTGTGGAAGGTTTAGGTCAAGGATTACTTGCTACTGGTTTAGAAATGGGCGGGTTACGTACTAGGGCTGCAACTCAAGGTGCTGAGGGTATGCTTGGTGCTCAAAATGCTGCAAACCAATTACGTGCTCAAGCAGATATGCAAAGAAGCGGCCTTGGTAAACTTGCAAGCAGTGCTGTGAAGGGTCTTGCCAATTACGGACTTAACTATGCTACTGGTGGTATGTATGGTGCTGCTGGAGGTGGTGGTGGTATGGGTGGTAGTCCATTAGGTAACTGGATGTCAGATAGTATTTTTGGGCCAGCAATGGCAACATCAGGTCAATTAAATGATTATCAAAACCAAGATTTCTATCGTCCAGCATCACAACCAGCATATTATGGTGGGGATACATCGCAATACTCTGGCTTGTCTTGGAACCGCCCTTAAAAGGAATATAAAATGGCTGATAACATTGTAGGTGGTTTATTTGGAATAATGCCAGAAGACCTAGCAGCACAACGAATGGCTGCTTTAGACCAACAGGCACAAGCCTTTGGTAGGATGTCAAGTGGTGAGGCTTACAAAACACTAGGGTATAAGGCTGGTAATTTACTAGGTCAAGGTTTGTTTGGTGTTAATGATCCTCAGATGGAGAGGGCTAGGCAACGTCAGCAAATGTCTCAAGGGATTGATTTTAATGACCCTGAGAGTCTCCTACAGGCTGCACAACGGGCTAATGAGATGGGTGATAGTCCAGCGGCACAAGCGTTGTATGCAAAGTATCAAGAGGTTGCACAGTCACAGGCAACACTAAGTAAGACTCAAGCAGATGCCAGGAAAGTAAACCTATCCATTGCACAAGAAGAACAACTCAGACAGGAGCTTGCTGCTCTAGGGCCTGATGCAACTGAACAACAGGTGTTAGGTGTTGTAAGTAGGTTTGGCTCTCCCGATAAGATTCTGGCTACCCTTCAAGGTGCTCAATCCCGTAGGGATGCTGCTGAAGCACGAGTAGAGGCTGCTAAAGTTGCTGCTGAAGCAACTATAGAAAGGGCACGTATGGCTGGCGCATCTGCTATGCAAATAAAGCAAATGACTTTAGATGCACAGGCAATGCTTCAAAGTATGCGTCTAGATGCAGATAGAGAAAAGTCTGCTGCTAAGGCAGCAGAAGATAAACAAAAGGCTGAGGAGAAGGCAGCAAACGCAGTGTTGCCTGTAGGACTTCAAAAAGATGAGGGTGACGATCTAAGGTCTATTGATATTAGCAAAGCACAAATAACAGCATTAAAACCTGTCATTACAGCACTAACCCCAGACGAGAAAACAAAGGCTAGAAAACTAAACCTTGATCCTGTAAATATTGGTAAATACCTTATTAGAAATGCAGCGGGTCAGTCAACCCCTGAAAGCCGCCTATATGCTGATTTAAAATCAACAGTTGATACTGTTGTTAATTTACAAGTTAGTGGTGAGAAAGGTGTACAAACAGATAAGGACGTTGTTCGTTTTGCTAACGCACTTATTTCTGCTTTTGGTCGTAACGACTCTGAAGCAACTTTAGAAGCACTTAAAAAGTATAACGATGCTGTAGAGGCTGCAATTAAAAGCACTCAAGTACGTGTTGATTCCCGTCGATCATCGCAGAATGTTAAGTCTTATTTTGGGCAGGGTACACCTACTAAAAGGTTTAATCCTGCTACAGGTAATGTAGAACCTATTACAAATTAAGGAAACTTATGCCGCAGATTATTGAAGTAAACGGAGAAGCAATAGAGTTTCCTGATGATATGTCAGATGCTCAAATTGCTGCTGTTCTACGGGGAAACAATGTTCCCACAGCACCAGCACCTATGGCTGTACAACAACCACAAGTCCCTCAGCAGCCTCCCTCTATGATTGAGAGGGCTTTTGGTTTTGGTAGTCCTATTGCTCGTTTTGCTAAGGGAGCAATTATTGATCCTTTGATGGGTGTTAATCAAGCCCTTGCAAATACTGGACTATTTGGTCAGGGCATCAAGCAAGGGGCTAATCAGAACATACGTCAATATGAAGAAGCAACCAAACAAGGGCGAGAGCGTGTTGGTAGTACTGGCTTTGACTTTTATCAACTAGGGGGTGCTGTACTTTCTCCTATAAACAAAGTTATGCCCACTGCTGCCCCTACAGCAGGTATTGTTGGGAAGATTGGACAAGGTGCAGCCACTGGTGCTGTATATGGAGGTATCACACCTACTACAGGTAATCCTGACGAGTATGTTTTTGATAAACTCACTCAAATTGGTCTAGGTGCTGTACTAGGCGGTGCTGTTCCTGGAGTAATAGAGTCTTCTGCATTGCTGAAGAAGTTTTATCAGTCACTTCCAATCACCGAGAAAAATAAAGATGCTGCCTTTAAGAGGTTCGTAGATAAACTTGCTGGCCCTGAGAAGGCACAGGTCATTGATGAGTTACGTAATGCTGGTGAAATTGTTTCAGGAAGTAGGCCAACTGCTGCTGAAGCATTGTCTTCAACTCCTTCAGGTGTTGGTCTAATCAAAGAACAACAACGTGTTGCTGGTAGTGTAAAAGAAGCCCCAAGGTTTATCACTAGGGGACAAGAACAAGCAGCAGCCCGAGAACAATCATTAACAGGTGCTTTTGGAACTCAAGCAGACCTAGCAGCAGCAAGAAAAACAAGAACAGCAGAAACTTCTCCACTACGTGATGAGGCACTAGCACAGGCAAACGTGTATGGGCAAGCAGCCCCTAGGCTGGAGCAAGCCGTAGCAGGTAAACAGCAATCATTTGTAGGTGCTTTACAAGGTGAAGGTAAAGCAGCAACAGAAGTTGCACAGGCCACTCAACGTGCAAACACTTGGTCGCCTATTCCTGGGCAACCAAGATTTCCTGGAAGATATAGTCCTAACTATGACCGTGCATTAGAATACAAGAAAGTAGCTGAAGAATTTGGTAACATAAGCACTCAACGTAAAGCAGAACTAGATTTTAAGAAACTGCAACTACAAAGCATCACTGATGAGGGATTCTATCCTCTATCTTCTCAGTCTTTGATTGATAAGATTGATACAAGCCTTTCTAAGACAGGTGAAAAGTCTAATGAAATTCTTGTTAATTCCCTACAAAGCATCCGAGGGAAACTTGCAAACCTCACAGATGAAAATGGAATTATCAACAGTGTTGATCTTTACAACGTACGTAAAGAAATTGGAGATGATATTCGTTCATTCTTGGTTCAGCGTCAGGGAAGTAATGCTAGTTTTGGATCACAGGCTGTTGCTGTTGAAAAGCGTCTAAAGTCCTTACTAGATGATTCTATTAACAAAGCATCTGGAACAACCATTTGGAATGATTATTTAAATAAGTTTGCAAGTCATAGCCAGAAGATTAACCGAATGGAAGTTGGTCAAGAACTTATTAAGAAACTAGGATCACCACTTACTGATGCTGAAAAAGCAGGTGTATTTGCCAATGCTGTTGAAAATGCACCTCAACTTATTAAACGTACAACAGGTGTACCTAGATTTGAGAAACTCTCTGACTTCTTAGATGGCGGTCAAATCAAAGCAGTTGAGAATGTTATTGCTGACCTTTCTAGGAAGGCTAAAGTAACAGAGATTTCAAAGGGAGTGAGAGATACAGGAGAGGATGTTGTTAGTGCTGGCGAAGGAATTAATGCGTTGAATTCAAAAATTACAGCTGCAAAAGCCTTTTTGAGTGCTTTGAAGTTTGGTAGTCAAGCACAGTTTGATAAGAAGTTTGCTGATTTATCTTTAGATACAAATAAGTTGGCTGACTTTTTAGAAGTTGTGCCTAAGAGTAGTATGGAGAAACTTACACAGGCCATCTATGCAAAACTAAGCCCAAGCAATCAACAAACACTAAGGGCTTTAGTGGCTTCTACACCATCACAACAAGCCGTTACTGGTGGTGTTATTCAGCAAGTTGTGGAGTAAAAATGACCTACAAATTTGGTGTTCTAAGCAAGGAGAGGCTTGAGGGAGTGCATCAAGACCTACGGAAGGTGTTTTACGAGGCCATAACGGACTCCCCTTACGACTTCTCCATCACTGAAGGGCTACGTACACACAAGAGGCAAAAGATGCTTGTAGAGGCTGGAAAGTCAAAGACCATGAACAGCAGACACCTGACAGGTCACGCTGTTGACTTCTGCATCATCATTGATGGGAAGGCCAATTGGGATGTACCTAAGTACAAAGAAGTAGCAGACCACATCAAAGCAGTTGCTAAGGAACTAAAGATTCCAATTACTTGTGGTGTGGATTGGAAGGGGTTTATAGATGGCCCTCATGTGGAATTAGATAGGAGTGTTTATAAATGAGTCTACTATCTTTCCTCCCCATCATTGGGGATGTACTAGATAAAGTGATACCTGACCCTACTGCACAGGCAGAGGCTAAGTTGAAACTTATGGAACTAGCCCAAAGGGGTGAGTTTGCAGAGATGAACGCTAGGGCAGACATCATCAAGGCTGAAGCATCCTCTGAGAGTTGGCTTGCACAGTCTTGGAGGCCCATCCTGATGCTAACCTTTGGTGCTCTCATTGTGGCTAGGTGGATGGGTTTTGCTGCTCCAGGTATTTCAGATGCAGAAATACTTAAACTATGGTCTATTGTAGAACTGGGTCTAGGTGGTTATGTTATTGGGCGCACGGCTGAGAAGATTGTGCCTCAAGTTGTTGGTGCTCTTAAAAAGTAAAGGAATTAAAATGCCAGTTAATAAACCAATGATGAAAAGTATGAAAGAATCCTACGGTAAGAAGAAGGGCGAAGAAGTATATTACGCTGTAGAGAACAAGCAGAAGAAGGAAATGCCTAAACGTGGTGAGCGTACTGCAAAGAACAAGGCTAAGAAGAAATGAGTAAGTCAATTGAGAATAAAGTTAAACTGAATGATAGTGTTTCAGTTAAAGATTTTGGTGCTGTTGGTGATGGTGTTGCTGATGATACCGCAGCAATTCAAGCGGCAATCACTTATGTTGGTGGCGCGGGCGGCGGCGTCTTGTCGTTTGAGCGCGGCAAAACATACAAGATTTCTTCCGCACTTGTTTGCTCTTACAGTAATGTCACGCTGGTGGGCAACGGCGCAACGCTTAACGGTTCTGCCATTGCCGCTGCCACAGCCTTCGACCAAATTTATGCACTAAAAATTGAAGGCACTATTGGGTCAGCAATAACTTGCACGGCTGACATTGCGGAAGGCACTGTCAACTTGAGCATGATTTCTACGTCTGGCCTTGCAGCCGACGATATGCTTTTTGTGTATTCAAACGAAGTTTATCCTCCAGCGACTACATCCAACGACAAGTGCGGCGCGATGCACAAAGTCAGGTCAATTACCAGCGGGACTGCGTTGGTGCTAATGGACGGTGTGTTTTTTGCCATGACAGCAGCGGGTGGGCTTTCCGTCAAGAAAGTGTCTACTGTCAGCAATGTCATTGTGGACGGCCTAAACGTGGTCATGGGCGGCGTAAACAAAGCACATTGCGGCATCCGCATTAAGTACGCTGAAAACGTACAACTGACGAATTGCAGCACCCGCGACACGGAAGATTGCGGCGTCAGAACCGACACGGTGTATGGCGGCGGTGTTGTTGGTGGTGCGTTCTATAACGCCACCTCGCCCGACGCAGGAACTAGCGGCGTCACAACCGTGACCGGCTACGGCATCAACCCCGGCACAGCAACACGCGACTTTAAGGTAGAGAAGGCATCTTTTCGTAATTGCCGTCACGCAGTAGCAGGCGGCGGCAATTATCCAGCGATTGCTGTTACCATTGCCCGTAATTTGGTTGCAGGCAATAGAAGTGCCGCATATTCGTCTTCGTATTCTTTAGATTGCCACGAAGATTGTCTGTATTGGATATTTGACGGCAACCATGTCTCTGGAGAAACTTCAACTACCGGAAGTGGTGGAATTCTTGTGCGGGGGCAAAAAACCCTAGTTATAAATAACGTCATTTCTAATGCGTATCAGTACGGAATTTACGTCAGAAATTACGATACAACAGGTTATGGAGTGGGAAATTCAATCTTCAACAACACCATCATCAATCCAAGATTAGATGGGGTTGTGGTTGAGGGCAGCACGGCATCCCCTCAATACGATGTGCGTATTGGCAACAATTACATTGACACAGCAGGCGGCGACGGTATTACGTTGTTTGGCGTTACAAAAGCCACGATTAGCGGCAACACCGTTAAAAACCTTGGCGCAAACAGGTCGGGTATTCGTTTGGTCGGGACTGCGGCAACAGCGGGCAACAGATGTGTCAACACTATTGTTTCCAACAACACGGTTGACACCCCAACGCTTTACGGTATTCGTGCTGATTTTGCAGACACGTTAACGTGTAGCGGAAACATCGTGCTTGCATCGGCAAACGATGGATTTAGGCTAACGTCTTGCTCTAATGTTTCAATCACTGGCGGATTGCTAACCACGCCTTATACGTTTGGCAGCGCCGTGTCGCTATCTGCGTCTACCAAGGTGTCGGTGTCTGGCGTAACGGCGTACAACACCGGAACAGCCACATCCATTTCATCCGGGGTGTATATGTTTGGCGCGTCTACAGACATTGCAATTTCTGGGTGTCAATTTTCAGCGTTCAATCGAGGCGTGTTTTCGGCGGCTCCTGCCAACTACATTTCGGCTGTTGGTATCAACGCCCGCACCAGCGTGACAGCAACAGTTGATGTAAGCGCGTCTGCAAATACGTCGGTGGCGGGGAATTTGTGATTAACGATCTTTTTGAACCCCCGCCTACATGGTGGGAAATAATTAAAGAAATATTATCACCAATGTCTTATTACACCAGCAACAATGAATAGGTTGGTGATGATGTAAACCATAATTATAAGTGTTCTGACAAGTGCAACCTTGTCTGCAACAGCATCATCAGGGTGGGCCTTATCACCTAAAGCCTTCTTCCAAATATAAAGAATATTCATATAGTAAGTCCGTTACACGGACAAGTTAAAAAGCCCCTGTGAAGGGGCTTCTTGTTTTGTTAAATCCTTGTTACTTCTTCAAGGTCTTAATCATACTATCAAACACCTTGCTCTGTGCCTCTCGTTGTGCCTTTGCAAGGTCTGCCATAGTACGTTCAATATAAATGGTGGCATCCATCATTTCCTCTTGTAGGTGCTTTAGCCATCCAAGAAGATCAATGTCACCACGCTCTGTAGTGCATCCATACTTCTTAAAACCCTCTGTTGCACGTTCCATGTACTTCTCTAGGACGCTATTCACATTCTTATCCATTCTCTTTCTCCCGTAGTAGGGCTGGGACGGCCTTTGAGAGTTCTTGCTTCTCAATCAAGTCCAGCAACAGTTTATTAAAACCAACATTGATTAGGGCTTCTGCCTCTTTAGCATTTAGTGATAGGCGAATATCACAACTGCCATCATCATTCTCAACTAAGTCTGAAATTTCCATAACCTTCTCCCTTAGAATAAAAAGCCCCCTTACGAGGGCTATAAAGTTAAACATCTCTTGTTAACGAACAGGACAAGCACCAGTTGCACATTCATCACCACCATCCATCTCAACACTAGAGATTGCAGTGATGAGGGTTGACTTGGCAATCATCTTATCAAACTCCTCTTTGGTAATTTCCTCTAGAGGTGCTTGCTGGAACCCGTGTTCACTGTGCAGCAAGAATGACAGACTCTTGTGGCAACCCTTGTAATGCTTCTTCAAATACTTCTTAATCTCAGGTAGTTCCTCCTTGCGGTAGTAGACAGTGCAAGAGACACTGTTATCACTCCACACCTCTTGTAGCCACTTAACTGCTTCAAGTTGGTCAATGGCAGTCATGTCCTTGGCTAGTTTAGTACCTTCCGGATAACTAAACGGAAAGGATACGACAACAGTTCCACGATCTTCACTACCATCAAAATTACGCTGATACTCAACATCATAACCGTGATTACGACAAGTTTCAACCAATGGATGATTTGATGCAATTCGTACCCTCCGAATCATATATTGTGCATAGCCGGGGTGTACTCCCGGTGTAACTCCAGGTAGGAGACTTAATGTACCTGACGGCTTAACAGTTGTCAACTTAATTGACTCAGGCCAACCATGACGCATACTGTAGGTTTTATCGTATTCACGTAGACGTTCATAGGTGTCACTTAGCCAACTCTTTTGTTCCTCAGTTGCCTGAAGAACACCAGTGATGCCAATACCCATACGCATATTAGCATGAACAATGGTTTGTGTTTCTTCATGGTGGCAAGGAAGACGTAGTGAGTGTTTGTTGATGCGATAGAGGAGTTTACATACATCTAAAAATTCCTCTTTAGAGGAAATGTTAGGTAGGAATACTTCTGCTAGGCAGCAAGTTTCATAGTTTGCAAGTGACTGTTCAGCGCATGGGTTGTATCCCTGAACTTCTGGGTCAGGGTATTGAGACTCTCCCAGACGACCAACTTTTCTTGAGAGTTTAAGGTTGATAAGACCGTAGGGTTCTCCTTTACCTTCATAACCATCCCAGAAGAACTCGTGAAGGTCACTGATATCATCACAGACCACGGAGTTATTAGACATAGCCCTCCATGAGGGAATATTGCCCAAGTCCCATCGTTTCGCAAGTAGATATTCCACATCGTCAGCATCTCCAATTGCAATCTGGGCACTGCGGCGCACGTTACCAGCAACAACAACAGCACCAATGATGTTCATAACGTCAAGCACATCAATAGGACGTACCTTCTTACCAGCACGTTTCTCCAGCACCTTGCTGATCTGCTCAATACCCCAGCAAAGGTCTTCAGGGCCTGATGCAACACCACCAAAACCCTTGATAGGAGCACCCTTGCCACGAATCATCTTTGTGCTGTAGGTGAAGGTGGATTTGTTATCACTTAGAAACGCTGCTTTAAGCGTCTTACCCAGGAGTTTAACCCATCCTTCACGGCTATCAGGGACGATGTAATCAGCGTCACTGCTATCGACGCGCGTAGGACAAGTGAAAGAACTATTGACAGGTGGTAGTTTATCAACACTTTTCCTTTGAATGTTATAGCCGACACCTGATCCAAGCATGAGCATATCCATTGCCCATGTGAAAGGTCGAATTGGATTGTCAACAGTTGTGAAGGCACAATTCTGGAGGCTGGAGAGCCCTAGTTTATCGACTGTGGCTGTACCCATCTGCCACCAGAAACGTCCTGCCACAGAGCCTTTAAGACCCGTCAAATAGCATCGTAGACGGTCTTCCTCTATTGGTGTGAACTCACACTTGAGTTGCTTCTCACAACTGTTGATGACACGTTCAACTGTCTCATTAAATTCCTCTGAGCGCGAGTCAACATTAGCCTCATCAATGCGGCGTGAATAGGTACGCTTATAAACCAAGTAACCAAGGGTTGACCAAGGTGTTGCTGTTGCCGTCATTCTTGTGTTCCTTCTTCTTCAGGTGTATAACGCTCAAACAATACGCGAATGATTCCTAGATCAATCACACAAACAATTCCCTCTTGTTCAGGGAATTCTAAACCAACCATACATCCAGTGATGAGTTGTACGCTACAAATAATCATTTCATTTCCTTTTTGACAAATTCCCTAAGTTTTTCTTTTGCTTCGCTGGAGAGGTCACTCCAGACTTTCTGGCCCCACCTGACACTCTTGAGGGCTTCTTCAAAGTGCATGAGTGAGTACGCATACGAGGCTTCAGCGAAGTCTTCAACGCTGTCTTGCCCGTCCTTGTCTGCTTTTCTTCTGCTGTTTTTAGTTTGTGACATTTGATGCAAAGTGCTTGTAAGTTTTCAATTTCACAAAACAACCTACTAATATAATCATCCCAAGTTGTGAATCCAACTACTGGATCAACAACAGGAGTAATGTGATCTATTTGTATGTGTTTTGCAGTGAATAGTTTAGAGCAATGATTACAGAAATAGAGTTTAGCCTTCCTACCCGTGGCTTCATTAAGGCCCACACCATGTGCTGCTGCCTCTAATGCTTTCCACTTGTTAGGAAATCTTCGCACTCCAGCACGTAAAGTGCTAACAATAAAACTATTAAACCTTCCCTCTGTCCAATCAGAAACTGGGGAATTCACGACTTAGCATCTCAACTGTAATTGGATAACCATAGCATGAAGATAGGAAGAACAAGAATTGCTCTACAACTTCAGTATAGGTTACATCCATATCTGTTTCAAAAGAAAAGTTTGAATGAGGAATGTTGAAGATGTATGCCTCATCATCTTCTACCTCTTGACTACGACTAAACCGAAAGGTTTGCATTTCATTCTCCTTTTAAAGCCGCAGAACTTGCGGGGAATAGGCGGGTAATCTCCGCATCAATGAATAAGGCCACTTGCCTTGTTTCTTCTTGTGTGTGCTCATCCAGACGCAGACGTAGCATATCACAAAAAGCACCTAAAGTACCACTCCAAATCCATTCGGTCATCATATTTTGTGGAAGGAACATACGTGCTTGTTCTGCACATACGCCACCATCAATCATGTTCTGGTACATATGGTTCAAGTGCTTTACGTAATATGCTGCACCCTCAAGCCATTGGTCAGACCCATACACAACACCCTCACTACCCTGCTTCTTGTCTTCACTACGTTTACGAAGTAAGGTTGGAAAGAAGTATTCGGGTTCTTCATCGACATAGCGCCTGGAAGTTTCATTCCAAGGGAGAAACTTATGCTTAACCAATTGCCGTGCAACAAAGACAGGGGCCTTAACCCTGAAGGATAGGAAGGCATGATTGAAGGGGCTGAAGTGCTTATGCTTGGCAAGGTAGTTCAAAAGCCTACCATCCTTCTCAGACATCTCAGCAGCCTCTTTGTGGAAGGATACTCGTGCTGCGTTAACAACGCTTAAATCGTTCCCACAACTATCAATAAGGGTTACTTCAATTGGAGAGGTCTTCATATTTTAGGTGTCCACATTGGTAAAGGAAACTCAAGCACTACGGCTGTATTTATACAAGTCCAGCAGATAGGAGGAGCATCGTCAATGCTTCTCTTAACTACTGGATCATATTTGCAAGATGCACAAGATTTAACGTCTGTGTCTGTGTGACTTGGGCTAATGAAATCTCTTGTCTTGTTCATTGAATTTAAACTCTTTAATTTCCTCTAGGGCTTCTTCATTCTTCACATCATACAAGATTTTCTTAGGCTTAATCCCAAAGGTCTTCCTCGGTTCCAGTGCTGTCCCATACGGCCTCATTTTTTCTTGTTTTCTCTTTAACATCATCTTCATCCTCATCCAAGGGAACAAATATCTTTGAGTGTAGTTCAACCAGTTTTTCAGGGAAAGCCATTATAAGGTCTTCCATACTAATTTCTAAGAATGTTGTTAAATCTTCTGG
>Ga0208975_1000343_pt1 | contig 23408 bp, 21 predicted proteins | sample GreLakmeER78MSRF_FD_187700 | JGI IMG/M metagenome (GOLD analysis project Ga0208975, IMG submission 187700) | Freshwater lentic microbial communities from great Laurentian Lakes, MI, USA - Great Lakes metaG ER78MSRF (SPAdes) | ecosystem: Environmental > Aquatic > Freshwater > Lake | place: Great... | reverse complement strand
CAAGTATTGTAATTTCGTTTCCTGTTGCCCAAACATCTTCACCACCATTAATTAACAAACAACTTTTGAATCTATCAGGTACACCAAAATCAGGGTAAACCCTTCCAGCAGAAGCAGAATAATAAGCAAATGTTGGGGATATTTCTTCGATGTTTTTTACTAAAGACCAATCTTCGTGAAAACCATAATTGTAAGGTAAAGTAGGTTTTTGAATTTCTTTCTGAATATAAAAATATTCATTTGGATTTGTGTTGGGAATTCCAAAAGCAATATTATCAAAACTTTTATAATAAGTTATTGGTGTTTGATTAAAAGGAAAAATCGAGTTAATTGTTGAAAAATTACCTATTATAAAAGATGCTGGAATATCTGGTGAAGCGTTTACAATCTCTTGGGTATAGTCATTAACTGCAAAATTTTGTTGTGGGGGTTTTTGATAGTTTTCAAAATTTACTTTGAATTGTGTAACCCTTTTTAATTCATCAGCAATATTAAATATTGAACATATTGGTTTACTTTGAAAAGAAACAATAATATCAGATTCAAAACCACCTTTTAAAATTGCATCGTATGTTAAAGGAACTTTACCATTTGCAAGATTAGGTCTATTAGAACCAGAATTATGAGTATAAGTATTTGTTAAAAGAGTTTTACCAACCCACAAAACATTTCTAATAGTGGTTGTTGTTTTTCCTGATGCGTCTGTTGTTGATGTAATTTTTGTTCTATCAGTTTTTTGTGCAACATAAGAAACAGGTAAAGCTAAAGAGCTTGGTTGTTGAATGTATCCTCTGCAAACATCTTCATAATAAGTAACTGGTATTCCAGATGAATAATAATTAAAAGATCCGTTTGTATAAAATCCTGTTTTAACTTGATTATAATAATCAATATATGTTGTTGGATTTGCTTTAATAAATTCATTTTCTTGAATCAATGTTTGATTAAATACAGCGTTTTTATAAATGTTAAATTGTTCAAGAACAGGTACAACATTATTATCCCATTTATTAGAAAAATAAGTGCAATTTTGACTCCCATCATAAACTAAAGATTTTTTTAAATTCCAAACACTTTCTAAACCTGTAGCAAAAAAATCATTCCTTGCAGTTATAGAAATTGTTCCGTTGAATGCTCCATCTTTATTAATTTGAAACTTATCTAATACATAACCACCTTTATAAATGTTATCTGTTGAATTCATTTCTTTTAATTGAACTGTTTTTGCTGGAAGTGTTTTAGTTGCAGGATTTGCATTTGATAAGCAATCTTGCCATGTTTGAAAATTAGGAATAATAAATTTGTCTGTAATTCCAAAAACTGAATTTGTTTTAGTATAGTTTGGATATGTGTACGAAAAAGAATAATCATCAACTGATTTAAAATAAACAGGTGTTATTAATTTAGAAATATTATTTGTACAACCCGAATCAGATTTGAAACCTAAATGTGAAAATTCATGTGTGTTAACATATGATAAATATGTTTGGTAATCTCCAATATCAACTGCAGAAGGATAAGGTTTTTCTGTTGTATAGTTTGTTACATTATAATTTGTAGTTGCTGCTATATTTTGTAATTGTGTTCCGTTGCATGGAATTGAACCACCTGAAGAAATCCAATTAAAATAATCTAATTTTTTGTTTGATCCATCAAGCCAAAAAGAATCCTTGTCTTTAAAATTTGATAAATCCAAAACATCTATATGACTATCATAATTGAAAAATTGTTGAGGTGTAATAATAGTGTATGGGTATAACTGCCCAAAATTCTTAGCTAAATTTGGTGTAATTCCATTATTTAATATTGATTGAGTACTAAAACTATATTTTGTTGAAAATTCATATTGAGAATCTTTTACAATGAATGTAGTGTTTTTTAAAGCATAAAAAGAATAAAATCCAGAATTTACATTCCCCCATTTATAATAGTCACTTTGTAATGGAACACTTCCAGTATAATATAAATATGAAGCATTATAAAAAGTTCCGTTAAAAGATGTATTATTATAAGAAAATCCGCCTAAATTTGCTATATAAGAACCAAATTGATTTTCAAATAATATAGTTCCAGAGGAAGGAACAAGAGGATTACCATTATTAATATATTGAAAACTTGTTGCTGGTATTGGTTGTAGTGTATTTGATTGATAGCCTAAAGTTGGATTAACATATTGTATAGAAGGTTTTGCAAATTCTGATGCGTAAGGTTTTTGTGTTTTTGTTGGTGATCCATTTACATTGGTTGATAAAGGCCAAGCATTTGGATTGCTAAAAATGTAGGAATATTCATTAGGTTTTAATGTAGTTATTCCTTCACATTTTAAAAAAGGGTAATAGACTAAAGAATCCGCAAATTTAAGATTTGTTGCATTTGTTCCATCTGAAAAAGTATCTGTAGTTTGATAAGGTGTTAATACATATTCAAAACTTCCTGTTGGAATCATGTAATTAGAAAATTCTAAAACTGTATTACCGATAGAATTTTCATTTACTAAAGGATCTGCTGCTTTAAAATTAGCTAATTTTAAAATTGGATTTTCATTTTTTTCAATGCAATATCCACAAGTGCAACAAGAAACCATCCCTTGAGAATCAAAGATTGTGTTTCTATGAATTACATTTTCTTGAATATTGTTTGTTGGCCTATATGCCATTTTTATACCTCTGGTAAGTCATACCAACCTTTAACACCAGAACCATTAGTTCCGTAATATTTATTTGCACCTGGAGTTAATTCATCATTCACAAGTCGGAATTCTATAGTTGAATTTAATGAATTTTGTTTAGGTATAATTGAGGAATCTGTTGGTGTAGTAAATCCAACAGTTGTAAATATCAAACCAGCACCATTTGAAGTAACTATTTTTCCAGATGTCCCAGAATAAGAATTAGGACAATCTTGGAGGTTTATGAATGACATCGGAGGAACAGTAACTGAAGCTGGATTTGTTGAAGTAAATTTTAAACCTGTTGCAGTTGGGTTAACAGCTACATAATAATTTGCAACACCAGCATATGAATCAGGAGTATCGGTTAAAGTAAGAAAACTTTTTCTTGCATCTTCTGCAATCTGTACTGTTTCAGAAGGGTAAATAGTTGCATAGGTATTTGCAAGAACACCGTTAACACAAGTAACATCAGTAACAACCGTTATTCCTGATGGCCCTGCAACCAAAGAATTTAACAGCGTTACTCTTGGCCTTGGATCAGAATTAATGGGGTCGTTTGGATATGGATTATAAGAAGTTCCAACATAGTATCCAACATATTTTCTTCCAGCAACCAACTCTCCACCATTAATATCTTTAGCCCAAAATGTACCCATATTTGCAGAAGATTGTGAAAGAGTATCAAAACCCAATGCAGGGTAATAGCCGTTAATAATACCTGTTTCATCGATCTCTACAAAGCATTTTGAAGAAGGGTCAAGGCTTCTCAGGAATTCGTATATATCTCTTCCGTCAGTTGAATCCACTCCACGAAGCCTAGCCATGTAAACCAAACCTTGACCTGACACACCGATATTTCCAGTAAAATTGCCTTGATTACTTGGCTCATCAATATCGTATGGCATGGCATACATTTTAGGGCAAGTTGTTCTAGATTCAAAATCTGCTTTCAAACCACCAATATCTTCAACAAAATCAATTCCATCCCAAATAACTTCATAAAAATCGTAATAACGATAATACCCTGTGATTTCAACTTCATCACCAAATGGTATTTTGTTATTTACTCTGACATAAATAAATGGGCTATTTCCTTCATTAGAAATAGTAATTGAACCCGTGGATGCATCGTATCCAGCGTTCATTCCTCCGCCTTGAACAGGTTGTATTCTCATTTCGCTCCCTTAAAAAAAACAGGACACAGTTTTAATTGTGTCCTGTAATTATCATACACATTTGCTTTTTAATCAAGGGGTTTTGATCAATAAAGCCATGCATTGAATCACTTGAGGATATTGCAGGAAATTATTAGATGGATAGGACAAAACAGATTTTGCTAAATCAATTTCTGGAACAGGAATTCCACGAATTCCAGTCATTACATAATCAGCAAAAGCATTTACAGCTTCTCCCCTTGTAGCTTCCCCTTTAACAAACTTTTCAAAAATATCTAGGGAGGGATGAATTGGAGGAATTCCAGATTGTCCCATCATTTGAGGATTCATAAAGCTTCCTTTCTATCGACCACAACAACTAGAACCACGAAGGCTAAATCGGAGCTTTCCACCACGGAAAACTTTTGTGTCTTCTTTAACCGTTTCAATCTTAATGGTTTTTTCGACCTTCTTTTCGACTTGCACTATTGGAGCAGAGCATTGCCCATTAGCACATGAAGAACCCTTACGGATTGGTAAATCGATCACCATAGCTACCGTTAACACTAGACTAAACATATTGCTTCCTCCTAAAGAAAAAAAGTACCCAAGCACATTATATCAACCACTCGATAGTTCGTGCAGGGTATCCATCAAAATTAGAGAAAGAAAAAACTTCCTCTAAACAGATTCTATCCATATCTTTGGCTTTAATCCAATAGGAACCCTTGGGTTCACCGAAATTGCCTAGCGGGGTTCCATGAGCGTTACCCCATGAATTCTGAATCAAAAAGATCAAGCCGAAGTCTGGATGGGTGGTGAACCCCAAGCATGACTGTTGGTGGCCCCACGATTGATTTCTTGAGGCTAATTGAACAGCAGGGGTTCCAGATGGCTTTACTTTTAGATCGCTAAATCCGAACCAAGAAGAGGCTATAGTGACAGGGTATCCATGCGATAAAGCCTGTTTAACCTCTTCACTATTTTTAAGCTTTGAAGTGCTTTGAACTTTGAACTTATTTGCTGAAGCATCAATATCAATGGGTGGCTTGTCACCATTTGACCAAGCGGTTTCTGCTGATGCACCAAAAGTCCAAGAACCATCTTGTTCTTTAATCGGTTGCGGGTAACTAGGATCTAATGGGGGGCAACCATCTTCGTTTAGGGATTCTGCCATAGAACTGCCAAAAGAACCTTCGCCTGTTCCATGCAATCCACCACGCTTACGAGATTGACCGTAATTATAAAGAATGAATGGAATTCTCCATTCTTCAAATGTTTGCCGTTGAGATATTATTTCAACCGCTTGTAAAGTAGCCATTACCGCTAAAGCACCATGACCTACACATGAACCTGTTTTCTGATCCCAAGGAAAAAATTCGTAACCAGCAGCTTGGTTAACTACCTTGTAAAGAAGTGATTCCTTTAAATCCAACGGAGGGCCAGAAATTTGGAAAGGAACTAACTTTGCGTTGAACTTATCTTGAAGTTCTTGAGGTTGCGATTCAATTGGTAGCCAGCCAAATTTATTAGGTTCAATTGGTGGTTCTTTCGCTTTATTTCTTTCGCCAAATTTTGGCTGATTTTCCATAGACATTATTTCAATTCCTTTGCTATCTGAGTGAATTCTTTAGTAAGAAGATCCCTGAGTTTTTGATCAAGCTTTAATGTGCCATCTTTAGGCAATCTTTCGTTGAGTCTTTTCCCAATTACATCTCTAAGATTAGCAAGCTCGTTTTCCATGAATTGTTTATTGATAGTTGCTTTTGCTGCCTTGAAAACATCTGTAAGAAATTCGTAGTCGTTTTTCTGACACTCTTTTGCAAGTTCATCGTAGAACATAGACAACCACTTAACTTGTTCTTTGTCTTCTTTTGCTGCTGCTGCTTTAATGTCGCTATCAGGATTTACTGGTGGAGCGGGAGCGGGTTCATCACCAATCAATACAGATGTAAACGCTGGTTCAGAAGGGCCAAACTCATTGCCAACATAAGCGAACAATCTGTACACACCTTGGATCTGCGAAGTGACTACCAGAGTCTTGGAGTCCTTTAGCAAATCCACAGGGAAAATGTTCAAGCCTTTATCAATTGAAACCCATTTAACTAGCTTAGATTCGGTCTTAGCTGGAACGCTTATAAATGCCCCTGGTTGCCCAGAAACCTTTGCGGGTAACTCTATAGTGGGAATTTGAAAAAACACTAAAAAAAGAAGGTTTATCACGGTCTGCTCCTTATTCGTTCTGCCATGTTTTTAGAATCTATCAAACAGTACACATTTACTGATGACCATTTTTTTGCGTGACCAAAAAGAAAATGACAAGGTCTGCATAGCGACAGTAAATTTTTTGGTTCCATCTCTAAAGATGCATCCTTAGAATATGGTATCAGATGGTGGACTTGAAGCAACTCAGGATCATCCTCAAGGCAAGCAGCACACTTAGGATTCCGTTTTAAATGTGCTGCTCGTACCTTGGCCCATTGTGATCCCCGATTATAAAAAAACAGAGATCAATAACTTCAGAGCGGTCTTAAGAACGATTGCCCAAGGGATGATTCCAATTGTAATTGGATTGCCGTGGAAATCACCTTGGGGAATTGCTTGCTCAAGGATCGCTGCGAAATCTTCAAGAGAAACTTCTTTGTCTTGAAAAATTTGTTTATCATCAGGAATAACTTGATCGGCAGCATATCCAACAATGTTCCAAAGTGCATTAGAAAATTCTTTATTACCTACATCTTTTTTGCCTCTAACTTTATCAACCACTAACATCATGGCATCTGTAGGCATAGAATTGGGAAAATTAATCATGCTTCACTTCCTTTTTTAAAGTCCTAGTGTAATTCAAAACCTCTGTCAAAATCCTCAAGCTTTCGGCTTGAGCCTTGGCTACCTCGCCAATGGAGCTTTCTAGCCTATCTATAAACACCATATGTCTCTGGTGCAGGGGAAGTAGAATGTTTTGACCCAACCAACTAAACCCCTTGTAAACCGCCCACAAAAGGAAAACCAGAAAACTTAAAGACACTCCGAATCGCTCGATAATGTCTATGATATTAATGTCTGCGAATATCATTTTCCTGACCTCCAATAAATAAACATTCTACCATTTATACCTGAGAAGCGAAATAGTCTTTTAACAACTTTTTAAGTTGTTGAACCTTAGTTTCTATATCTGAACCATCAGGAAAAAAATCCTGATCATTAATAGTTCTTTTGTTGTTTCTATTAATATATGTAATGGAATAACCTTTTATTCCTTCCATAGTCGTTACTTCAGTAATTAATACTTCCATTATTTCTCCTAAGTTTTGATGATGAAGTTAATGCCAATACTTGGTTGCATATTGTTATGCGATCCACCACCACCAGTATTGTTGTTGTTTGTGATGCTTGGGGTAAATGTGTGTTGGTGATCTGGCTGAGTAGTTAGCGTTAACCCTGCTGCTGGACTGCCTGTCCAAACTGTTCCTGGATATGGGTCGTATCTACTACCGCCACTTCCAACATAAGTTAAAACTTCTTTACTTAGCGTGTGCGTGTGACTACCTGCACTTGAAGTACTTCCACCACTCACGGTATTAGGGTGACTATGTGCGGGAATTTGTGAAGATAACAATGTCTCGTTTTCAGTTCCAACTGTTCCACCAAGTGTGCGGTTTGTTAGCCCAGTTCCTTGTCCTACACCAAGCGGAACCCTTGATCTTAAATCGGGTAAATTAAATGTTGTACTTCCATCGCCTTGACCATAAGGGCTTGAAGTAGTTCCTAATGCTGTCCACAATGCTGAATATGTCGATCTTGAAACTGCATTACCGTTACACAATAACCACCCTGTTGGTGCTGTAGTTGTAACGGTTCCAGCACTTACAGTTTGAGTAATTGCACCAGCAAACATTTGCATTGAAGCAGATGGAATTGTTGTTCCAGAAGAAACTGTACCCCACGAAGAATTTGTTCCATCAGTAGTTAAATATTTACCGCTATTACTTGTTTGACTAGGTAGCAAAGCATTTATTGCTGCATTAGCTGTAGTCTGACCTGTTCCACCTTTTGCAATTCCTACTGTAGCCAAAGTGGTTGTAATTGCAGTTGTACCGCTTCCACTAACATCGCCACTTAATGTAATAGTTTGATTAGAAGTTAAATAAGTTGATGTGTCTAAAGACCAAGTATTTGCAGCAGTTTTTTTCAGCAATCCGGTAGTTCCAACTAATGCTGCAATTGCATCAAGATCAGCATCCCATGCTTGAACATTAGTTCCAATTACTAGGCCCAAGGAAGTTCTACCAGTTGCTGCAACAAGGTTAGTTGCACCACCATCCCATTGAAGCCTTTGCGTGAATCCAGAATTAAAGTTTGTCCAGTCCGCAGAACTTAAAGCACCCCTGTTTGTTGCAGATGCTGTTGGAACATTTAGTGTAATAACAGGGGTTGTTGTACCTGTTGCAACTGTACTGCTTAAATCAGTTCCAGTTGTTCCAAGAGTCAAAGCAGCAACAGATGTTACAGATCCTGTTCCATAAGCAGTTGTATCCAAAGAGAATGTTCCCGCTGCTGTCATTTTAACAAATGAAGAAGAAACATATGTAAGACCAGCAACAGAGGTCAAGTTTGTTGATGAAGCTTGCCCACCTAAACCAGATAAAGTATAAGTTGGAACATTTAAAACACCTGATAACAATGTGCTTGCTCCGCTACTTCCAGTAACGGTTAAAGATGTAAATGTTTCTGCTGATGGTGTAGGAATATTTAAAACATTAGATACTAGAGTTGCTGCACCACTTCCAGTAGTTGTTAAGCTAGTAATTCGATTTGTATATGCTGTATCCCATGTAGTTTGAGAAGATGTTGTTGGAATTGAATAACCAGTATCAAAGGTTACTGCTAATGTTCCAGTTGTTGTAACAGGATTTCCACTCACCAACAAACCAGTAGGAACAGACATATCAACAGATGTAACTGTTCCAGAACCACCAGTACCTGTGTAAGAAATGGTAAAATTAGGATATGTTCCAGTAACCGAAATATCAGTTCCATCTGTCAAAGAAACTGTTTGATCAGGCAATGAATTAGTGATTGTAAAACTTGGATATGTACCAGTAACGGTAATGCCAGTTCCATCTGTTAATGAAACAGTTTGGTCAGGAGCATTATTAGTAATGGTAAAACTAGGGTATGTACCTGTTACAGAAATTGCTGTTCCATCAGTTAAAGAAACTGTTTGATCAGGTAAAGAGTTGGTTATTGTGAAACTAGGATATGTTCCAGTTACAGAAATTCCAGTTCCGTTTGCTAAAGAAACAGTTTGATCAGGATTACTATTTGTAATAATGCCTGTTGCATTGTCATAAGAAATTCCAGTTCCAGCAGATAATGACTTTCTTGCATTTGTGTCTGTGTATTGTGTAATTGTTGTTGCAATAGTAAAACTAGGATAACTTCCAGTTACCGATATTCCTGTTCCATTTGTCAATGAAACAGTTTGGTCAGGAGAAGAATTGGTGACAGTAACCGCACCTGTTGAAACATCTACTGATACACCTGTTCCAGCAATGATTGATGTAACACCAGAACCAACCCATTGGATGGCAGTTCCTGTTGAAGAAAGAATTTGGCCAGAAGTTCCTAAAGAATTTGAAGCATCTTTAATCCCAGCACCTGGCTTAATATTCATGCTAGAATCGCCAGTAATCCAGCGAACATAAGCATCTGGGCCTATGGCTAACTGTTTGTCCGCAGTAGGATCGGCAACATTGCAATCAAATCCTATGGCAACATTATAACTTCCAGATGTCATATCACCAGAAGCACCACCTATAGCGATATTGGCTATTCCTGTAGTAAGAGTTCCGTTAGCACCAAAACCAAGAGAAACATTGTATCCAGAAACATTATCTGTAGTAAGCCCATAGACAATACCTGCAGTATCAGCATCAGCGTTTGTAGGAATTGAACCATCAAAATCAACAGTAAAATCTGGATAAGTTCCTGTTACAGATATATCTGTTCCACCAGTCAAAGAAACCGTTTGGTCTGGTGCATCATTAGTAATTATCCCTGTTGTATTATCGTAAGAAATTCCAGTTCCAGCAGACAAAGATAGCCTTGCATCAGAATCTGTATATTGGGTAATAGTCGTTGCGATAGTAAAATTAGGATAAGTACCAGTTACTGAAACACCAGTTCCATCAGTTAATGAAACAATTTGATCTGGTTCTGAATTTGTAATAATTCCTGTTGCATTATCGTAGCTTATGCCAGTGCCAGCGGATAATGCTAATCTTGCATCTGAATCCGTGTACTGAGTTATTGTTGAATCAATCGTAAAGTCAGGATAAGTTCCAGTAGCATTAATGCCAGTTCCAGAGGTGATCGAAACAATTTGATCAGGAGCATCATTGGTAATAGTAAAGTCTGGATATGTACCTGTTACAGAAATTGCCGTTCCGTCAGTCAATGTAACAATTTGGTCAGGAGAATCATTAGTAACAGTAAAATCAGGGTAAGTTCCAGTTACAGAAATTGCCGTTCCATTTGTCAATGAAACGGTTTGATCTGGAGCAGAATTAGTTACTGTAACATCGCCTGTTGCAGTATCTACTGACACACCAGTTCCGGCAATAATTGAGGTTACACCAACAGCACCATCTGAAGCAGCAGTAATTCTTCCATAAGCATCAACTGTAATATCTGCATTGGTATAAGCTTTTGCAGATACACTAGTTTTTGATAAATCAATTTTAATTGTTCCAGAAGTTGTAACAGGAGAATTAGAAATTGTTAATGTTGAATTAGTGGAAGACAATCCAACAGAAGTAACTGTTCCAGAACCACTAGCATTACCATCAAAAACTAAATGAATGATACCGTTTGAATCACGAACATAACCCTTTTTATCTGCAACATTTATTGCAAATTCGTTAGTTTCCATATCACCAGAAGTTGGAACTGATGAGGGTATATATGATCTTTTTGGTTTAACTGGAATTGGGGGATTAGGATTGCCAGCATCAGGAGTAAAAAATAATGTGTCAGAATTTACAGGGGTTAATATACCTGATGAAAATGTTAAATAAAATGAACCAACACCAGTAGCAATTAAATCTGTAAATGCTGCATATCCACCGGAAGCAGTTGCATTTAATGTTCCTGTTAAAACTGATGAACCAGTTACATCTACTAAAGAAACATCAACAACATCTGTTGCTGTTGGAATTAAATTTCCATCTTGATCTACTATTTTAATTATTGGTTGAGTTGTAAATGGATCACCAGAAACAACTCCCGCTGGTTGAACATCAACTATTAATGCAGTAGGAATTTGGACATCTGAAACAAACCATACAGAAAGACTAACTGTAGTATTATCCCAAACATATGTTCCTGATTCTGGGTAAGCACTTATGTCAAAAACAACTGGGTTTACATTAGTAATGTCTACGCTAAAATTGTCGCTGTTAGAAAGACCAGAAGGATACCCAGTAAAAGGTAAATCATCATTCCAAACATAATTTAAATTTTGAACAAAAAAAGTGTTTCCACCATGATAAACAGGTGGTTCTACGGAGTTATCGTAATAAGGTGTTCCTTGACCACTAAATCCATAAAATATAGTTCCATTTTCAGAATAACTAAAAGAAACACTAAAACTATAAGATTCCATTTGAATTGAATAAGGATCTGCAATTGTTCCAGATCCTGATATAGTTCCACCAGAATAACTATTTATCGTTAAACTCATTACCATGTACCCCCATCAGAGTATACCCAAGCTTGTTCATCTTCATTATTGTAAGTTAATACTTGACTAGTTAAACCACCCGCTGGAAGTGGGCTTATTTCGCTTGTGCTAACACTAGTTATCTGCCCAAAGGAATTAACCGTAACAATAGGAATGTTAAATGAATTTCCATATGTTCCAGCAATTACACCGGAGGAAGTTAAATCAACTGCTAAAAATCCATCTGAAGTAATTGGTGTAGAAGTTACAGATAATGTTGAAGATGTTAAACCTACAGATGTAACTGTACCAATACCACTACCTGGAGTTCCAACAGATAAATTTACTGCTGATGTTATTCTGCCATCAGGGCCAATTGTGATTTGTGGAATGGATGAATTAGATCCATACACACCTGTAGTTACTCCGGTTGGAGCAGTTTCTAAAGTTATGTTGCCATCTGTTGTTAATGGTGAATTTGTAACAGTTAAACTTGCAGATAAAATTCCAACAGATGTTAAACCTTGCGTTGGAATTGAAATTGAAGCAGTTGTTGCATCTGTAACTTGGCCTTTTGCATTAACTGTAATAATTGGAACTTGGGTTGAGCTTCCATAGGTTCCTGATGGCACACCTGTTGCAGTAAGATTTGCAATGAGTGTTCCAGACGAAGTTATAGGAGAACCGGAAATGGTAAAATCAGTTGAGGTCATTGCAACTGAATTCACAGAACCAACCGCCCCACCTGTGACCACTTGGAGCGGTGAAGCAGCAGTTCCATTTCCGGTAAGCGTGTTGTTATGCGATACAGCAGTTAAGTATGTAGAAGAGATGTCAGGAATATCAGCTTTGTTAATAACCCTAAACGAAGGCAATCCTGACCCACTTACTGGCCCTGCAAGAAATGTATTAGCACCAGTAGTAATAAAGTTTAAATCAAATGTTCCATTAGCAGTAATAGGACTTCCTGTTACCGTAAACACATTGGATTGAGCAGTAAGGCTTATTGATAAAGATGATGGAGTAAAACTAACATACCTAAGAACTGCTATATTGCTATCATCTAAAATCGTAACAGTCGATACTGGATCAGATAGAGTTGGAGTTACCTGTGGAGAAGCAATGGTTACCCCAACAGGATCTTCCAATACAGTCACTCTTGCAAAAATATCTGTTGCCATGATGCTCCTTACGGTACTGGTCTAGTGACTTCGGGAGAAACCGTAAAGCTTCCTTGAACAAGCCTAATGACATCAGCACCAGTCTGGATTTCAAGGTCGTATTTATAAGCACCAGTTGGCAAAGCTTCTGTATCATCTGCCGTAATATCAAGCGTAATGGTATTATCTAAAAGAGTTATTCTGCTGTTTTCTGTGGTTAATTCGATAATAATTGTTTCTGATGTAACCGTTGGCCTAACTTGCATTCTAGCAGTAGATGAAGTGTAGTCAGGTTCGGTATTATCAGCGTTTACAACGGATATATTCCGCTGAAAAGTTGCACCTTGTTCGCAGATTATGTTATATGTTCCAGCTAACATGAATACTCCTTATTCTTGCGATTCAAGTGCCATTCTATACGGTGTTGCATTAAACATCAATTCAAAAGGATAACTTCCGTATATTGGTTTTTTCTTTCTTGCTGCAACTGGAGCAGGGTCTTCCACATCTTGGGATACAACAGGATAGTATTGCTTATTTACTTGAGTTTGTGCTAAATTGTGGCCAGCATTAACATAACTCAAATTGTCTGGATTAATTATACCCTTGGGGCTTGATGGGTAAATAGTTCCTGTTTTTGAATAAGAATAGATCGGAATATAAAGAAAACTAAAAGTAATATCTGTGTACAAAATATCGTTGATTCTAGGAAGATCAGCAACTTGGTCTAAGCTGTAGGCAAAGACATCAAACTGGTTCTTCATTTTTTGTGTGTTTGTGAAGCCAGTAAAAAGCAACTCCCCAGGCCCATAACCAAAAAACCAATTTTGATTTACTCTTCCAAGTGCTTGAAATATGTTTGTAGATGCATCTTCACTTGGATCAATAAAAGAATATGGAACTATATTCCAAGTCATCTTTAAAACGACTTTTGGAATAAGTGTTTTTCCATAAAATCCAGGAATAGATTGCGAATCTATCTGATCGACATCAGATACAAATTTAAATGAACCACCCTTCATAGTCAAAAATTCAGCGGAAGTTTCTGTTGTATATGTGATATACCTTGCATATTCACGGTACGGATCTCCAGTAACAGTTTGTTGCTCGCCCTTATCATTATAATATATTGCGTATTCACCAGATATTGTATAGGCATTTGCATAAGCATCATTAAGTTTATCCATTGTTGCATCATCAATAGTAAGATAAGGTCTTGATGAAAACTCAATTGTGATTTCGTATTTATCATATACTAAATAATAAGGCTGAATTGTTTGCCATGATGTTCCACCAGCAGTATACCATCTTAAAAGTGGCGATGATGGGTCATCACTAGACTCCCTTGCAAAACCCAATCCTTTTATGCTAGTTATTCTTTCGGCATACATCCATCTAAACTGAGGATGTGCCATTGGAGATTTTCTTTCTAACGCACCATTTTCCGTGTTGACTTTTACCGTTCCCAATACTTCTTGGCAAAAAAGAACTAATGGATTTCTTTGATCTTCTCCGTCTTTTGGCCCATCAACAATATAAACCATTGTTGCCCTAGAATCACCTTCTAAGGATATTGATGTAGACCCAGGAGCAGAACCTTGGATTCTTTCTGCTAATTTTCCCTGATCCCAAAGAGTTTCGTTTCCTACTGGTATAATTGGCATAATTTTCCTTAATGTTATACTGGTGATAAAGACGGTTTACTATGATCCGCTCCAGCAAATGGATCTTTACCTTGAATTCCAGCGTTATCTTTTCCAGCACCATTCGCTGCTATCATCCCCTCTTTAAAGGCATCTCTTAGACTATCTTTGCTTAACTTGTCAGAGATGTCTTTTAACGATTCTTCTTGCGTTTTACCACCTGTTGCTGCCATCAATGCTTGTTTTCTAATCTCATCACCAACACCAGATATAGAAGTAGATTGTGTTTCTCTTACAGCAGCACCAATGGATGAACCTTTTTTAATCCCAACCCCTGTTACATCACCAGATTTGTACCTAGTGTTATCCTTCATTTTGTAGTTAGGATCGCCAAATTTACCAGCTATATTTTGTGCCCCTTCTACAACTTTATCCATACCTCTATCTCTTTGATCTTCACCCTTTTTCTGCAAATCTTCTCCACTTTTTACAATTGCTTTCCCTGCTCCACCAACTGCTTCACCAGCAGTAGAAAGTGCAGCACCAATTGTTTTCATACCAGGGATATAAGAAAGAAGGTCACCAATACCTTTTACCATGCTCCCAAATCCGCTAATCAACAACCCTGCTAGCTGAAGTATTACTCCCATACCAGACATAAACAAACCTAATACTGTTACTATTGCTCCAACCAACATCTTCATCACTTGACCTAAAATCTCAAATCCATCTTTCATAAGTTTTGTTATTGGAATCCCTCCCAAAAAACTGTCTACAAGTTGGGTAAACGATTCTACAATTTCCGCAAGAAGTTGAATCACAGGGTCAAGCATAATTGCAAAACCTTCAACTGCAACTGCAACTATTTCAAATGCTGGAGCAAGAAACTGTGCAATTACTGCTTCTAACTCAATCAATGGCATAGCCAATGTTGCAAAAGCATTAGCTATCGGAGTTATTGCTGGCATCAACATTTTCATTACAAAATCAACGCCATCGCCCAAAAATCGAAGAACAGGTATAAGCCCTTGAACTACTGGAACTAAAGCTCTTCCTATAACACCCTGCAAATCATTCATTGCAAGGTTTACTTGTTCCATAATTGCTGGGTTGTTTTTTGCAACAAAACTTCCAAACATACCTATAGCATCAGATGCTGCTTTAACACTTCCAGTAAGTACAGAAAACGCAGCACCAACAGGCCCAAGAGCTAACGAAGCCAAACCGCCAACAATTCCTTTACCACCACCCCCTGGCGTTCCACCAGCAAAATATCCAACCTTGCCTCCAGAAGACTTGTTCATGGCATCAATTGCTGCTTTGTTCTCAGGTTTTTCAGCAGCAGATTTCTTTACTACTTCTTCCCCTGGAGTAAGCATAGCGGGAACAGTATCAGTTCCTTTTGGTTTAAAAGGAGTGTCTTCATCATCTATTTCCCCACCATCCGCACGATAATTTTTGTATTTGTTTTCGTAGTTTGTATCTGTATCCCAATTATTTTCGTCATTATTAAGAAAAGATTTCTTCTTCTTTTTCTTTTTCTTTCCACCAAACATATTGCCGAATACACTTCCTATACCTTCAAATATTCCACCCATACCACTCTTTGGCTTCGTTCCTTTAGCGTAATAACCAATTGTTCCTCCAAAAACATCTTTATGCACTCTTGGATTTGTATCAAATTCATCGCCATTTATCCCGCCTGGAAATCCTTCATCAGGTTTTGGTGAAGTATTATTCTCGTTACTACTTCTAGATGATCCACCACCAAAAAGGCTAAAAACATCACTAAATATAAATCCTATATTTTCCATGATTTTTGGAAGACCAGCTTCCGTTTCAGAACGCAATTCACGTTTTTTAGACTTTGTTATCTTGGTAATAAACAATCCCATTTGCCTAATTTTAGCCGCAGCTTCTTCTTCGCTTGTAGCATCAACTGAATCTTTAGTTTCGTTTCCTTCGATATCCATTGCTTCAAAATCAAAAGTAGGAATAGTTATTCCACCTTTAGGTTTACCTTTAGGTTTACCTTTAGGTTTTTCTTTAGATTCTCCTTCAGGTTCTCTTTTAGGTTCTCCTTTAGAACCACCGCCAACAGGAGATGCACCAAACATTGATTTAACAGCATCTAGTATTGGACTTTTATCAGAGAAAGATTGATTAATTCCAGATATGGTTGTAGCAATAACATTTTGTACGGATTTTCCCATTTTCCCAAACATTGCTTCAAACAAAACCCCAAAATTATCAACACCTTTTTTTATAGATGCATCTTCTTGTTTTAACTGATATTCTCTTGCACCTTTTTGAGTTGGGCCTACAAGCGGTACTTGCTCTTCAACTTTTTTTGATTCTTCTTTTTTTGCTTCTTCTTTAATGTCATAAGAATCACCACCAGAATACTCTACAGCTTTTACAACAGATGCCATTTCCTCAGATGTCTGTTCAAGTATTCTTATTATCGGGTCAGCAAAATCTGTACCTGGGTCAAACTCTTTAGTTTGTTTTGGCCTAGATTCATCTGCTATTGAAAAAACATCTTTCCATTTGCTTGCACTTTCAGCAGCGTTGGCAAAAACATTATTCCATGCTGCTGAAGCATTCATAATATCGCCAATAAACTGGGGTGCTATATCTACACCCTTACCGGCCTCTTTTTTTACCGAACTTCCAGACAACGCACCCATGTCCATTTCAAATGGCTTTTCTTTTTTACCCTTCTTCCCACTCTTTGTCATTGCTGAAACCTGTTCTTTTGTTACAGCAAATACATCACCAAAACCCTTTCCTACATTTTCAAAAACCTCTTCTATAGATTGCTGTTGAGTATCAGCATCAGTTTTCTTTCTTCTAGTAGTTTTTCCTTCATTTACACTTTCAATTTGCAATTGAAGTTTTTTTGCATTAAAGATTGCTCTTTCTTGTGCAGTCTTAAGGTTGAGTGCTTTAACCTCTGCTTTTACTCTTTTATCTTCTTCTTTTTGTCTTGCAACTGCTGGATCTTGTGCTGAAGGCGATCTGCCCTGAGATGCTCTAGGTGCTGCACTAGGGCTACTTGGAGCAACATTGCTAGCAGAAGCCTTAAGTGAATTGATTGAGTCTATTAAAGAAGATTTTAAGCCATCAATGGCTTTTGAAAGTGAATCTATACTTGATGAAAATTCTGCCGATCCCAATTTGACATTTACAGCGATTGTTTCAACCGCTTTAACCATATCGGAAGTGAATTCTGATTCAGACTGCAATGGGATATCGGTTGCCATTTTTATTTCCTTGGAACTTCGCCATACTTCTGCTTCCAAGACTCAATCATCTGCTTACTACTGGCCCCGATCATAGCACCCATTTTCATAAAATTATCAAATTTATTCAACAACAAATCCTGTGTACTTATCTGTTTTCTTCTTTGAGTCCATTCGTGTTGTTCATCAGGTATAGTCACAGGAACACCTTTATCATTCCTAGCTCTATAATACAGTTCAATGATCTGCCTATCCGTTAAACGCTCTATTTCCCAAGGGCGAAGAAGATAAGGCTTGTCCATTAAATTAACAAAATAGTTTTTTAAATTAGGTGGAGGTATTGGTTCATTTGTTGTTTGACCACTTACCCCCTCTTTGCGTTTGGGAAGCTCTTCTCCCGAACTATTTCCATTACAGCTTCAAATCTTTCCTTCTCTGACATCATCAAAGATTGCACTTCATTCTCTGGGGCAGAGAATAATGATGCTGCTAATGCAATTGCACCAGAAGGTGTAGACATTGCTGCTATGGATAGTTCGCTTCCAAAAGAATATGCTCCAGAAGCAATATCCCTTGTTACAGAAGATATCGCTTCACGGAACTCAACTGGCTCAAGATTGTTCTTGAGAGAAAATACAGCATCTAATGCTTTCTTTTCCATTCTCTTTTCAAAGTCAGCTTTAACTTTTTGTGTAATGAGTCCAGCGGTGTATTTCTTACCGTTAAATTCAATAGTTAAAGACCCTTCGCCTTCGGAGTTAAGAAGGCTGTTTACTGTATCTGACATATGCTTCCTTTCAAAATTTTAACCAACAATAAAGCTAAATTCACCAAAAGTTGCAAAGGTAAGGCTCATCTTTTGGATGTCTTTTACCGCTGCATCATAATTGATAGCAGTTAATATACAATTGGTTATTGTGTATGTAACAGGATTTACCGCACCTTCGCTGTTATCATCGATAATAACAATCGACCCAGTCGATCCAACTTTCAATCCGTATCCGTCAATAACTTCAAGTAAATCACAAGTTATTTCAGCCGAATACAAACCAATAACATGAGAATCAAAACCCATGTTGTTAAAATTAGTCGAATCAATTGTTTCCGCTTTACTATTAACAGATATATTTGTAGCTGGAACATTTGCCAAAGCACCAATAGACACGCTACCAAATCTTCCTGAGAGAATAGCCATTATTAAATCTCCTTGATTAGAATGCAACTTCGCCAAAGTTAACTTCTGCAGATGCCGAAGGAATTAAAGTTAATTTAACCTTCTGAACATCTTTAACAGGCACATCATAAGTGACCGCAGTAACCGTACAGTTTTCAAAAACAAATGTTAGCGGATCGCCACCATAAGGCCCATATTCATCTGTTCCTAATGTAGCTTCAGTTGATGTTGGGCTTAAAGCTAAAAACGCTGCCCTTCCACCAGTTGGATTAAGTTCTACATCAGCCTTCATGCCAGCAAAAATTGGTGGCAATGCAACTTTATCGTAAAGAATTTCAACAGTTATTTCTGCACTTTTAATGCCTGGAACTAATCCTGTGAAACCATTAGTGGCAAAACTAGATGCATCAGGCGTATCCATTTTTACTGCAATGGTTGCGGTTGTAACCGGAAGAGTTCCAGTACCAACGGTTCCATCAGTTCTAAGCATACCAAATAAAGCTATTTTGCCTGTTAAAAAGTAATTTGTGACTGCTGCCATATTTAACTCCTTAAGTTAAACTAAACCCTGTTCCATGAAACCATATGATACACGAAAACCAGTAACATTGTAAACTGTATTCGGGTTACTGTTGACAGAAAAGGGCTGAATTCCTTTTACCATAACTCTTGAAGGGCTAATAGACCCTGGGAACTGGCCTATCTGAAAAACTTCTTTTCTTATTTTGTATCTGTCATCAAGATCCGTATACACAAGATCCCTAGCGTACTCTTGAATGTAATAAACCCTGATTGAATATATGTACTCAGATATCCCGCCAAGGGCTTCTATCCCTAATTCTTCGCCTTCTTCTGATGGTGCTATCACCACGCATGGAAACACATCAGATTCTCTTATTACCGCACCCTTACGCTTGTAAACAGTATAAGTTAAAGCAACCAAGTTTTCTGCAACAGTATCCATGATCGTAGTGTAACGATCTGCTGCATTGACTGCCATTATTGGCCTTGGCTTGCGATATATTCTGTTATTCATGTTTAACTCTGTTGAGTGCAATCAAGACCGTAATATTCTCTGTTTCCAGAGTTATCAATTTGGTTGACATAATACTTAACCGAATTAACATCCGTTATTTCGCAATCAATCATTGGCTTAAACCCGCCAAGATTAGCTTTCCACACCAAAAATCTTGTTATATTCTCAATCTTTGCTACACCACTTTGATCGGTGTAAGCCAAAGTCATTGCTCTTCTAAAACCATAATTTGTCGTAGCAGTAACATTGTCTATATTCTTCAAAATCAATACTTCTGGATTATCAAAGACATGATATTCCTGAGACAAATTTAGCGTAGGCATACACACCTCTTACATGAATTGTGTCTTGTATGTTTGCGGATTCACATAAGTCAGCAGTTTATTAACTTGCGTAATATGCTGCAAGGTTTGCTGCCTCCACTCTGTCCTAGAAACAGCAACACCTTCCCATGAATAAGAAGGCTGTGGGCTGGCAGAATCAGCCACCAATGCATTTATATAGTTGTCTCTTATAGTCAGGAGGTTTTCGGCTGGAGTTGGCATAATAACCTCTTAAAAAGAAAGCTAGGGGCCAAGAACTGGCCCCCAACCTCATGGTAGGTAGGACTAAGCAGGGAGTCCTTGAACAACATAACGAGGATCAGTAACACCAGCAGAACCCCACCAAGAAGCCTTGATGGCAACCGCAATATCCTGATTAAACTCGGCCCAATTATTCGCAGGGGCTTGAACAACTTCCATTGGCTTGGCCTCTCTCCAGACAAACGCTTTCTTGAAGTTACCAAGATAGACATATTTGTCTGCGGTGGAAGCTGCAATACCGCTGGTTACCAACAGGTTTCTCGCATGAGCGGATGTGAGAAGACCATAGTTGTTGTCAAGCGGATTAGGACTTTCCAACTGCTCGACATCACCAGAAGTGGCAAAAGGCCCATTTTTGGTAACTGTCTGAGGATTAAGAATCCTAGAAGCAGTATACTTTTGGAAAGGCATAACAAGCATTTGCATACCAGGGCCAAAGATATCGATTGGCTTACCAGTATTCGGATCTTTCATTTGATAAAACAACTGCTCTAGCGTGTTGATAGAAGCAAAGTTGCTTAGTGAATAAGATGCAACCTTATTAATGAATCCAAATGTCATACCAGCCTGTGCGGTGGTTGAATAGGTATTCAAAGTTGCTTCTGCACCAGCAGCAGTACCGTATACATAGCTACCTGTGAGGCCAAGTACCGTGTTAAGAATCCTCTCTTCACGCACTAGACCGCAATAAGTACCTACGGATTCGGCAGATGCCAAAGCTTGCGAGGTCTTATCCGAATAAATCATTTCTGCGGTAATTGCACAAATTCGCCCCACCTTTTCGATGGCTGGAAGTCGTACATAGTTACCAGAGAACTGGGTTTGTGGATAAGGCATACCAGGTTGAACCACTTCTGGCGAAGGGCTGATATCAGACAACCAAGGAATAATCTCAGTCGAAAGGTTCTGGCCAGCAGGGATGGTCGATACAAGTTGATCACCAATGAATGATGCCAACTTATACTTTTCTTGAACCGTAGTGATAAGGATCTGACCAGTAATGGCAGCAAAGTTAGAAGCATCTACTGCTTCGGTTGCTTCCATAAAGGTTCGATCTGGGCCATTAAAGCGATTAAGCTGTTCGGCCCAATCATCGCCCATGATGCCTTCTGCAAGGCCTCTAAGGGAAATTCTGCTTACAGCGATATCGCCTTTGGAAATGGATTCCGAAAAGAACGCTTTGGTTTTAGCCAAACCATTTTGTTGGCCGAATTCCTTCAGCTTTTTACCTAGACTCTTCATATCAATCTCCTTAAAAAGTTGTGGATTATCGGGCCACAGGGTTTTGACTAGACAACAATTGGAATTTTACAGTACCAGTACCAGCAAGTGCTTCAACAACTCGACCAATAGCCAAAGCAGCGGATGCAACTTTAACCAAAGATTGTGGCTGAAGAACGCTAGATACGGAAGTGGGGCCAACAAAATCACCAACAAGCAAAGCGGAACCAGTATAATCACCAGCGTAGATACCAGAGCAATCAATCCGAATCTGGTTGGCTACCGAGTTACCATACACAAGTGCGATATCATCTCTCTTTAATTGGCCAGAAATGCCAAGAAAAGCACTTGCAAAGTTTTCTTGGGTTGTTGCCAAGTTGGTATCCCAAGTGAAATCAAGAGCGGAAATAGCACTACCCGAAGATAAAGCTACTAGATCGCCAACTTGAATCGCCTTGTCGGTGGCAACAGGAGCCACCACAGGATTAGTCGCATTGAAACTGTAAGTAATCGCCATAGTCATAGACTCCTTAAATGGATGGCTTACTTGCCAAGGACATTTTCACGGAACTGTTGATAATTCGACTCGCCTTGGATTGCAGTCGAACTAACTGGCTTAACGCTAGCTCTGACAAGAGCAACCTTTTTCCTGTCTTCGATTGCTTCTGCCCACATCGTTTCACCGATAGCGGAAAGTTGCTTCACAAACACAGGGGTTGGCTCCAATTTATTCTCCTTAAGCAGGGAGAATATTTTTTCTTCATTGAGTTTTTCGGCTTTCCATTTGCGAAGGTCTTCAAGTTCTTTTAAAGATTCTTCAAGTTCATCTTCGGTTGGATCTTCTTCAGTATCACCAACTTTAGCTTGTGCTGGTGTACCAGAAGTTTTGCTCATTCCAGTTACATCTGTGGTTTCAGATGCCATATCTCCACCGAGGCCAGTTGCATTAGCAATAAGGTCAAGAATCATCTGACCTTTTGCCGAACCTTCACCTGGGCCAACGCAAATTTCCATAATCTTCTTGAGCATATCAGAAGACGGTTCTTCCGAAGTCGGTTCAGCAGTTGGTTCTTGTGCGGGTGCAACATCAGGAACCTCTTCCTTATACATTTCCTTTACAGGATTTTCTTCGGTCATCATTTTGTCATTTTTCATTACAGTCTCCTTGGATTCAAAAATGGTGGTGGTAGTTGCAGGGTTTGCAACTAGATCCACCGATCTTACTCTGTCGATTCTTACTACTCTTTCTGTACCATCTTGGTCTGGAATTGATTTGCCACTAACGAGATGGCTAAAGCCTACATCACCGAGGCCATTATTTTCAGCAAACCACAAAAACGAATCAATCCCATCAGCATGGGGGTTGTATCTGAAGTCAGCGTATAAACCTTCTGAGGTAAAGCGGACATTTTGAAGCCATCCTAGCCGATCAGAAAACAAAGGTGCTTCGGTTTTGTGGTCTTTATTTACTGGAGCGTTTTCGTAAAGCGGAACTGCATCACGAATCGCTTTTGGATCGTAGATTCTGCCATTCATTGAGCTAAAACCAAGCACTTTTACACCGTAAACAATGCACTTGTTTCGGTCAACTACACCTGGTTTATTTTCGATGACGGCATTCATAGTATGATATTACATCCAATCGTCTAGTGTTGTCAACAATTATCCTGTTACAGTCGATGTTTTTGGTGCTTTTGCAGCGGGAAGGTTTGGTGGTGGTTCAGTTGAGTCAAGTTTTTCTGCTGAAGAACTTGACACAGGTTGAACTGGTTCGGGTATCTTAACCACTACATCACG
>Ga0208975_1000338_pt1 | contig 23834 bp, 25 predicted proteins | sample GreLakmeER78MSRF_FD_187700 | JGI IMG/M metagenome (GOLD analysis project Ga0208975, IMG submission 187700) | Freshwater lentic microbial communities from great Laurentian Lakes, MI, USA - Great Lakes metaG ER78MSRF (SPAdes) | ecosystem: Environmental > Aquatic > Freshwater > Lake | place: Great... | reverse complement strand
ATAAGGCAATTCAAATCTCACAAGAATTTCACCACGATAATTTGAATCTATAACCCCAACAGAATTTTTCAATGAAACTCCGGCTGCTGCTTTTGTAATTGAACTTCTTGGAAATAAAAGTCCAACGTGATTCTCTGGAATCTGTACCGCAATACCAGTTCCAAATTCCATGAAAGTATCTGTAACTCTAAATGAAGTCGCTGTTAAGTCCATACCAGCATCACCGTCTTGTGAGTATTCTGGTTTAACTGCGTCTGTACTTAACTTTACATACGAAATAGGTAAATTTAATCTATTCTTAAATGCTTCCTCAGCATAACTGTCATCCCATCTTCTATGCCACGTCTGTGCCATTTTCATAACTCCTTTATTTATATTAAATCGATTGTAAATATGAACCACCAATATTCCAAAATAATACTTTTCCGTCTAATTTCCCAATGTTTTCTTCTAACCAGAACCACATTTTTTTATCCCAAAATTCATTACAATCAAACGGTACTGAATAATCTAACATCATATCGTCAAAAGCAAATGGCGATTTATAAATGTGAATATTATTATTACCACCTGCTCCATTTTGTTCTAATATTTTTCTTGTTGATTTTATCGATGACATTGTAATACCATGAACTTGCCTTCTGTTACTAACAACATCTCGCCAATCTGTATAATGTAAGAATGAAGTTATAAGTCCAGAACACGTTACACCACTACCCATAGAAACAACTAAGTGGTCAAAGTCATTATCCGCCAATACTTCTTTCATTCTACTACCCATGTATGCAATATACATTGGATGATTGAATGCGTATGGTAACATTTGCCATCCATTCTCTGCTGCTTGTTTCTTTACACGATTGTTAAGTATTGCCATTATGTTTGGTTTAAGTGGATTTAATTTTCCACCGTTACCCAATACTTTTTCAATTAAGTTTGGAGGAAACTTCTTTGTTTCTGGATAAGAAGAAATAAATTCTATACCTTCTTCTTTACAAAGTCCAGATAAAACCCAACCTGTCCAACTTCCGTATACTGAAAGGTGTGTTAGTGGTTTACTTTTATCAACAGCAGGGCTTCTTAGAATCTGTCTAATTCCTTCTATCTTTGCCCACCTTGGATAATTTATTCCATCACCAACTAAATCATCACGCTTAACCCAAACTTTCTTTCCGTTGAGTTCATATTCTTCAATCGGTGTTTGTATTAAATCCATTTGAATATTCCACTATTATTACCAATAAGTTCGCCCTTCATTTTCTTATGTGAAAATCCATGAATCTTTTCAAAGTTATCACCAATTACATGAAGCATCTTTTTTCTATTACGAAAATTTATTTCTTTATCATTTAGAATTATATCTTCAATAAACCCTTTGAAGTTTGTACCTTTTTGAAAAGCACGTTTTTCTTGTTCAATAACTTCTTTAGGCAAGTACGGTCTGAATGCATCTGCAAGTGGAAGTTTCCATTGAGATTTATCAGATAAAAATTCGTTCGTTAAGTTAGTAGTGTAATCTAAAAAATCAATATCGAAAAACGGGCAACGTAATTCTATTGTTCCATAATACATGAAAACAGTATTACCGCGTAATAAATTACCATAGTATTGCTTTTCAAATAATTTCTTTCTAATATCCGACCAGTCTGGCTTCTTACTAAACATCCGTATCATTCCATAAGAACCATATGCTTCATCAGATCCTTCACCACTAAACGCAACTTTTATTCCATCCTTTGCCATCTGTTCTGCTATAAACGATTGTAGAATACCAACTTGCATTTGAACTGTAGATGGATATTCAATAACTCGTATTGATTCTAAAAATCTTTGCTTCAAGAGTTCCACGTTTCTTGGAACTAAAACTTCAACCAATTGAACACCTAAATGTTTTGCAACTATTCTTGCGTATTTCAAGTCAGGTGAATCTTCATCAAAAGCAATTGTATACGCTTTTAAGTTTGGTATTTTAGTAGATAACAAATACGTTATAACAGCGGAATCAATCCCACCAGACAACGAAGTTGCAATAGGTACATCAGATAACAATCTTTTACTTACCGCGTTCTCCAGTAGATTGTACGTTGTTGTACTGCATTCTTCATGTGTTTCGGGTGAAGTTGTTTCGTTTGAAAAGTTAAAATAGTAATCTTTATGAACTATTATTTTATCGGTACTCAGATCAATTTCAATCAAAGAATTTTTCGGTACAAACTTAATGTCAGCGTTCGGTAATTGTTCAACAATAGATTTTATTTCACTTGCAATAATGTAAGTGTTATTGTTAAAAATATAGAGTGGTAACTTACCAACCCAATCACGTGAAAGAATTAGCTTTCCGTTATCCCAAATAACAAAAGAAAACATACCGTTAAGTCTTTTCAATTCTTGTTCTTTGTACACAAACAGTATAAGTTCTGAATCTGAGTTTGATTTAAACTTATATCCCCTTTCTTCGTATTCTTTTCTTAGTTCAGGATAATTCCATATTTCGCCATTAACTACTAAGTGAATACCTTCCCATTCCATCGGTTGATTACCTGCGGCAGAAGTATCGTTAATGGCAAGACGATTATGTCCAAGTATAACTTTTCTATCGCCCCAAGAAAATTCTTTTATACCACGGTTATCTTTACCACGGTGAGCGATGGTTTCCAACATATTATCAACGTCAGTTTTAGTATAACCGACGGTTGCTATTATACCGCACATATTATTTATTGAGTATGGTTAATAATTCTTTTGTTTTTTTAAGTTCATTGTTCATCTTACCGATGTGGCAGGAACACGCTAATACACTAACCTTTCCCAATTCTAAATCACTTTCTTTTGCTAAAAACTTACCCATACTAACTAAAGCAGAATAATCAGCGTAACCACTTTTAGAAACTCTGTTGGAACGCAGAACAGAAGTTAAATACAACTTACCATTCCGTGGCTTCAAGTCAATCATTAACATACAAGGTTGAGAATACGGATTGCGTGAATCACGTGATGGATCAAATATAATTAACTCACAACGTTTAACTGCTTTACCTTGTTTCAAAATCTTAATAACGTTTTCAACTTGATTAAACGTACCTTGCCAACTAATCATTCTTCCCCAATAGGACTGATGCCAATGGTCTTTAATGAACTGGTATTCCAATCCTTCTTCTACTTGAAAGAAATCGTTAATTGGTTTTTTAGGTTTAGGTTCTACGAAAGTAACCGAAGACGCAAAATCAATTCTATCATCACCCATTATTTCTCTGAAGTGTGAATCAAACCAATCATCACTTTCAAATTGAGTAATTTCCATCATTACATTCAATTCTTCGATTAGTTCACCGACTTTTTCCCCTTTTTCTAACAAATGCTTAGAAACTTTTACCCAAGCGTCACCGGGAGATACCGCTTCTATAACTGTCATATATCACCATTATAAATTTTCAATTGCAATTTCGTAATTTCTTTTAGAAACTAAACCAGTAATTCTGTTTACTTCAACACCGTTTTTCATAAATATCACAGTAGGAACTCCACGAACACCTACTTTTTCTGCTTCTATTGGGTCATTATCAACATCAATAACTTTATATTGAATCGTTGGATTCTCTTGAATAATCTGATGCATAATAGGTTTGAGTTGTTTACATGGCATACACCACGACGCTGTGTAATGTTTAATGGTAATCATGTTCGTCCTTAAATGAAAATAGATGGTAGTGAAACCGTGACAAATTGTCACGGGTTGAAAATCAATTATTTATACAAATATACGGAATTATTTTGAAATAGGAGAGAACATATCAACCATTACTTTCCAATCTTGTAAGCCAGCACCTGGTTCCATAGTATAATTAATTTCAGGTTCTTCATCAGAATATTCATGATCATTGTACATTGCGTCAATATCATCACTTACAAGTCTCGGTAAATATTCTGAATCGAGTATGTTTCCACGCATATCTTTTATAATTTCATATACTTTTTTATCAAGTGTAACTAAAAAACCAATATACTCCCCATCCAAATCATCGGGATTTATATAAGAATATTGCTCTAAAACAGTACCTCTGTTAAATGTTTCCAACGCATTCATACTACACCTCTATTATACTAAAATACATAATGAAACAAATATATCACTTTTACAATAAAAATCCAAAAATTATATTGAAAGATTTATTTTCAAATATAATTCATCATCAGCAGTTTTCTTTATCGGTTTACTTGTTTTACCAATTGCCACCAAATCACCTGTAGTATTATATAAACCAACCGTTGTAATATATGTAACTGGTTCATTTTTGAAACACTCATGGAATATACTTCCACTTCCTTTTGTATCAGCAAATGTTGGATTATTACTATAATTTGCTTCGGTGTGTGGTATTCGTATGAAATATTCTGTTGTTGTTTTATTGGTAGATGTACGAACTCGCATTGGGAAATTACGAGCGGAAGCACCACTAATAGAAGTATAAAGTTTATAGTGGTTATCACCATTTACATTACTACCAGTTACCGTATTGAATGACAGTTCTTTATTTAACTTACCTGCATCTAATACAACAATACCAAGTAAAGGATAAATTGTTCCATACGTTGTAGTTGTTGTACCATATATACCACCAACTAAACTTCCACTTACTAAATCAAACGATGTATATGGTGAATCAACACAAAACGCTTGATTTGTTGTATCACCAGAATTATCTATAAGTGTTATTATTTTGTTAGAAGCAGAAACTTGAACATTACTACCTGTGTAAATATTGTTTGAATATGCACCACCATTCAATTCTATCAGACTCAATTCAAAATTACCTGGATCTAGTCTGTCTTCCATAGAATGTCTATAAAAATTCAATACATATATGTCTTCTAAGTCAGTACCCAAACTGCCAGTTTTATAAAACTGAAACTTCGTTTGTGGTTCTTCAAGTGTTAGCAATCTGTATTGTGAATAAACTGAACGAGTCGGTGTATCATCTTCTTCATAGTAATTGTATGTTGAACCAGAACCTTTTAAATGCCCGTAGGATACTGCAAAGTATGAATCAGAATTACATTCATTACAATTTATAACATCATAGTAATATTGCTTTGAACCGCTAAGCTGTTTTGAACTTGTTGCGTAACAAGATAAAATATCAGTACCATTGAACAAACCCTTAGAATATAATTTATTCTTTGCAAATATAATGTCTTTTTGGAAATCCAAATCATGCATTACTTTTACTTTAACTTTACCACATTCTGTGCTTATACCGAATCTTTGTTCGGTTCTAATAGGTAATTTGTTTGGTGGTATAATTTGATTTTCATAGTAATACAGTCCATCGTCAACACATATTTTATAAACACTATCGAGATGAATTTCTTTACAACCACATGGGTCATCCGGATCTAAGAAAGGTTTTTCTGCAACTTTAACTTCTATACAGTCACAAAATACTGATTCTGGATTTTCCCATCTAACTTCTTTTGTTTTTACTATATCAATACTTCCACTATAAAGTGCGGTATATTTCTTATATATAACACCATCAAATATAACATCTGGCTCGTATGCTTGTTCCTCAGATACAGGTTGCCAGCAAAGTTTACTCATAGTAACTTCATAGTAATCACTAATATCATATGTTGTTTTAAATCCTTGAAAACAAGGACTATTTGGATCACGGGATAAAAACGAATCAGATTCATCAAAGTTTTTATCTCGTGTTATTATTGGTATATCGAAACCTGCAGGACCAGGTTCAATCGGATAAAGTGTTTCGGTATCTGGTAATCTATCAACGGTTAAACGCTTTTTATTAAATATAATATCAAATGGAGCGTCTGCACAATCTAGTAAATTTAATGTTTCTACATTTACTGGATTCTTTGGTATTTCCGATCTAAAATCCCAGCTTCCTGATACACATGGAGTTTCACCAACAACTTTGTTTTGAAAATTTGATATTGGTCTTGTAGTTATATAGTTACTACTTGCATTTACTTGTATCAGTTCACCAAACACACCGGCTGGTTCATTATCAATTAAAACAGGCAATGTTCCAAAACTGTATGACCAATACTTTTCATTTCGGAAATCGTATGGTTGTGGTAGATTTATAGTTTCAAATTTATTTTGTTTTATTAAGTTGCCAACTAAAGTTCTAGCTGAATCTTCGTATTTATATGAAGACAATTGTTGAAAATAGTCAAACCCAACTTCTGTTCCGTTCGGATTATATGCCCGATTGTCTGAAAATGGTTTATCAGTAACTTGTGGATCGGTTCTCACTCTATATCGTGGTTCAACATAATCGGGAAAAAATCTCAAATTGTTAGTTCTACTTACCACTAAATTCATATCTCCGTCTCTCGTCAATATTTCATCACCTGGTTTTAAACCAGTAGCGCCTAAACCATATGGAGTTTGCAAAATACCATTGATAACTTTCTTCACACCTCCCACCGCCATTGCAAGATTGGCTGCGTGATTTGCAAAACCAGCTTCAATTAATGGCCTGTATGATTCAATTTCACTAACAGGAAATCTATACTCATATTTTACAGAGTTCCAATCATATATTCCTTCACAGTTTTTATTTATTTCATAGTGAAGTACACCACGTGAAAGTATGTAATCTGGATATAATATTCCAACAAATTCTCTAACTAAACCACTAGCACCAAATGTTGGTATGTACAGATATAAATCTGCAATTAAATTCCATGGTCCAGGAATTATTTTATTTCCAACTTCATTATATGTTCTATCATAACCTATAATTCTATCACCCTTACCACGTATTTCTGAATATGTTGGTGCAAACCTAATATCTCTAAAGAAATAGTTCCCTACGGCTGGTGTTGGACCATACGGTTGAAAGAATTTTCTATCGTCCGAAAACTTACCTCTTTCAACTATAAATCCAGGATTTAATGAAGCTATTCTTGAATTCGGGTCTGCTGACAAATTTCTATTTTTTCTTTTAGTTAGCAAATCAACATACGCTGACCTCATAGCATATTCATTGTTAGTTAAGTTTTCATCACCGTATCTGTAATCGTCATTCAATATTAATCCACTTTCTGTTGCTGTCCAAATACCATACTTATCAGAAGTAAGCGGTGGACAACCAATAGAACCTGCCATATGAGACGACTTGGTATTATAGGTTGGACTAATTTGGAAATCTCTACTTCTACTTGCACCTTTCAATATATTACCGGCCATATCAAGTAGTTCACCATTTGGTCCAACTTTTGGTTTAACATATCCTACATAACCAGTCCCCCCTTGATCTGATGTTCTAGGGTCTGTTACGGCATACCAACCATTTGGATACGACGGTGTACCTATTTTCCAATAAGCTGGATCACTACCTTCATTTGTAAAGGTTGTACCATCATCTAACATTATGGTTTTTGATCTTAATTTTTTTATTGGAACTGTTTGTGAATATAATCCTTTAATAGTTGGTATTTTAGATAATAGACCTATTGTCTTGGTTGCTGCATTAACTTTGTAATCAAGGACAGATGTATTAATTGTAGCGCTGCCATTGATAATATTCCAAACGTCTTCAAGTGATTGATCGTCTGGATACTCTACCTGTTTTGTCAAATAACGTATATAAATTGTTCTTCCAGTTCCTGGCTCTTTCATTGGAACTGCTTGAGTTGAAAAATCAGGTGAACCCATTTCTGGAATCCACGTTGGGTCAATGAATGAAACATACATTTCATGGTCTGTTTTTTTTCTATCTGAGTTGAAGTTCAGCCAATTAGCATCAAAATTGTAATAACTTTCGGCTGTTTTTTCCAATCGTCTTGCAATAAGAATAGTGTCATTACCACGATTACTATGTTTAAAACCTCCATAATAAAGCTGTCTTCTTTCTTCAAGCCAGTTAGCAGTAATTGTGCTAGAAGAACCAAGAAATCCAGTTGGTGGTTCTAGGAATAATGATGATCCTTTAAATTCTCGTTCAATCCAAGATGGTAATGCTTTGCCATTAAGTGCTTTGAGTATATTCCAAGCTTCCTCATCCGCTTCAGAGTATCGTGACCTGGCTTTTGATTCTGCCCACATTATATGTTGTGTAATAGGTCTATTATGTAGTGCTATTGTTCCATCCGGATTTGTAGCAATCCAGCACGTATCATCACCCAAACTTGTGACGAGTTTAATTCTATCCGCTACAGCAATTTTTTCATATATGGGTATTGTTGGATCACCAAAATCATCCTCAAGAAATTTTCCCGTTTCTTTTGGAGAATTTTGAGTCATTGTTAATCCTTCTAACGCTTCAATTTCATCAACTTCAAAATAATGATCATAGTCAATTCCAGGTGGTTTACCTTTTGTTTGTTCGCATGCTCTTGATTTATAAACTAATTTTGAAGTTGCAAGTACAATGTTAGTTGCGCAATCGGCTTTGAAAGTTTGTTGAATAACTTTTCTATCGTAGAATTCTCGTTGGGCTTGTGGTAGTTCCTCCAAGTTTGCAGGTGCTTTGTATTTAAAAGTAATTGTTCTCTGTATCTTTAAACCCAAATCAGCTACAAGTTTCCAACCACCAGGTATAACTCGATCTCCTGCTCTTGCAGTTACTCTTCTTCCTGGTTTTGTATAATAAACAGTCGCTCCTTCAAAATCACTAATGCTATCATACAAATAACTTGGTACAGGTACTTTTGTACCAGACTCTCGTATTGGAATAAGGCGGGGGCGTAGAAACGCGTATGAAATATAATCACATTCACCACCTTCAAATACGTATAGTGGTGTTTGTCCACCATCTTTATAATAAAGGCCAGAATCGATTGGTTCTTTTCCAGTTGCAAGCACAGTAACTTGACCATCGAGTTCTAGGTTGGGATTAAACGTTTCCCCTCCACTATTAGAACTTCTGTTTTGAACAGTAACCCATGGGTCATCGAATTCGAATTCGTACTCTCTTTTACGGCCTTCATCAAATCCAGAAGGTGCTATCATTTTATCCATAGTAACTTTTTATCCTACTTTTTATAATGTAACAATTTGAATTAACCGATTGCAGAATAAATTACACCGAACTCTTGTGAGCTAAATTTTTCTTTTGCTGCAGATAATAAAATGCTTTTAATTTCTGTTATATATTGATCGATAAAATAATGTGAACCTTCTTCTGCTTTTACAATTTCTTTTACCGCTTCTAATACTTTTTGGTATTTTTTATCACCAACTAATTTTGCAAGTTCAACTAAGCCAGATACCATGTCATTATCTTCTTCACAGCACTTAGTGATTTTTTTAACAGAAGTTTCTACTTTTTTATCGATGCCTTCAACTTCTTCACGAATCTGTTTTAATACATCACCTGCTTCTGCTAACAGTTGTGTTCTTGATGATATGTTCATTTTTAACTCCTACGAGATAAGATAAAATAAAGTCCAAAAAATAATAGAGCTACCGAATAAAATATAATATCGGTAAGTATGTAGCTCTCCGTAAATTTCATCACTAAAGCAAAAGCCGCATCGAATCCAAGAGGATTGAAGAATGTCCCAAGCACTAAACATATTTTTGCCAATACATTTCTGTATCCTTTTTGTTTTTTTTCTGACATTCCGCCATCCCATTTATAGTTACCTTAATGTGATAAATACGATTGTACCTATAAATATGGGATAAATAAAAAAGGGTGATGTTTCCACCACCCCATTTGTTTCATCTAACCTTATTTAATTTTAATAGTTACTTCTTCGGATTCTGCCGGTTTTATATTTGGAACAGAAACATGAAGAATACCATTTTCAACTGATGCGGTAATACCTTTTACATCGTATGGTTTAGAAAGTTCATAATTCAATTTTAGAGTTTTCTCTGTAACAAATTGATTTACTCCTTTTCTTTTACCTTCGATGCGAAGCAGCTTTTCTTTTACAGTAATACTAATGTCTTCCTTTGAGAAGCCAGGAACTTCTGCATAAATATCCAATGAGTTTTCATTGGCAATAGCGTGTGTCCAATTATTAAAATCAACGGATGATTTTAATCCTTTTCCTGTGTGTAGTAAACTAACTGGACGAGATAAACTGTTCACGAGTTCATTAAACAAATCATTCTCTCGTTTAAGAATTGAATTGGTTAACATAATAACAACCTCCTAAAATAACATTGAAAAAATTAATTAGATGATTTTGCTTCTTTGGCTTCCGCCACAGAAGCTTGATTATAAGGTGTAATTAATTTCTTAATTCCACCTGCTGCTTTACGAGCAATCGCAGCGTCTTTCTTTTTTGTTGAGTTGTGAGCCACCACAAACTCATTGAACAAATTTGAAATCTGTTCAAACAATTCTTGTTTAGTCATAACAAGTCTCCTAACTTATAAAAAAATGTGTGTTATAGTTCTATGGATTCATTTTAAAAATTATTATTTATTTTACTTTATTCAATCCATCAATTCTTTCATGTAAGAATTTTATTTCTTTTTCAATATTTGAACCGAACCTGTCAATTCTGGAATCTATTGTTCTTCTGATTTCTCTTTCATTATCAACAATAATTCTATCCATCGTATCTTGGTTTCTAACTAAATCATTTAGTTCTTTGTTTGTTTTGTTTATTCTGAACATACCCACAACTACAACTGCAACTGCTGTTAAAACTGTAACTGCACATATACCCATAAAAAATGATGTAATATCCATAACTATACTCCTTCATTATTCCAAAGAACTATAACACCTTTAACTATTTAATTTACATACTACCAATAACAGCAGAATACTCTTTAGCATTCATACTTCTTTTAGCAAGTGCTGTCAATTCATCATATATACGATCTCTATATTTACTAATTTCACTTGGTAGAGAACCTTCTATTTCATGAATATCATCAATCGCTTGCAACAAAAGTTGATGTTTTTTTGATTTTAAATGTTTTGCCAATTCACTCAATGTATCGGTATGTTGGTTATTATCGGTAAATTTTTCCATTTTATCCACAAGCTTTCTTATTGGAGCAGAAACTTCTTCTTGAGCGGCTTCTTTTACCATCTTTGAAAATTTACTTGTTACTCTATTTTGCAGTTCTCTGCCTTCATTGACTAAGTCTCTCATTGGGTTCTCCAAATTAATTACTGTGATGTTTACATATACAATAACTATATAAAATTATTTTATCTCACACGCACCACCTGCACACGCTAATTCACCAGACAAATCAGTATTGTCATCCATTTCTATAATTTTTGATAAGTCAACATCGTGTAGTGTTTCTAGTAATTGATTATACTTTTCTTCTGAAATGTCTTCAAACGGTGCTTGAATATACGAGCCACCATCATAGTTAAGAACAGAAAGTCCGTTGAAATGTTCTTTGTTTTCCCACATCCAATTACCTACCGCATCCCATTCGTGTTCACGTATAGAGACTGTTGCAGAAATATTATGAGTGTTCATACCAGTTCTATGTCCTGGTTTTATCCATTGTTGATTAAACAATTTTACTCTTTCTAATAATTGTAATGGTGATTCACTACGAAGAATCGATCCCTCTGGTGCTTTTTGTGGAACGCCAATTACCGCAGTATCATGTGGTCTGAAGTATTCATCTTCAACCAGCTCTGGATGATTGGTTGCAAGATAAGAATAAATTGATTCATTCTTTCCAACACGAACTCTACGTAAATAAAAATCATTATGCCATGCATGAATACCAGATGAACACCCAAGAGTTAAAGATGATGTACCTGCTGGTTTAATTGTTGTTGTACGAGCAGATTTATTAATATCAAGTATAGAAGCAACTCTTTCATTTTCTTCTCTTGATACTTTAGCTGCTGCTTTTAAATCCAGTTTCGTTACTTTACCTGAACCAATACCTGTCATACCAACACCGAGTAGAGCATCTTTCTCAGTTGTTCTTTGCCAAATAGGGCGAAGATAATGGAAGTCTGTATAACCCGCTTGAAGTGTACCAATGAATGTAGCAGCACGAACTCTTGCTTCTAAATCTTCTTGGTCAACAACATCTGATACATTTACTTCACAAAGGTTACAAAATTGGAAAGGACGAAGTGCAATTTCACAACATGGATTTGTTCCCCAATCTTTATCGTTTGAAAGATAAATACCCGGCTCACCTGCGTTAGATAATTCTATTTTTTTCCAAAGTGATTTGAAGAATTCTTCAGATACTTTACTACGAAGAAGAACGGCAGAATTATTTGCTCTACCACGTTGCGGATCTAATTCCCACCAATTTCCAAACTTACATGAAATCATATCGTCATCATCTGCGGAGAAAAGAGAAATGAGAGCAGCACGACGAATACCACCTGCAAGAACTGCGTCTGCAATATGGCAAACAATATCATGTACTTCAATCGGTGAAAGTTGTTCACCATCGCCTTTCAAATCAAGAATAGCACGAATTTTTTCAATACAAATTTTAAGTGGTTCGGGACCAGGTGCTTTACCACCACTTGTAATTAAACGAGCACCTTTCTGACGAATATCTGAATAATCAAATCGAATAGAAGAACCACCTGTGAAATAAGACTTTAGTAGTGCCTTAACCGCATCAGCCCAACCTTCAATTGAATCGCCAATAAGATAACGACGTTCTTTAGATTTTGGTTTATGGATTGGAGGAAGTTGTTCTACATGGTGCTTTTGAACTGAATAACCTACACCTGTACCACCAAGTAAAAGAAACATTACTTCAGCAAATGCACGCCAATCATCAATTGGTAAATACGCACAGTTGTAAATTCTATTTGGTGAAATTTCAATTGGCTTACCACCAAATTGAAGTGAACGCATCGATGGAAGTACCTTTTTATCATAAACAAACTTATAGACATTTTCAATTTCATCTACTAGTTTAGGATATTTGCGTTGATGCATTTCTTTGTTTCTTGTTACTAACTCATTCCAAGTTTCTCTTCTATTCACTTCTGGTAAGTAACGAGCGTATTTCATATATACTGTTATCTCAGAAAGAATTCTATTACTAATATTCATCTATTTCTCCATCATTTTTTTTATTGAAAACATCATTTTTATTGTAAAAAACAAAACGGTATAGCAATAACTATACCGTTTCAGATAAAAAAATTGGTTTTTTTTAATTTTTTTAAAAATTACCTTCATTCCATTTTTGGCCATCCCACCACTCAAAATTAGGATAGTGTGATTTATAATAGAATTGTTCATACCACTCACTTATGTAAAGATAAGGATATGCATTTCCAACGAGTTTGTCAATAAAATAATAACAGGACAATGTAGTTACTCCATCGCGTTTTAATTTACCACCAAAAACCAATGAGAAATATGGTATTTCATCAAACCAATTTAGAACACCAAACACATCATTATTAAAATAATATATTTCGTGTTTATAAGATAATACGGTATCTAAAAATTGCTGCGCTTTTTCATCGTAAAGATATTTTGATTGCTCAAATATCTTCTGATAATCGCCAGTAGTGCTTACGTTTATTTTCTTGAGTTGGTATTTGCGCCTTGAGGAAATAGGTTCTATTTTAACCCTCGATGACCTTGACTGATACCACTCACCTTTTTCGGTTGGAAGCCAACCCGCTTCAAATAATTCCCGATAGGTCTCTCCTTCGGGTTCACAAAACACCTCACATAAATCGGCTGCTGTATCGCTTTGATATTCACCGTTTAAATGACTGATTCGTGTTTTCATTTAACCTCTCGTTATAGTGATTTGATCGTTCTTCATTAGATTCACCCGCATCTAAATCCGTGTGATCATAATTCATGTTTTCCGTATCTGGTGTAACCCATCTATGATTTCGCTCCGCAGTCCATAGGGTGTTATTGTACATTCTATCTATCACAGGTTTTTCCTTGGTAGTGAATGACGGATCGTGGAGACTGAAACGATTATTGGGTTGTATGGCAAAATTACCGTTATCCATCATTATCACGTGTCCGCACTTATGTTGTGATGGATATTCCGAGAATAAATAGTCAGTATCGCCAGAATTTGTACTTGCTGCCCAATCTAATGTAAACAAATACTTTCCTTTGTATTCAGTTCTCCTTCGAGAAATAAATCCACAAACCTTATTCTTCAAGTACGGAAACTGTGTCACGCTTACATGATACGAGAATGAATCCCAAAGTACAAGCTCGTCAAGTTCCTGTTGTGGTGCATCTTCTTTCCAACAAAAAGCGTGTATTGGCATTCTCCACCATAAACCACCATCTTCCATTGCAAAATGAAACAAAGGTGCTTGACCAGGTATAGAAGTAAATCCAAATATAAAACATGGGAATTTTTTATCAAAGGAATCTTTTTGATCTCTCAAAAAGTTACCTCGAATATACCCATCAATAATGGGTATTGGTGTATTCAAGTATGACATAATATAAATATGTGTTAGTGTTAAAATCCTTCCAACTCTTTAAATTTTTGTGAAAGTGCTTTCTTTACATTCTTTTCACCTTTCATAGTAACCGTTACAGTTTTACCCATATCGGAGTTAGGTTCGTATATTTCTATATGGCCAGTCATTGTGTTTACTTTACTTGGAAACGTCATGCCATCTGGACCAAACCTATTTTTAATAATATGCCATCTACCCGTACCACCAACTTTATCATCTAACTTTCTTGATAGTGACATTACAAAGTCAGCAATCATCATTTTATTATATGATTCTGAAACCTTACCACCTTCGATAACATCGTCTTCCAATGAAGAACGATTTGCTTGTGAAGCAGTCCAAATTGGAAGTTGATATAAACCTGCAATTCCTCTAAGGTCTTCGTAAATATCGTTTAACTCTAATCTCTTATCACCTGCTTTTGCGGGTTTAATCAAGTCTGCGTAATCAACAATAATCAAATCGGGTGGTTTACCTTGACTAATACATTTCTCTATATGCGAAGTGAGTGTGTTAATCGATGGAGTTTTTGTTGGATAATATTTAACAATCAATTCACCTTTTAAGTTCTCCATTGCCGATTTAATTTTTTCTTGTGCGTGTTCTTCGCCTAAGTTTTGAAAAGCAATCTTTGTGAAGTAAGCATCGAATCTTCTTGCAACATAATGTTGATTCAATTCAAGTGTATAATAAATAACACGTTTACCTGCTTTAACTGCATTTGCAGCAACACTCACTAAGCCCCATGACTTACCACCGCCTGCTGGTGCAACTAATACACCAAGTTCTCCTGCTGCTAACCCACCTGACATAATGTCATTGATAACATTCCAACCAGTTGGAACACACACTCTCGCACCTTCTGCATAGCGAGATATTACATCAATTTTATATTCATGTCCAATATCTTTATCCGCTCCTGCTTTAAGTGCATTATCAATTTTCTTTTTAATCAAATCATACTTACCACTTCTTAACAAATCAACTGATTCTAATATCGCTATTTTCATCTTTTGATTTTTACAAAATTCAAGTACAGTATTTTTAACATACTCATCATCAGAATTGTCTGTGTACTTTTTTACTTGTTTAAGTGCGTCAACTACCGTTGTTTTCAATACTTTATCATCTACCACTAGTAATTCAGATTTGAATACGTCTGATGTTGGTGGACTTTTATATTTCTCATAATAAGAAATAATCTTCTCAACTAACCAAGAGTTTGCCTGTGATTCAAAATAAGTTGGATCTATAATGTCTGACACTTGTTGTAAGAATTCTCTATCTTTTAATAGTGAAATAATTACTTTTGTTTGAAACGTTTGACCGTATTGGGATAAATTATCCTGCATATATATTCCGAATCGTATTTAGATTTCCAAAATTTCTTTGCAACCAGTGTTCAAAATTAGGTATAGCAGAGTATAATTTATCTGCTATAAATAATTTGTCCAATTCCATTTTATTTAGTTTTTGGATTTCACCATCGACCATGCCACGTATAGATGATTTAAAACTTTGTGAAATATCAACATCGTGTAATTGCATAATCTTATAGTTAGTTTCTAATACACTAATGTTATTTTTGAGTTCATTGATTGCTTTAGATTTATTATCATACAATTTACAAAATTCTACGAACATATCTAAATCAATTTTTCTTTTTTCTGAAAGTATTGGGAAATGTTTCAATATTGTTTTTTCACCAAACCCATTAATGCCTTTAATGTTATCACTCTTATCGCCTAATAATGCTTTGAATAAAATAAAATTCTCACACCATACTCCCGTTTCTTCTAATAGATTTTCCGGTGTATATAACTTTTTTTTCGTTGGTAAATACACAGAAACTTGTTCTGATACCAACTGTAAAAAATCTCTATCATTCGATAATATAACAGATTGTTCTTTCAAATAAAAAGAAAGGTAGGCAATAACATCATCAGCCTCAATATTATCCATCGATATAATGGTTAATGGCAAATTCTGTAAATAAGTAAACAGACGAAACAGTTGAAACCTCATAGACTTTTGTTCATCCTCAAGATTCTCAAAACCCGCAACCCTATTTAATTTAGATTTATTTGCTCTACCTTCCTTGTAGTTTGAATATATTTTTTTTCTTCTTAGTGAACCACCCTTCCCATCAAAGACCACAACAACCCGTGTGGGATTAACCATACGGACTGTTGCAGCGAGTGATTGGAGAAAACCAGAAAGACCACCGATATGTTGCCCATCCTCGTTAAGAGTAGGAATAGCTGAAAATGTTCTTATAAATAAGTTCATTCCATCTACAATCAAAACCTTACTATCGCGGTGTAAATTACCTTGTAGTTCTTTCTCAGTTTCTATTTCTTGAAGTAGTTTCTGATACTTGTTCATTATACTTCATCATCAATTGGCTGGTTTGAAATAATTACTTCATCAATACGAGCAGAGTCAAGTTGTTGGTATTTCATAATTACCTTTTCTGCAATTTCATCATAAATCATTTCTTTTAATTTTGGATGATTCATAATTTTTTCAACAAAATCTTTCGATTGAAATTTAATAACTTCACCCGTTTCTTTGTTTGTCCATGAATACCAAGCACCTGCCTGATCAACCAACTTATAGTCCTTCATAGTTGTTAACCAACTACTGTAATCATCGATTCCTGAATCGAAGTATACTTCATATTCACATTCCCGCAGAGGAGGACCACAACGATTTTTTACTAATTTAGCCTTTACTCTTGAACCAACGATTTCTTCATGTCCATCTACTTTTACTTTTATAGCACCAATAGAAGACAATCTAATTCTAACAGAGGCATGGAAAGGAATACTTTTACCACCAGGTGCTGTCCAAGGATCGGAGAATGCCGGCGCATTTAATTTCTGACGAAGTTGATTTGTAAATATCAAACAAATGCGTTCTCTACCGATTAAGTTTGTTATTTTTCTCATTGCTTTTGAAATAATAAGTGCCTTTGCCGTAGCATAACCATCTTTATCAAAATCTGCAGCCATCTCTGTTTTAGTAGATGCACCAGCAATAGAGTCAATAACTATTGTAACTAATTTGTTTTTATCAGAGGAACGAACTTTCTCTATAATAACCTCAACCGCTTCAAAAACATCTTCCATCGTATCTAATGGAATATAAAGCATATCTTTAAGGTTCAAACCAATTGCGGTTAAAAACTCAGGAGATATTGCATTTTCCGTATCTATGTAAACTGCAAGTCCACCTTTTTTTTGAGTATTTAGTAGAGCATGTGCTGCTAACAATGATTTACCTGATTGTTCTAATCCTGTTATTTCAGACACTCTACCGACTGGAAATCCACCATTCTTACGATTTGAAATTGCCAAATCAAGAATTGTTGAGCCAGTACCAACCCATTCTTTTACAATCGTGGGTGCATCACTATCACCCTCAAGAAAATAAGCGGTTTTAAAATGCTGTTCTTTGAACTTTTTATTTATTGTTTCTGCAATAACTCCACCGAGTTCATCGGATAAGTCACTCTTTGATTTTGCCATAACGTATATCCCTATTAAAATAAGTCATCGAAAGAAGAAGCAACTGTTGAAGAAGTTACCGCTTTTGTATGTTCTTCTGAATTACTGGTTTTACCATATGTGTTGTTTGTAGAACTTTTTACAACATCTTCGTGTGTAGTTCCCATCCAAGTTTGTAATTGGGATTTTAATTCATCATAAGTTGGTTCTGGATAAAGTTCATTGATTTTTGGTTGCTGTTTAACTTTCTCAAGAACCGCAGGATTTTCTGTAAGTGGTGTTTGTTTTGGTTTAACACGAATAGATGTTTCTGCATAAGACTTACCGATTTCTTCTGCTGACTTAACAGTAACTACAATATCACGCCCATTTTTAGGATCGGATAAATCACCGTAATCTTCATCAGCAAAAAATGTTAAAAGTTCTTCATAAATCATTTTACCAAATCCCCAAAACTTTACACCCTCAGATTCTTGTCCACGGATAATAACTGGTAAATATGTTCTCATTTTTGGTTCTAGCTTTCTTCCCATTAGCCAATCTTCTTTGTCACCTGTTTGTTTTAACTTCTCAGCAAACTCAAGAATAGGGTCAGGGCGACCATATGTTACAGGAGAAAGAATAGAACGCTTTCCTATGTTGTAATGAAAGTAAAGGTCAATGAATGGATTTTCTAAGTTGTGAACATAAGGAACAATTCGGATTTGATGTTCACCTGGTTCTGGTTTCCAAATGTTTGAAACACGATTGTTTGTGTTTTTTAATGAAGACAGACGATTTTTAATTGCATCAAGATTGATAGCCATGATGTAACTCCTTAATAAATAATAAATAATGTTGAACTCATATCGTTCAATATGTTAGTACAAATATAATGTTTTAGTGTTTAATATTCAAATCTTATGTAAAATAAATCTGGGGACAAAATGTCCCCAGATAATATTTTTACCTTGCAACATATTATCGTTGCATTTGATCATCGTAATCAGCAGAACGACCCGCTTCCTTGGCCTTTTGCCATTTGAATTCATATTTGATGTCCCATTTCTCAACATCTACGTGTTTTGAAATAGCGTCCTTTATCGCTTTATAACTTCCAAGTGATTCATACCAAGGATGTGGTTCATCTGGTATTATAAACGTTTTAACTTTTCTTGGAAGACCTTTGTACTTTTCAAAAGGATCGGATGTTATCACAGCATTTAACTTCAAACCATCTACTATATTCCATGGCAATAATAAATTATTTTTATCATCAACGTGGAGGGGTGGATAAAAATGGAAAACTCCCTCATAATCTGCCTTTCCATTCGTGAACATCTGAATTTTAGCAAAATCAAGACGCATATCTTTTGCTAATTCTTGAACTGTTTTCTTTTGAAGTTCTCGTGCCATAGGTGTTTCTTGTTTGCCAAGTATTGGTGATGTATCACCTGTTCCATATTTTTCTGATTCATATTCTGCCCAAGCAGCATCTTCAGCAGCAGTTCCAGCTGCAGCAACTGCTTTGTCATATAATTCTTTTTCTTTCGGTGTCATTGTTGAAACTTTTTTTTCTTTTACTTTTTCTGGTCCACCCATACCAACTTTTTTCAATACATTATCAAAAAATCCCTCGTTCAATCTTTTTTTGAATGTATCTTGGATTTTTCTATTTTCCAATACTAAGTCTTTTACAACCACAATTTTTTTCATTTTGCCCACTCCAAATTTACTTTAATTTAATAATATGAGTTCTAATTATTTCTTTGATTTTCTTACGAAGTTTGTTCTTCAATCGCTCATTCACTTTTCCTTCTACTTTTGGAGCTTCAATTGGTTTTGCAGGTTCTTTCTTGGGTTCTTCTTTTGGTTCTTCTTTTGGTTTTTCTGGTTCTGGTGATTGAACAGAATTTTGTAATTCAGAATCAATTTCCCCTGCAATGTTATTAGCAACATTATTAATTACATTTACAAACTTTTCAATTAATTCTGCATCACCATCAGTAAGTCTTTTACGAATAAACAATCCAATTTTATCAATCATTTTCTGAATATCTTTTTCCCTTTGTTCTTTTTCTGCTTCAGGTAACGGTGTTGACTTTAATGCATTCAATGATTTGTATAATACCTTTAAGGTAGCCATATCAGAAAAACGAGAACCAAGCGCCATCAGTTTTTCCTTAGATTCACCGTACTTATCATTTAGTGAAATTTTCAAGAACCATTTTTTAATGTTGGCTGGGTTTGTTGATGGAAACATACTTCGTATTAAACCACGCTTCTTTTCTAAAACATTTGAAGCATCAACCAATACCGAATATCCAAGTGGGCTAAGTGCTCCTGCTGATATTGCTTCTTTTAATTGCTTTTTATTGCTTCTCTGTTTCTTCATTAATATCTCACGGTAATAAGGTTATTTTATTTTGATTTTGAACTAAGTACACACTTATACTTGTTTTCTTATTAAAAAAGTGAAGTTTGTTACCTATTGGTTTTCTATATATATACCCCATTTCTTTTAGAGCATCAACCACCTCGTGTTCTTTGTATCCTTCAACACTTATAACATTATCAGGTAGAATCTGAATATTGTCTAACTTTTTCTTTAATTCATTGAATATGGTATCAAACCCACTACCTTCATCAATAGAACTAATCTCCAATAATCTTTTAATTACTCGATTTGTTATTACTTCTATTAGTTTTTTTGGTTTCATGGTTTTCATACTTTGTTATAAGTTTATTTAATAATATATAAATATCAATTTAATTAAAAATCATAATGTGTAAACGTTAGTTAAAAATATTTTTACCACTCTGAACCCTTCTCTGTTTTTTAAAAGAGCACAATTACGATAACGCTCCCATTCTATTTTATATGATTTATCTAATACACCGTTGTTAAGATTCATTATAAGTTCGTTCAAAGCGTTTATAGTATATATTGTGTTTGTTTCTTTTTTCTGATGGACCATTATGGAGTTTGGTAAAAACTTCTTATACGTATCCATTATTATATTATATGATAAAATAGAATCTTCTTTAGTTTCAAGCGACTTAAATAAAAATACTTTATTATTTAATATGTTAAAATTATCTTTTATATCATCCAACACTCGTTCCACTTGGTGCTTTCTAGTGAATGTACATACCAACTGTGTTTTCAATAATTCTCTCTCAATTTTTACATAAATTGTACTTACATAAATATCAAATTAAATTCTTTTAATAGCACCAAAGTCATCACCAGCATAAACTTTTACTGTCATTCCATCGGTTTCAAAAATATTTTTTAATAGATTTATTAGGTTTTCTTCGTCTGGATGTATATCAAACACGAACGCATCGTACATATACATAGAGAAAATGGACTTTTTATCGTTAATAACAGGTAAAACAGTTTTAATCTTTTTCACATTATATTCAGTTTCTAACGATTGAAGTATATAATTAAATACTTTATTCGGTGTTGGGTCTTGGATACCTCTGAATAGTTTGCCATAGAAGTGAGAATCAACATAACCATCCTTTTCATACCCTTCCCACAATTGATCTATAACCACTTGTACACGTTGGAAGAATGGATGTTGAATAAAGTCTGATGTTATTCTACCATAGATGTTTTGAAACACTCTTGTTTTGAATGTGTCATACTCGCCATCCATTCCTAATTCTGCTTTTATTTGTTCATATGGGTGGTAGTCAAATTTATAATCTAAAATCTTTGCTAATAACTTAATATGGAAAGCGTCATAATCAAACTGAACTATTTTCCCACCTTCAAATCTTGAGTGAATTTTATTTCTTGTACCGTCTTTTTTATTCAATGCAGAGAAGTTAAAGTTATTCCACGCATTGCTCGGTCTACTTGTTGCGGTGTACCACATATAATTTTGTTTCTTACGTTCATCACCAACAAGAATTTCATTCTTTTCTATTTCATAAAATACATTTGTAAAGTCATTGCAATAGTCAATACATTGTTGAGTTATTATACTTTCACTTCTAAATTGCTCAAACCGTAAAACATACTCTGCAATCTTCTTTGCCCATTCCAATTGATTTGCCAATGGTATAACATGACCTAAATCATCTATTCTAAAGAACTTAGTAGATAAAACTTCCATTCCTTTAGGGTAAAATTCTCGTGGATTTAGATTATCGCCAGCGTAATAATGTAAATATGAATTCAAATCAATACCTTCATTGAACCCATGATAAAGTAGTGCTTTCTTGTTAAACACAAGAGAAGTTGGTGATAACTTAATATGAGTTAATTGAATATCGGAATCGAGTTCATCTGGATGTGTAAAGTTAATATACGTATCTGTACCATCGGTAAATCGAAAGTACATACCAATTACTGTGGTATCAGAAGAATGTTTGTTCCAATTTGAAAGTAGAGGAACACAAACACACGATTTATCTTGAAACATAAAATTTAAACATCATATTTTGAAAATTGTTTTGGGTTATTGAGAACTACAGCTAATATAGGAAATTCTCGTGACAATCTTGCAACAGTTCTTTTATTTGTATCAACAACACCAAATTCAATTATATTACCTTCTGAATTCTTAATATCGAATTCTGGACCAGTTAGTTTCCATGTTATATCAAATAATCCGTATAAATATTGGTTCATTCCCATTCTATCTACATAATAATCAATTGTTTGTTTTTTATCAACTTCAACAAAAAACTGGTTTCTTTCATTTCTTTTATATGCAAAATGTCTTGTAATAAAACCGTTTGTGTAATCGTCATTAGTGGGTTGGATAAAAACAGAAATTGGTTTTTTGTAATTATCATATTTTTGTGCACCGCTTATAAGTGCCTTTTGTCCAGTTGCTTTTTTAGCATAATATTTTATATCAATATACTTGAAATAAGATTCACTACGCTCTCTATATCTAACTAATTTTGTAGATTTTTTTGGATGCCATTCTGCTTCAGTATAAACTTCACCCGTTGAATATACGTGATATGGTCCAGTATATTCTTTCCAATCGGATAATGTCATAAATTCTTTACCGGTTGTAAATAAATTTTTTGCTATCTGATGATCTTGATAATATATTTTACTACGGTACTCTTGCATTATTGGTCTCCAAAGTTAATTCTTGCTTTATCCAAAGTTAATTCTTGCTTTAGTAGTTAATGTTGTTTCCCATTTTGAATCATCTATAACGTGATTTACTTTTACAACCGTAAATACAATTTGCCAAGGTGGAGTATTATACCTTGCTGGTATAGCCCTACATTCTAAAGTGTCCCCAAATTTAAAACCGTTTATACCGTCAATGGTTAACGTTAAATCAATTGGATATATTGCAGCATTTAACCAATGTCCATCTTGTGATGTACCACCTGCACCGGATTCTGTTTGAAACTTCTTATACTTTTGTAACAATCCACGAAATTGCTCACCCCAACTCTTATTAAATCCAGAAGAAACTGCAGAATCTTTTTTAGCCAAAAGTTCTGCTTTTGCGTCGGTTCCACCTGCTACACCGGCTCCGGCTACAGCACCTGCAAGTGGTTGATCACCGGGGCTGCGCAATGTTCTAGGTGTATTGTTAACATCTACGTTGGTTGGTGCTTTGGCTGCCCTCGCAGATGTATACGCTGCTGCAGCGGATGCAGCAGGTGGTTTACAACTTATGGATGCGTTTTTAATCAAAGGTCTGAATATATTAACCCCAAATACATATGGAGTAACTGCATCAACTAGTGATTTCTCCATATTTGTATCTTCTATACTCAGTATACATTGACCATTAGCAGGTGGTGCACCACCGATGTTACTCGTTGGTTCAAATAAAGTTGCAGTTATTTGATAAGCGTCACCCGTTGCTTCATTTATTTTTTTGCATATTTCTTCAAAAAAACTTGTTATATTTTTATACGGGATATTAGCAGAATTTTTTTCTACAAAATTTTT
>Ga0208975_1000337_pt1 | contig 23853 bp, 15 predicted proteins | sample GreLakmeER78MSRF_FD_187700 | JGI IMG/M metagenome (GOLD analysis project Ga0208975, IMG submission 187700) | Freshwater lentic microbial communities from great Laurentian Lakes, MI, USA - Great Lakes metaG ER78MSRF (SPAdes) | ecosystem: Environmental > Aquatic > Freshwater > Lake | place: Great... | reverse complement strand
GTGAAGGCCAAAGGAGCCCGCACCGCCGACCTTTACGTACATCTTATGATTCATCGTAACAACAAGGTCCACGTGCGGGCTTGAAACGGCGTACATGGGCTCGTCGATGCACTGATAGGCAAAGAGGGCTGTTGGGTTCACGTAGGAAATGGCACCCTTCTCGGTCAGGCTGCAGACTCGGTGCGCCCGGGTGACCTCGGCAATCGGCACCCAGCCCTGTGTCGTGAGCACGTCGTGATCGGGCGTCAGGCAATGCTTATCCCCAAGCTCCGGCCTTCGCATCTTACGGAACCGTATCTTGGCCGTGCGGTATGAATTGGCCTCTGCCGGATCTGCGGTCGTGGCAGAGTGCACCACCGACACCTTGTCGACAACGCCGTAGTGGTGCACGTCGCTGTAGCGCGACACGTTCGTCAACGTCTTCTTTTTCACCAGTTGACTGGCAATACCCCGCGTTTCCTCGGCGTAGCTGGTCACCTCTTGCACCATGCCAATGATGGCCGCCTTCTTGCCCTTGGGGATCTTGGAGCCTGCCTTGGCCAGGCCTTCCTTGTCGAGCAGTCGGTAGTCCGCAAAGGCCACGTTGCCGATCGGGGGTGTGGAGCCGTTGGTCCCCTCGTTCTCATCCGTAATATTCGCAAAGCGCACGACCGTCCGGTCATTGGGCGCGCCCTCCTTTGCCGTCATGGTCTTGTAGGCCGAGATCTGAAAGAGGCCGCGGTCGATCGAATGCTTGTTGAGGATGATGCCGTCCTCTTGGTTGAAGCCCGTGTACGTCGCCACGGCCACGATCACGTTGACGCCATTGGGCATGTCCACGGCCCGGGTGTAATGGGCGCCCCGCGTATTGATGATGGCCCGCTGCGGGTAATGCAGGATGTACGAGGCCGTGTCGAAGCGCTTGTTGAAATTGGTGGCATAGAGGCCGATGGCTTGCTTGGCCTGTGCGGCATGGAAGATGTTGCGGGGCGCTTGGTTGTGGTTCGAGAACGGAATGTTCTGTGTGACCACGGACAGCAGGGTGGCCGGGTGGATCTCGGCGTATGTGTGGAAGGGACCAATAGCGGCGGACCCATCGAGGGCCAACAACTGCGTATTGACCTCCTCGATGTCTAGGAACTCGATGACGCCCTCGTGCTCGGCCAGGGCGTGCCATAGGGCATCGTCCGACAGGTTTGCAAGGGACGCAATGTCCCGCGGCGACGTGTACGTCTCGTCATAGTAGCGTTCTCTGGTCTTCTGGGCAGGCTCGAGCAGGGATCCATAGAGCCAGTCGTACCAGGAGCCGGGCATGTTGGGCGTCCATAGGGGTGCCGGGGCCGCCTTCTGGCCAACAGGCCCCACCCTGATCAAGGGTCGACATGCCCGACCGGCCTCCGTAAGCACGCGTATCTCGTTGGCCGCAATGGTCCACGTGACCGACGTGAATGCGTTGATCAGGCCCGTGCGACGTAGGCTACGGAGGCGACGTACGAGGGTGGGCGGATCACGGTGCACACCAAACCAGAGGCCATTGACAAAGACGCGGCATGCCCGTAGGTCGAGGGCCACGGACACGTTACGCAGCGGCAACGTCCCGAGGTCCTCGAGGCACCTGCGTATCGGGGCCGGGTTGGTGCCGAACGAGATCTGCGTGAGCAGCGCGAAGCTCTTGAGGTAGCCCACGGCCGCACCATCGGGACTCTCGAAGGGGCACATGATGCCCCATTGCTGCGAGTGCAGCCGATGCGGACTGGCGATCTTGAGGGACGGGTCCAGGTTGTTGTTCACGCGACGCATGTGGCTCAGGTAGCCGAGGTACGAGATGCGCGAGACGTCCTGGACCCAGCCTTGTTCGGGATCCTGTTCCTCGCTGTAGCCCCACGCGCCCTTGAGGGAACGCTTGAACGTATCCGTGATGATGGACGCCGGAAGGTAGTAGTGTATATTGTCGGCCCGAATGAGGTCAGTTACGTTGCCCGTGTTCTTGTAAGAGCCGTAGTGGTACTCGCGGTCGAGCAGGCGCCGGCACAGGTCGCGGACCTTACCATAGGCCTCTTGAAACAGCGACGACATCAGCATGCCGGACACGTGGATGCGCTTGAAGGCGTAGCCGTCGCGGTCGCTGGACTCGCGGATGCCGAGGGCGACGTACATGATCTCGCGTACAAGGTGACCTAGGTACATGGCCTTGCGGCTCATGAGGCTTGCCCAGTCCGCCTCAGAATCGGCTTCACCCAGCATATTCGGGAACAGATCATTCGATAGCACGTGGGCCACGTAGTCGGGCTCCTCGAAGTACACACGGTGTTGTAGGTTGGCCAACACGTCCTTTTGCGTGTAGAGCTTGGACGCTGCGGCTTGAGCGAGCGAGGGACGTAGGAATGCCAGGAAGGCCTCTTGCGTCTCGGCATTGATGGCATGACCCAAAATGTGCTCCACAATGGCCTCGTCGCTCTCGACCCCAAGGGCCCTGAAGAGCGTGGCCACAGGCATATCCCCGGCAATGCCGGGCGCACTGACCATGAGGGCACCACGAAAGGGACGCAGGGCCGTTGCGATGTCGTTCGATGCTTTGCCACCGGCGCCGCCCCCTTCTTCGCCGTCTTCGCCATCATCCCCACGACCGCCAGCTCCGCCTTCCCACTCGGGGAGCTCCTTGCGCACGAGTTTGAACAGGACGATGCGCGGGGATAACGCTGTCTCGCCGGTCTCGCCCGTGCATATGAGGCGTGCCTTGAACGAATAGTCCGGATCCTTCGGGCTCGGCTCGATGAAAAGTCGGTTCCCCGTCATCTGCTCTTGCGAGATAATGACCTTCTCTTTGCCGTCAACGAGGAAGTAGCCACCTTGGTCGAGGGGGCACTCGCCGCTGGCGCGCAACACGTCGACGCCTTGGCCATGAAGAATGCAAGCGTCGCTGTGCAGCATGATGGGCAAGCGGCCCAAGATGACGCCTGGCAGCGTCTTGAGCGGTTGTGTTACGCCGCGCACTGTGTAACGAACGACCACGTCGGCCACCAGATTCATTTGATACGTCTGATCCCGAATGCGGGCCTCGTACGGCAGCTGTAGAATGGGTGCACCATCGGGGCCGGGCATGGTCGGGCGGTCCACGCGTATGCCAGCGTTGCCGCCAGCGTTGCCATTACTTGCAACCTCTTCACCCCCCACAAACACCTCGACCTTGAAGTCCTCCACGCCCGCCGTGTCAAACTTGACCATGGTAATAGGATTGTAGGACTTGATGGTGAGCGGGATGTTGTGACGCAGAAACTGCCGGAAACTCTCGATGTGATGCCGCGTGAATGCATAGGTGTGTTCATTGAAATAGGCATCAATCAAAGACCATGCCGACTCTGCATCCATGATGTAGTCGCTTTGCCTACACTTGCTTACAATAGCCTTAGGCCTCTATATCAGTGGTCAGGCATTGTTTTTACACGCGTGTGGCGCATAGTCAGTCTGGTCACCACAACGCGCTTAGCCCATGAAGGCACTTAAAGACATGGCACACATGCTACTATTACGGCGCTCGCAAACATGGCGACCAACCTCTTCACAAAGCTCTTCAAGAAGAAGGCGCGCGCCGCCGATCCGCTCTCGTGCGATGTCCTGACAACCACGTCGCCGCTGGCAACCCCGCCTGCACACAGTCTGGTACCGCTATGGACCCATCAGCGCGCCATGCTGCATCGGTGCATGAGCATCGAGGCCGGCCCTGTGAGCCAAGTTAAAGTGCAGCCGACCAATGCCATTCGCTACTCGAAGGACTACAAGCCGACGATCGAGAGCTACCGCATCGGCATCATGAACGATCCACCCGGTTGCGGCAAGACGTACGTGGCGCTGGCCCTGATGGCCCTGAGCCCCACGGCGACGACGGACCTGAACGTGGTGATTGTACCCGAGAACCTGCACCATCAGTGGCTCGGCGCCGTCGACGCCTACTTCCCCCAGGGCACCTTCAAGTGCATGTCGATCAAAGAGTACGGTCATCTGCATCGGTGGGAGTCGGCGACGACGGAGGTCAAGCGCACCGTGCGTATGCTGCTCACGACGTCCACCTTGGCCGAGCGGCTGACGGGCACCCTGAGGGCACGGCGCGTCATCATCGACGAGGTCGACAGCTCGACGGAAGAGCTCATGACCATCCCGAGCTGCGACCAGGTTTGGTTCATATCGGCGTCGTTCGACGTGGAGAAGCACAAGCGCATCGGGGCCTTTGACCTCTCGGGCCTCGAGAAGCCGGACATTCGGCGGCTCGTGTGCCGCTGCGACGTGCGCTTCATGCAGGATACCAAGGAGCTCATGAACGAGGAGCCGGTCACCAAGATCCTGCAAATACGCGACGGCGACATTGCGCTCTTCAGCGGCCTGCTCGGCGCGTCGCTTCTGATGTACCTGAATGCCCACAATGTGCAGCGTCTCAAGGTGTCCATTTTGGCGGATAAGGAGACCCGGATCACTACGGTGCGCAGCTTGGCCGATGCGTTCCTGGTCGAGAAGACGAAGGAGCTCGAGCGGATGACCGAGGATAGGAAGGGGGTGGAGGCGGAGGCAAAGGCGATGGGTGCGAATGTAATGGACATTGATCGCTATTGGAATGAGAATGAGGCGCGCATGAACAAGATTGCCGGCCAGATCAAGTGCGTACAGACCAACATGGCACGTGTGCCGCCAGGGGCCGGGGGCGACAAGATCGACGTGATCGACGGGACCGTATGCGACATGATTCAGGGAAACGGAGACAACACCCCTTCTAAATGGATCTTCTTTAGCGACGACGGCACCATGTTCGACCTGATCGCACCGGTGCTAGAGCGTCATGGCATCCTTTACCGCACCATGATGGGCGGCACCATGGCCAAAAATGAGGCGGCGCTGCTCGAGTACAAGACGGACCCGGCCGTGCAAGTGCTCTTCCTCAACTCGATGAAGGACGGCTGCGGCCTGAACCTGGAGAACACGACACACGTACTGTTCTTGCATTACACGAACCCCGCAATGGTAGAGCAGGTCATCGGCCGAGCCCAGCGCCCCGGGCGCACCAGCGTGCTCAACATCGTTTGTTTGTACTATGCGAATGAGGTGCCGACGGACGTGCGCGGAGGAAACTAAGGCTGCGGCCCGATCTGCATCCGGAACTGCTTACGTGCGAAATTGAGCGCCACCGGCAAGTTGACGATCTCCACCTCGTTGTTGGCGATCCAGAGCTGGTGCAGAAAGTGCTCGTTGCAGTAGTCCTTGAGCTCCGCGTCGAACCAATGGTCGACCGTGAGCAACATGGGCTTGGGCGGTAGCTCGACCTCGACCTCGGCACCCGTGGCGTCCGTCGGCGCCAACAGCTGATACGCGTTGCCCTCGCTCAGCGACGCAAGCGGCCATTTTGCGCTCACGTTGTGATGGGCCTGGAGAAGCCGCGCCACGTCCATGGCCTCCTCCTTGCGGCGAAAGGTCACGATGTGGGAGGAAGAAGTGGCCCCGCGGTCCTCGTTGTGGTCGATGTGCATCACGTACGGCTGGTGGTTCTGGGAAAGGTGGATCGTGTACGCACGTCGCAGGGGCGCAATGTTGTTCTTGGGCGTAAGCGGAGGCGTAGGAGGCAACGTGCCATCGCCCCGATGTGGACGCGGCAACGGCGGCCCGGCCTTCGACGGACGTATGGGCTTGTTCGTTCCGTTAGGAACCTTGGGACCATTGGGCTTGTTCGGAACGTTCGGAACCTTGGATGCCATTGCGTCTATGAATGGCTGATCGTCCTCTACTTTACTGTCAAGGGAAGGAAGATTCGGGCAAGTCGATTATTTTTGCTCTGCTATGGCCCTACTACTGGACGTCGGCAAACTCGACGTCGTTGTCGCCCACTACTCGACCGATGCCCATCCCGAGCCCCTCGATTGGCTGGTACAGCTGCACAAGGTACGTCCCGATGCACGTATCTACGTGTACTACAAAGGCGACGTGCCGTGCATTCCGGATGGTGTACGTGTGCATGCTATTTGCCAATTGCCCAATGTAGGACGTGAGTCGCATACGTACTTGCATCATATCTTGCAACAATATGGAACTGAATCCATGGCCCAGAACACGCTATTCACGCAAGGTGCACCCTTGGAGCATCGGCCTGCACGTGAGCTTTATGGCGAGTTCTTGGCTGGGGCCCCGTCGGGCCTATACCCACCGACGCCAGGAGCATTATTTGCGCCGACGTGGAAGAACGTGGGCGGCAGCATAAAAGAGAGCGTGTGTGGCATCGGAACGGACGGAGGCATCGGAACGGACGGAGGCATCGGCCATTGGTGGGGTCGCGTCTTTGAAAAGCACGAGCCGTTCCCCGGGCGTCTATTGGTCATATGGGCGGCCATCTTCAACGTATCGCGTGACCGGATCTTGAGGCGCCCACGTGCCTTTTACGAGCGGGCCATTGCAACCGTAGCGCACGACGTCAACCCAGAGGAAGGCCACTACTTTGAGCGGTCTTGGGGGAATGTGTTTGGTGCTTAGGTTCTTTGTTCAGTAAGGAGTGTAAAGAAAGCCATGGACAATATGTCCGCACTCGGTCCCATCTTCACCAACGTCCAACGTGTGCATGGGCCAGTCCTGATCGCCGCCCAACCCACCAAGGGCTTAACACTATTAGGAGAGGTGCACTTTGTGAATGGCACACCAGAGCCGAATGAGCACGTTCTTGAACTGATTGAAAGCTACGCAAAAGCGCACCCAAACGTGCGCATCAAAATCATGTTTGAAGCCAAAAAAGATGAAGTATACACATTACGCAACGCATACGCACGTGAACCCTCCCCTAGGAAGATGCTAGGCAAGAGAATCTTAAACAAGGTAATGATGCCCGAAGGTTTCAAGATTTGGATGGGATGTTCGCATAGAGACATGCCATTTCATATATTCGAAGTGCTGTATGACTTCGAAACCTTTGCGATGCGCCACGTTCCCAAGGATGGCGACGTAAATACAATATACCATCAAGCACAGATAAACTCAAGGATATTAATGAAGGCCCTTTTCAATCGCATGAAAACACGGGATCAATGCATTAACATGGTCAAGAGTTTGATCGACCCTGACGTCAATGTGCCCAAATGGCTTTTGCCACACTTTGCCCGTCTTGGCATTTCAGAAACGGATACCCCGATCAAGGACACACTCTCTAGATGCAAGAAAAATGACGGGAACAACACAGCGTTGTATGTAACCGTAATGCGCATGGTGAACGATATGTTTTTAGTGGTCGACCACACACTTTCCATTCGGCAACAGTTTCTAATGGCTCTTCGGAACATTGAGAGGCACATTTACACATTGACTCACATGCACGAACTTAAAGAGTCACACGACCATGTGATATTTCTAACAGACGTGGAATACCTTACAAAGTTCATGGATGTTCTAGACATGCTGCCATCATCGACTCCCCTTGTATATGCATTTGATGCATCTGGTGATCTTAAAACAAGTGACGTGGTCGCAGGATCTATCAAAGACCTACAGCGATCAATGAAAGTGGATACGAAAGTCCAACAATTGTATGCAGAGCTTGCGGTACCGCGTCCAGCGCCTAAAGTCAGTCGTGTACCTTTGAATGTACCTGCAGGGCCTTCCAGTAATGGCAATAACACATACCCGTTGTTGTTTGATTTGGATTCGTATGGTCCAAACAGATTTCGTCATGAAGACATGTGACCTTAACGGTGCGCTCATAACGTTGCGCGACAAGAAAAGCCGACAATGACACGTTGTGCTTGTGGCACGATCTTGACTGCGTGTGCCGTTGCGGCTTCTTGTTTTTGTGCCTGGACCCGGTACATCTCGATCAGGTCCTCGATAGGACACGCATAGTCGTGCACGTTCGTATAGATCTTGGGTAGATTGGGCGAGCGGCGCCTATAGGTCTGGGCCGACTCGTCAAATGCAAACATGGCTGGCACCGAAGGGTGCGAAGGGTCCGTAGGAAGCAAAGGCAGCGAAGGGCCCGTAGGCCCAACATCGAGAGCGTTGCAATGGAATGGCCTGCGTCCGTACATTGATGATGCGCCCGTAGCCGTTCTGAATGAGGACACGATCGATATACTGGGGCTGTGGAGCCTGTGCATGAACTGCCTGCGGACTTGACATGGCGGCTTAGTTACTTGAAGAGGATGTTGTTCTTTTAGCCCTTAAGCCTTTGCATGCAAGGGGCTGTCCGTTATTTTTATGCCGCAATAGGCCTGCGGGGCCCGACTGTAGTCGCGGTCTTGGTAGACCCCCACGTTGATGGACTCTTGTAGCAGCCATTTGAAGTTGGCCCAGAACACCGGTACGTGACCGACCTCGAGCGTGCATATGTGCGCCAGCTCGTGCAGGGCTACGAACATCATGGTATTGAGGTCGACGATCTCGTTCATGTTGGCGGCGTCCCGGGATCGCAGGCAAAAGACGATGCGCTCACCTTTGTTGATGCTGTAGCTCGTGTACTTGGAGGACTCGGGGCCCTCGCTGATCTTACCGACGTCGAGCTTCTCTACGAGCCGCGTGGTCCGCTCGTCGCCGGCGGCCGTCTTCTCAAGGTGCTTCACCAGCGTCTGCAGTTGCGCGGCAATGTTGGCCAACAGATCCGCGGCGGCCTGACGGTCCGGCAGCGATCGCACCTGGTAGGTGTGGCCGTTAACCTTGCTCTTCACAGCTTCGAGACCCCCAGACCAGTACGTGTCGTAGGCAAGCCACAACATGGTGGCGCCGGCCACGAAGACGGCTATGCCGCCGATGTCGACCATGACTACTGAGTGCTATGTTCCGTTACCCCTTGCTACATAATATTGCGGTCGGGCATATAGGGATATAAAGACTAGAGTATAGGTCTTCATATTTACCTTCCAACATGATTATTCACGATCGTGCTTGGGAGTTTTTCAATGCACCCTCGCTCGAGACGGCCGAAGGGCTCTTAGATGCGTATAAGGTGTCTGTGCCCTTTCGGGAGCTTATGCGTGTCGGACAATCTGTTCACATAAATGCTTTTTCAGATTCTGAACCCAGTCCTAAGCGCACAAAGCGTGCCAAGAGTGGAAGTGCCCCCTATGGAGGGAACCCAGGAAACACGGGAAACACAACGGACAAACTTATCAAGAAGCTACACACATTGTCCCGTCTTGATGTTCTCCATGACCTCCATGATGAGGGCATAATGCCGATGCCAATCATTAAGTTTGTGTTGGCAGATGCGGATCTACCTTCCCAAGAAGATTATGAAGCGGTAGTGAGGGCTTGTCAAGATGGGCGGTCAAACATAACCCATTTATTCTCGACGATGATGGGCATTAGCATTCCACGTAAGCGAAAACGAACAAGTACTAAGGGTGCCACGTCATCAGTGAGTCTTCACGAATCATTGCAACAAGACCATCAACTATATGAAATTGTTTCAAAATGGCAGCAAAGGCAAAAGCTTGAGCTTGTTATGGACGGCATTGTGACAGTGCCATCAAATGCAATTATGGATGACGATTCTGAGCAAGTGAAACGCAAGTTTGTGCAGTCCCTTTTCATGAATGCCTTCATTATGCTGTTGCTAGGACGCTACGATGCCGTAAGTAGGCTCCCTTACACAAAGCTTACTATGTCAGATCGGCCGCCGTCTGCCGTCAAGTCCATTGTGTTCTTGTATGGAGTGTTTCAATGGATGGACATAGGAGGATGGAAGAAACACCTTGACAAACTTATCGCACACATGGAACAATTAATGATTCCCTACTCGCGTCGTATAATCGTTAAATACATGCAGCCTAAGGAAATCATGCCTTACTCAAATCGGTTTGTCGTAAACGAGCCACAAAGGGTGTTGTTCGTGGACGGCGTTTCGGTTCCAATCCATTCTCCCAAACCCATCAACTCATCAATTGGTTCTATTGGTCCATTTAACACTAATAGTCAACTCTTTGACTACTACGAGTTAAGCTTTGGTGTAACCTACACAAAAAAACACTTACAGACAATATTTGGTATATTCAATGCTTTGTCGAATAAGGAGCAGCAAAAGCGCACGTCCTTCATGCGGCGCGTCATGGACGTTAACAGCTTTCGAGATACCTATAAGGCAGATGTGGCCTTACGACGCAATGCGATTTACATTACATTCGATCGGCTAGCATATGCATACTATGTCATACGTGGGAGTGCAGAGAACCGTGAGCACCATGGCATATTTTATTCGGTGATTGGTCCAAGGAAAGTCGAGCTTTTAACAAAACGAGCCTCGTGAGGCATTAGCTTATTTTTGTGGTACGTCGGGCTTGACGGGAAAAAACGACCCCCAACTGCGCCTGCTTAAAGGTTTGAGAGATATTGAGGTAAGATAGAGTGAAGGGACAGGCACCATGGCCTCCGCTTTGCGACCTGCCCTTAGGCGTGCCCCTACACCCAAGTACGATCTGGTCTTTCAGGTGACCGACTGGTATGTGCCAGAGGCGGATTACGACATACCACGGTCGTACGGTGGGGGCGGGGGCCAGGGCGAGGACGAGGCGCCGCCGCCGCCCGAGTTTGAGGTCGTGATGTTCGGAGTGACCGAGAAGGGACACAGCGTGACGTGTCGCGTGACCGACTTCCAGCCGTACTTCTATGTGCAGTTGCCGAAGGCGATGTGGAAGGGCAAGGCCGACTCGGAGATCCAGAGGAGTGTGACGGCCCTCGGTGCCAAACTGAAGGAGGGCAAGACGAGCGCCCTGACCTGGGACATTCCGAAGCGCAAGTGGGTGCCGCGGTCTTTCGAGTCCCGCATCCTGCCGTGGCGCCTGAAAGACCACCTGGTGTCGGTGACGCTGGTGAAGCGCCGTGAGTTCTATGGCTACACGGCCGAGACCATGTTCCCGTTCGCCAAGATCACGGTCAAGTCGCTGGCGGCGTTCTCGTCGCTGCGCAAGTACTTCGGCGATCAGTGGATCCTCAAGACGGGCTACCGGCCGTACGAGAGCCACCTCGATCCCTTCCTGCGCTTCATTCACGAGCGCAACATCGCGCCCTGCGGCTGGGTGCGGCTCCCGGCCAACGCGTACGTCATCGAGGGCGGCGACGTCGCTCGGACGCAGTACGTCGTGTCGGTGCCGTGGAAGAAGGTGTTCCCTGTGAACCTGAACAAGATCGCGCCGCTCCTCGTGGCCTCCTTTGATATAGAGTGCAGCAGTAGCCACGGCGACTTTCCGCTCGCCATCAAGGACTACAAGAAGTTGGCGCAGGATCTGGTCAGCGCCGCCGTGGTCGAGGGGCATGCGCGGCTCGACGACGTGACAGAGTGGCTGACGGCGGCGTTCAAGATGGGCATGATCACGCCCAAGGGGGCTGAGATCAATCGCGTGTACACCAAGACGCGTCCCGACCCGACGTGGCTCGAGGGCGCCATTGCGAGCGTGGCACCTGGGGTAGTGGCGGCCCTCTCGAAGGCGGCGGGCTTTGCGGCCGATTGGGATGCGTGTAACGATGCGGAAGAGGAAGGTGGCGACGCGGGACCTGTGGACGCTATTGACCCTGTAATGGACCCGGCCGAAAAGCGCAAGCTCGGCACCGTGTCGCAGCAACGGACGCGCCTCGAGAATGAGGTCGTGGCCTTGCTGGGCGTGGCCAAGGAGCGGCGCAGTGGCGTCGAGTGGACCGGAGCCTTTGCGACCGCGCCGCTTCAGGGTGATCTCGTCATCCAGATCGGCACGACGGTCCATCGGTATGGGAGCGACGAAATCATCTATAGGCACATTGCGACGCTCGGGACGTGCGATGCCATCGAGGGTGCCGACGTCGACGTGTACGACACGGAGGCCGGCATGCTGCAAGGCTGGAAGGCGACGCTCGGCGAGATCGACCCCGACATCCTGATCGGCTACAACATCTTTGGGTTCGACATGGACTACATGTGGAAGCGGGCCCACGAGCTGGGTCTGGCCGGAACCTTCGGCGAAAGCATGGGGCGCTTCACGCAGCGGTGCTTCAACCGCATTCGCGAGCAGAAGCTGTCGTCGTCGGCCCTCGGTGACAACTTGCTCCGGTACTTCCCGATCGATGGCGTGGTCAGCGTGGACCTGCTGAAGGTCATGCAGCGCGACCACAAGCTCGACTCCTACAAGCTCGACAGCGTGGCGTCCATCTTCCTGGGCGACAACAAGGCCGACCTGAAGCCGCGCGAGATCTTCGAGAAGTTTGGTGGGACGTCGGCCGATCGTGCCGATATTGCGCGCTACTGTTTGCAAGATTGCGCCCTGGTGAACCGGCTGCTGCACAAGCTCAAGGTCCTGGAGAACAACATCGGCATGGGCAACGTGTGCTCGGTGCCGCTGTCGTATCTGTTCCTACGCGGCCAGGGCATCAAGATCTTCTCGCTCGTGGCCAAGAAGTGCCGCGAGAAGAAGACCATTATTCCGGTCATCCACGAGCCGCGCCCCTTCGGCATCGAGATCGAGGAGGTCGACAACGGCGTGGGCTACGAGGGCGCCATTGTGCTCGAGCCCAAGGAAGGCATCTACCTCGACACGCCGATCACGGTTCTGGACTACTCGTCTCTGTACCCGAGTTCGATGATTGAGCGGAACCTGTCGCACGATTGCTTCGTGGTGGACCCGGAGTACGTCGAAATCGGCAAGGAGGCGGGCGCGACGTTCACGACTGTGACGTATGACCTGTTCGAGGGCGTCGGCGACAAGAAGACAAAAGTTGGGTCGCAGTCGTGCACATTTGCGCAGCTGCCGCCCGACGCAGACGGCAATCCGCGAAAGGGCATTATTCCGGAGATTCTCATGGACCTCATTGCCATGCGAAAGAAGACGAAGAAGAAGATCGAGTATGAGACGGTGGAGGTTGTTGGGGGCTTGCGTTATGCGGGCTTGGCGAAGCGATGCGAGAATGGCGACATGAAGTTGTTCGACGTGGACCTCGGTGCCACGAAGCACGTCGACGCGGCCGACGTGGTGAACGTGACGCAGACGTACTCGAGCTTCGAGCAGGCTGTGCTGGACGCGATGCAGCTGGCGTACAAGGTGACGGCCAACTCGCTCTATGGTCAGATCGGGTCGCGGACGTCGCAGGTCTACTGGAAGGACATTGCTGCGTGCACGACGGCGACGGGACGTGAGCGCATCATGATGGGCAAGAAGTTCGTGGAGGACGAGTACGGTGCTGAGGTGATCTATGGCGACAGTGTTGCGAGCTATACACCTGTATACGTTCGTGCAAACGGCAAATTGGACATCTGTACGGTTGAAGAGGTTGCCGTTCGGTACGGCGGCAGCCGGTGGATTGCGTGTGTCGAGGAAGGTAGGCAGACCAAAGAGGCTTGCGAGCTAGATGGCGTCGATACTTGGACAGAGCAAGGTTGGACGAAGCTCCACCGGGTCATTCGTCACGAGTTGGCGGATCATAAGCAGATGATGCGCGTCCTCACTCACACCGGGCTTGTCGACGTGACGGACGATCATTCACTACTCGGTAGGGACGGTTCGATGTTGACGCCCAAGACTGTGTCCGTCGGCACAGAGCTCATGCATCACCCGCTTCCCTCGTGCGACTTCAGTGCTAGACTGTTCACAAAGGCCCAGGCTCGCGTGATGGGATTCTTCTTCGGCGATGGCTCGTGTGGATCCTATGCTTGCCCATCAGGTGCTAAGAGCTCATGGGCCTTGAATAATGCAGGCGAAGACATGATTGATGAGTATCTCGAACTTTGTGACGATGCTTACCCGCAGTTTGATTGGGTTGCTATGCCGACGCTCGAGAGCTCGGGTGTTTACAAGATCTCTCCACGTACTCAGTTCTATGGTACAATCAAGTCGTTTGTGGATATGTATCGTGGAATGATGTATTACCGCAAGGCCAAGGTCATACCATATGGCATCTTGCATGGCTCTCAGGAGATTCGCGAAGCTTTCTGGCAAGGTCTGTACGATGCGGACGGTGATAAGGATGCAGTGACACGGATTGACCAGAAGAATCAGATCAGTGCAGCTCACATCACTTGGCTCGCGGACAGTCTTGGATGGAAGGTTTCCATCAACACGCGTGACGACAAACCAAACGTCTATCGAATGAACTTAACCAAGAGTTATCAACGTAAGAATGCCTATGCTATCAAGAAGTTAGGTCTGATTTCATACGAAGGCTTCGTGTATGACCTTACCACAGAGAACCATCATTTCTCAGCCGGAATTGGTAAGCTTGTCTGCCACAACACGGACAGTATATTTGTAAAGTTTCCGGTTCGAGATGACAAGGGAAATCTACTCACCGGAAAGGCCGCCCTGCCCCTCGCAATTGCAGCAGGCCAGCGTGCCTCTCGCGAAATCAAACGCATCATGCCGCCTCCCCAATCCCTCGAATACGAAAAGACCATGTACCCCTTCATTCTGTTCAGCAAGAAGCGCTACGTGGGCAACCTCTATGAGGACGATGCCAACAAGAAGCCAAAGCAAAAGAGCATGGGCATTGCCTTGAAGCGCCGCGACTATGCCCCCATCGTCAAGATCATCTATGGTGGCATCCTGGACCGCATCTTGAACGATCACGACCTCGGGGCCGCGGTGACCTTTCTGAAGGAGCAGCTTGAGCGCCTTGTGAGCGGCCATGCACCCCTCGAGGAGCTCATCATCAGCAAGACGCTCCGGGGATCCTACAAGAACCCGTTGCAGATTGCCCACAAGGTGCTCGCAGACCGCATGGGCGAGCGCGACGCGGGCAATAAGCCGGCCGCCAACGACCGTGTGCCCTACGTCTACTTCGTGCCGCCACCCGGCGTCGAGGTGCATTTGCAAGGAGATCGCATCGAGAACCCAGACTACATTCGGGAGCACAACCTAACACCGGACTATCGGCACTACATCACCAATCAGATCCTCAAACCGGTGAGCCAGATCTTCGCCTTGTGTGTCGAGAAGCTGCCCGACTACAAGTTTGCACCCGGCTACTGGCAAGAGCGGGCCGTCGAGCTCGAGACGCACGGCATCTATGGCGGCCACCCGCGCAAGATCAAGGACCGCATCACGACCTTGCGCACACGGTGTGTCGAGGACATCTTGTTTGAGAGCTACGTGAGCCGGCTGCAGGAGGTGACGCTGGCCGACGACAGGAAGCGGGGCCTGAAAAAGAAAGCCATGCATGGCCCACCGACGGCCTTGCCGATGCCTGTGGCCGTGGCGAATGCGGTGCCTCTCGATCCGCCAGTGGTTGTTACGGTCAATGTTGAGTGCCAGAAGGGGAAGGGTGGCAAGTATGTGCTGAGCACGACGGCGACACACTTAGTGACCGGGTCAGGGCCGGAGCCCACGACACTGTGGGCCGAGACCAAGGAGTACCCGCGGACCCGCCTCTACAACAAGTCGGTCTTGACGGTCACGGGGGCCGAAACGGCCCTCGATTACCTGAGCCGCGAATGCGAGGACGCCATTACACGTTGTGGTATGTGCTTCAAGATAACCGACCCGGGGACGCTGCGGCTCTGGAAGCAATCGCTCGATCTATGCCACACGCTCGAGGAGAAGCTTGAGGCCGCGGCGGAGCAATGCGACGAGACGGAATGTGCGCGATTGCGAGAGCTGACGCGATTCAGTCGGTTGGCGCTGGCTTGCGAGAAGGTGGCTTATGTCTTTGGGTAGTGTTTGGGTAGTGTTTGGGTAATGTTTGGGCAGTTGGTTCTTTTTTCACTTCAATCGCGGTCAATGCACCTCGAAGAAAACCAATGTAATGAGAAAGGCAGCGATGGCACGCATCCTCTTTGTCATCACCTACAATGATCGCCGCAATGGCATCATGGACAGTGAGAGTGTGCGCACGGGCGGCATCGGCGTGTCGGGAACCGACCAGAGCATCATCATTGCGGCCGAGCAGCTCGCACTCCATGGGCATACGTGCTGCATTGCTGGCATCTTCACGAAGCCCGGCACGGTGACGCGGGGCGTGACCTTTACGGATCTGAGCTTGACGGGTGCGCAACGTGCCTTCGACATCCTATGCGTGTGCTCGTGGTACCGCGACTTCGAGAGCCTACCGATCGACCGTACAAGCGTCAAGGCAATTTGGCTGCTCTGCCAACACTGGGCCGTCGATGCCCCTGCTGCCGTAGCCAGGTTCGCCAACGCATGCAGTGTAAGCAAGGTTGTGATCATTGCCTTGTCCGAATGGTCCCGTGGGGAGATCCGGCGCCTAGAAACGGGGACGGCTATCAAGACGAACAATGAAGCAGGTCGGCACCGGTACGATGTTGTAGATGTCGTCATTCCGAATGGACTCATGCTCGATGTGGTGCATATGATTGAGGAAAGGTCGCGCATCCATAAAACAATGGTCTTCCACGCCGTATGGGAGCGCGGTGGCCACCTGGCTGCGGCGGCCTTTGAAGCGCTAGGGTGGCACACGGCGGCGGAGGGCGGCGCCTTCCACATGTACGACTATTGGGGCAACAAGCCCAATAGCGCAGCCGTGTGTTGCCATGGCTCCACGGACAAGCGGACGCTCTTGAGGACGCTGGCCGAGACCGAGTACTTTGTGTACCCGAGCGTGCTGCCCAACGGATCTGTTCACAAGGATACCTTTGCGTGTGTCGTGGCCGAGGCATGTGCCATGGGCGTCATTGTCCTCGCGTTCCCATTGGGTGCCCTGAAGGAGCTGTACGGCGACGCGGTTGTGTGGCTCGATTGGCCCGCTGGCTTCGTGGTCCCGGGCAACCTTGCCCAAGCATGCTACCAACATTGCCCCGAGCTGACGTCGCAGGCTGTTGTGGACGGCATCGTCGCCAAGATCCGATGGCTCGAGGAGCGGCCTGATGTGAAGGTGGCGCAACGTGAACGTGCCATGGCGCATGCCCGCCGTGCGTTTGACCCTGCTGCGCTTGGGACGCTATGGAACAATCTGACCGCTATTTAAGGGCGGTGGCGACAGATAGGTGTTGGAGAGTATGGAGCCTACCGAAGGCACCGATTGCATTGCGGGATTCGAAGGCAGTGAAGGCATCGAAGGCACTAAAGAAAGCGAACGCGGCACCGATGCCTTTCTCAACGACACGTGGACGCTCTACTTCCACGACCCTGATAACGACCTGTGGGAAATCGAGAGCTATGTGCCGTTGGCGACCGTGAGCACCGTTCAAGAGGCGGCGGATCTGCACGAGGCCCTCAAGGCCTATTGGTGCAACGGCATGTTCTTCCTGATGCGCGAGCACATCTTGCCGATCTGGGAGGACGAGCACAATGCGAATGGCGGGTGCTTTTCGTTCAAAGTGACCAAGAGCGAGGTGCCGGAGTTTTGGAAGCGCTTGAGCTGCTCGGCCCTTGGGGAGAGCATGTTTGCACCGGGCGCCAAGGTCAACGGACTGCCCATTGCATGGAACCGCATATGTGGCGTATCCATCTCGCCGAAGCGAAGCTTCTGCATCCTACGCCTCTGGGTGGAACACAAGGAGCTTGGGGACCCGTTGCTGTATACCATGGAGCACCCGGCGTATACGAAGATCATGTTCCGGCCGTTCTCTGAGGTGGCTTGATGTGTGTTGGTGTTGGTGTTGGTGTTATTTTTGACATTTGTCTTGATTGTCTTGCTGCGTCAAGCATGTGGAAAAATGAGTTGGAAGGTGAAGATCTGTAGATTATTAAGCCGTACCCGAGGTATCATGCGGCGCCAGGAACAGCCGGATCGTACCGAGCGATGACACGCTGTACACGAGGCACAACGGGAACGAGTTCTTCAGGTAGATCTCGACAACGTTGCTCAGGTTGGTGCACTTGGTGAAGGTGCTCAAGTACTTGAGGTTGAAGACGCCCTGGATGATCTCGTGGGGGCGCTCGGCGTCGCGGACGATGGTCATGTTGGCTGCGCGGTCCAGGCTCAGGATGGTGTCCTGGGTGCAAAAGTCGCCCTTGCACGAAAAGCGCAGCTCATTCTCTACATTGCGCAGCTCGATGAAGTCGGCCAGGTTGTGCATGTCGCGAATGATCTTCTGGAAGTCCATGGACGGCATGGTCACGATGGTCTCGAACTCAGCGGGCGGGATCTGGATGTTCACGACGTTGATGTCCAGCATGCTCAGCTTGTACGAGGTGCGCACGCCTTTGTCGGGGTTGTCGATGCGGATGCCGAGCGAGTTGGGGTCGTCGGCCTCGACGTACAGCGTGAGGAGGTCGTTGTTGGTAATGGTCTTGATGAGCATGTGCAGCTTCAGGATGTTGATGCCCACGTACAGCTTCTTCTCGCAGGTGTACGTCTCGAACTTGTCGGCATCGAGCTTCAGGTGCACTAGGACGGCGTGGGTGGTGTCGAGGGCCACAATGCGCATGCCGGTTTCGTCGAACTCGAGGTTCACATCCATGAGGATCTCCTTGAGGGCATCGATGACCTGCTTGACGGTGGAGGACTGAACTGTCTTGATCTCGAGGAGGAGGCCTGTGGCGGGCTTGGGGGTAGGTTGGGTGTCCATTGTGGCGTCGGTGAAGGGAGTCACTATATGAAGGGAGGTGATGTTGTCCTTAAGTGCGGGTGCGCTGATGTTCAAAAGACTTTGTGGGGCCCTTGAGTAGGGAGAATGGCATCGTCAGCTAGCTTGTCGGTGAACTTGGGTACCGGCAATGGAAGGGTAAATGGTGTAAACATCACGGCACTTAATGCACGAACAAGGACGAGTCGGCCAAGTGCGGTGGCAGCGGTGAGTTCTTGGACGACGAGAACGAGTGCTGCTGATAATCAATGGACGTCACTGACATGGGCCCCGGAATTATCCCTCTTCGTAGCGCTCGCAGGCTCAGGAACGAGCAATAGAGTCATGACGAGTCCTGATGGCATCACTTGGACATCAAGGACATCTGCTGTCGATAATACTTGGACATCCGTTACATGGGCTCCCGAGTTGTCCCTTTTTGTAGCGGTTGCTAGCTCAGGAACGGGAAATCGGGTCATGACGAGTCCTGATGGCATAACTTGGACGGCTAGGACATCCGCGGCAGATAATAATTGGGCTTCCGTGACGTGGGCTCCCGAGTTGTATTTCTTTGTAGCGACGGCTGTGTCTGGAACGGGCAATAGAGTCATGACAAGTCCCAATGGCATAAATTGGACGGCTAGGACATCAGGTGCAGATAACACTTGGACATCAGTGACATGGGCTTCCGACATATCCCTTTTTGTAGCGGTCGCGTACTTTGGGGGCACAGGAAATCGAGTTATGACGAGCCCAGATGGCATCACATGGACCACACGAACATCGGCCGCTAATAATGAATGGCAATCCGTGACATGGTCCCCAGATTTATCCATCTTTGCAGCGGTTTCATCCACGGGAACAGGCAATAGAGTCATGACGAGCCCCGATGGCATCACTTGGACCACACAAACATCGGCCGCTGATAATGAATGGCGTTCTGTGACATGGGCCCCCGAGTTGTCCATCTTTGTAGCGGTCGCAGGCTCGGGAACGGGCAATCGGGTCATGACGAGTCCCGATGGTATCACTTGGACAGCTAGGACATCTGCTACAGATAATCTGTGGCTTTCCGTGACATGGGCTCCTGAATTGTCCATCTTTGCGGCGGTTGCTTACACGGGATCAGGCACCCGTGTGATGACCTCCACCATCGGCATGCCAAACTCAAAGAGCGTTGTGAAGGCGCTGCCGAGTCAGATGACGGTTTTGCCGAATGGGAATGTGGGGATTGGGACGACGATTCCAACAAATCTTTTAACTTTATATAATTCAGGTTACCAAATAGCCTTTACAGCACCTAGTCAAAGATTTGATGTTGGTGTAAATAGTGCTGATCGCGCTTTTTATGTATCATCATTATCAGGCTACTTTGGTGTTTATATTACACAAAATGGTAGTGCTTGGTCGGGCTATTCCGATGAACGCATTAAGAAAAATATTGAGCCAATTCAAAATGCATTATCTAAAGTTCTGCAACTTGAACCAGTGCGATTCCATTGGATGGGTACTGACGATAATGATAACAAAGACTATGGATTAATTGCTCAAAGCGTCGCAAAAATATTTCCTGACATCGTTGAAACCACAAGTGGAACAAAAGAAATCCCAAATATGAAAGGGTTATCATATACAAAATTTATTCCCCTTTTGATTCAGTGTATAAAAGAACAACAATCTCAAATTGATGAACTCAGACAGCAGATTGCCATAATAAACCACTAGGACCCACTAGACCACTAGACCACTAGACCACTAGACCACTAGGACCCACTAGAAACCAACACAAATACATCAAGAATCAGCCCTTATACTCGACACCGACCACCACCCCCTCCCACCCTCATCATACTCTAGCTCAACCGCCGCATCCTCTACACCCATCGCACCCGGAGACTCGACAATAGATAGAATGGTGGCACCCGTAACCTCACGATCCTCAATGCGGTGAACGTGCTGGCCGACTACGAACGAATGCTCCGACATCTGTTTCTCTAAGAAGTTTCTACTTATTTACAGACATTTTTCAAAGCCAAACACCAACGCACACTTAGCATCCATCACCCCTAACCCACTTTCCGAACCGCCCCGCCACCTCATAAGCCATCGCCTCATAAGGGTGCTCATTGGGACCATCCGTTCCCTTGCGCACATCCGTGATTTTTTCGGGATTGGAGGGCACCATGTTCCCCTCCGGATCCTTGGCCTCGCCCTCGTAATAGGCCCCCATGGCCTCGCAGTTGTCCAAGATCCATGCTTGCCGGGGGCGCAGCTCGTGGCTCTCGGCCGTGCTGTCCGGCATCGAGATCGGCGACGGCTCCTTGCACTTGGCGTAGAACCAGTCGTTCACGTCGGGATTGCTGCGCACGTCACTACTGGAGGGCCGTTCCTTGACCTTCGAGAAGGGCTCGTAGAACTTGTTGCCCATCCACTCGGACATGGCTTCCGGGTTCTGCCGTTGGTAAATGTGGACCTTCTCGTGGACCAGCGTGCCTGCGAGATCCTCCTTGCTTGTGCCCAAGATGTCCGTGCTCAGAAAGATGATGTTGGCCCGAGTGTGCGGCAGCCCGCCCTCGTAGCTGATGTCGCTTGTAAACGCAAAGACCCATGGAATCGCGGCGATCAGGCGGCCGTTAAAGGGCTCTTGAATGCACGACATGTAGAAAGCATCGGCTCGCAAGGCCGCTTGGATCACGGCGTCCCGCTGCTCGGGGGTCAACGAGACCGAGGTTGCCGATTGGGCCGCCCGGTCCTTGTAGTTCTTTGCATTTGAACTTTGCCGCGCGATCAGGTCGAGGTCCGTGAGGCCCGATGCATACCCATCGGCATCGTCTTGTATGAAGGCTGCTGTGTCCTCGGGCGACATGAAGGTCACCGAGATGCTCGCGCCTGTGTCGGGCCGAGTGATGCGCAAGGACGTCGTCGGCTCGGGTGCCGGAGCGGGAAGTGGGGGCAACGCTTGCGTTTGGAGGGTCGAGGTGTTGCTGCCCGTAGGGCCTGCAGTCCTGCTTAATCCAACCCCACCCATGATCTGCTCCATCCACCATGGAAGCTTTCCTATGAGTTGGTCGGTTGTTGCGCTCATTGCACTCCTAAATAGCAAGGCCTTCTTACTCATCACTTGCGGTTCTTTTTCGCTCGTTTGCGTTTCCCATTCGACTATATGTTTCTTGATATAAGGCAGTTCCGTTGTTAGGTCCTGTACCACCCATGTCCGAAGCACCTCAAGTAAACCAAGTGCTAACCGAGGCCGAGGCCAAGTGCAATGAAGCTGAGGCCGATTGCTCCTCCCACATATTTGGCCGTGTTAAGCGGCCCATGATCCAGCGCATGGCCAAGGCCGCCGGCATCCGCCATGTAAGCACCAACCTATACGACGCCATTCGAAGCGCGCTACATCGGTATCTGAAAGAGCAAGTTGCCCTTGCCCTTTCACATGCCGATCGCGCCCATGTCGATCGCGTCAATGCCGATCGCGTCAATGCCGATCACGTCAATGCCGAAGAGTTGCTTGCTGCAGCTCCCAATAACCCCGTCATTCCCAACAAGACCTTCACGCACATGGTCACTTTGGTTTCAAACGGCGCCAAGCTCTCAAAGCCCGCCCTTCAAGCCCTTCACGCCAAGACCGAGGCCTGGTGGCTCGAGCTCTTCCAATCGGTGCACATGGTCTCCATGCATCGGGGCGCAAATGTAGCCCAGCCCTCTGACCTTGAGATCGTTGAACGGCTACGCACGGTTACGCAAGCAACCTGTTAACCTCTGACCTTGAAGTAAGGAGAACTGGAGCAATGCTGAGCACGCGCTGGAAAGTGAGGGTCATACACGGGGCGTATTACTTTGCCATCGCCCTGGCTTGGCTCCCGTTTATTGCACCATGCGCGACTCAATACCTGTACGGTACCCTGCTCGATCTACAAGGCGACGATGCAGCACAGATGGCGCCTTTGACCTTCACCTTCCCTTTCTATTGCCAAGATCAATCGGCAGTGGGCATATCCACGAACGGCATTGTGTCATTCGGATCGCCTTCGACGTCTTACTCAACGTCCTACAGCAACGAGGCCCTTCCTACGTTCGCGATTGCCGAGCCCTTCGTTGCGCCCTTTTGGACCGATCTCATTTTACAGAGCAGGGGCATTTACACATACGCATCCAATGATACCTTCGTGGTCCAGTGGACGAACATGGGGTTCTACGGCATGAACGTGCCGCTAGGGACCTTCCAGGCGGCACTGTATGCCAACGGCACCATCCACATGGACTACATTACGCTCATGGGGTCCGCGGCCTCCTTCGGGAGCACGGCCACGATTGGCCTCCAGAAAGACACCACATTAGGATTGACGACATCGCATCAAAGTGCCATATTGTATGAAGGGTTGCGCATCAGATATGTACCAGACTCTGCTTGTACCTATGTACAATCGCTTTTGAATGTGACGAAAGAGGCCATGGTGCAGTTGCTCGATCGGAACGCACCGACGCCAGTGACCTTGAGTGTGCCCATGCCCGGTCAGAGAGTCGGGGCGCCCGTGCACATGGAATGGACGGCGTCTTCTGCCACTAATTACTACAAGACACTCGTGGCGACCGATGCCACCTTCTCTCAAATCGTATGCTCTCAAAACAATGTACCCGTGAACAACACGATATGTGACGTGGCGCCCCAAGTTTCGCCATTGCATTGGAAAGTATATGCATGCAACTCGGTTACGTGCGTCGAGTCGTGTTCGAGTACCTTTTATGTAGTCGACCCAACGACCCTGCCGACGCTATCGCCTCCTCCGGCATTATTGCCACAGTTTCCTCCTCCTCCACCACCACCACCACCACCGCCACCACCACCACCACCCCCACCACCCCTCACGCCGCCTTCATGATGCCGGCCACCGAGGCGCCCGCCACCGCGGCGCGCACGGCCGGCACGTCGACCACCTGCGGCAGCGCCGCGGGGGCCCAGGAGGAGGAGGCGGCGATGGCGCAAGCCTCGCGCTGCGCGCCGCGCCGGAAGGCGTCGAGAGTGTCGTCCGCGTACGCCGTGGCCGCCAGGCGGCGGCCGCCGCCGTCCTGCGGCGCCGGCGCGCCGCCGCCGCCGTCCTGCGGCGCCGCGCCCGCCGCGTTGGCGCGGCCGAACTGCGGCACCGGCGGCGCGGAGGCGCCGACGGCCACCGGCGTGGCGTCGGGGCGGTCGAACAGATCGATTGCGTAGTGATACCCGGCGCCGCCGCCGTGGTCGTCGACGATCGCCGACCAGAGCAGCGCGCCCGCCAGCGGGCCGCCGCGCGCGCGGGAGGACGACCAGACGTCCATCATCACCTTGAACACCACGCGCCGGTCCTCGTCGCTCCAGCGCCTGGCAGCGTTGGTTTGTTTGTTTTGTGGGAAGGGTGAGAGGCGGCCGCAGGCGGCCGGTGGCGGCAGCCAATGAAGAGAGGCGG
>Ga0208975_1000336_pt1 | contig 23931 bp, 23 predicted proteins | sample GreLakmeER78MSRF_FD_187700 | JGI IMG/M metagenome (GOLD analysis project Ga0208975, IMG submission 187700) | Freshwater lentic microbial communities from great Laurentian Lakes, MI, USA - Great Lakes metaG ER78MSRF (SPAdes) | ecosystem: Environmental > Aquatic > Freshwater > Lake | place: Great... | reverse complement strand
GTTGTAATATATCCATAGGAACCATAGTAGATAATACTTCTCCAGTTCTTAAATATATTTTAGTTCCCGCATCTGGGTTCATAACATTAATAAATGCAGTTCTAGTTATGTGAGTCACATTTAAGTGTTCAATATAAGAACCTTCTTTATCTTTGAGAGTTATTGGTAGAAACATTAAATTATTGTATTACCTTCTATTTTATAATTAGATACTGATACTTTGTCTTTAATCTTGCTCATTATACAGAAACCATGATTCCATTCATTGATTTCCATATATTCTGGAGCTAAGTCACACATACATCCTAAACTATAGGCTCTAATGTTTGTAGGTTCTCCTACACCAAAAACTCTCTGAGAGCTCTCACTAGACTTATGGAAGTGATTTACTATGGAATTAGACTTAAGTCTCATTAAAAGTGTTCTAGCAGGTACTACACCACCAGCACCTGGTATTTTATCACCGTGCTCAATAGTGTAGTCACCAAATACAACTTTACTTCTGAATGGTAAATATTCTATTTTGTATTCTGCAACATGTAGTATTACATCTAGTCTACATTCATCTATGTCTAATAGTTCAGATGCTTTTATTCTTAAGTATCTTTCAAATCTATTTTCATGGTTACCTGTAATGTAGTAAATAGGAATATCCGGGAATCTATTTCTGATATAGGCAAGAAATTCTTTTCCTGCTTCTATCTCACCCTTAAAATGAACTTCTCTTGGATCTTTTTCATGAAAAGATAATTGGTAAAAGTCTAATAAGTCTCCATTAATAAATATAGAGTCTACTTTTTCTTCTTCAAACTTTTTAAACATTACTTCTAAAGCAGTATTATCATGATAAGGAATATGGACATCTCCAAATACTCCTAGTTTTTTACATCCTGTAGGAAATGTAAATGAGTTTCTTACTTTTGTATGAGATTCTGGTAATTGTAATTTATTTGGCATAAATGTAGATTTTAATTCTTGTATATATTTAGAGTTTTTGTTACTTACTTTTTTTCTTAGGAGTGAACCTTTTTGTCCACGATAATATCTTATTCTAGCATAAGCATGTTCAAATGTTTCAAAAAATGCAGATTGTTCAGAATATACTTTTCTAGCTAAAGTTTTAGAAGGTGCATTAGGAAACTTTTCAAGATATTCAAAAATAATATTAGTATTACTTTTTTTAGCACTTGGCTGCTTTACAATTGACATATAATCACTATATTTAATAAAAAAACAATTATGTTTACATCAAAATTAATAAAAGAAAGTGGAAAGTTAGTTTATCTAGATGATAAATCAAAATTAAATTATAAATTATTTCTAGATAAACTTCCTGAAGGCCAGGAAATAGAAATATTTATAGGTTTAGCAACAAGTAATAAAAGTGTTGCACAACTTGCAAAAGTATATGCATGTATAAGAGAATTAGCTAAAGAATCTGGTTATACATTTGAAGAAATGAAAACTTTAGTAAAAGAACAATCAGGACTATGTTATAGTACTGGTGAAGAAACAGTATGTAAATCTTTTGCAGATTGTTCCAAAGATGAAATAATGTTAACTATACAAGCTTGTATAGAAATTGGAAGAATATATAATATTAATCTTGAGTAGGTTCAACATAATTTTCATCACCTCGTTCAAGAATTTCTTTTTCATTGAATAATTTATTTTCTGTAGCTTGTTTTTCAGCCTCAGATAATAAAAGAATAAGAGTGTAAAAAACCCTTTGCATGTCATCTAAGTCTTCATATTTTTTAGACATAAGTTCTTTAAAATATTCAGGTTTTTGAGTTTCTACATTTAAACTTTTAAGAATTACATATGATGCTGCTTTAGCCATCATATAATAACTCTTATTAATTTGGATATTAAGAATGGCATCATCCTTAAGTTCTTTTACTTTTATCATTGTATAATTTTTAACAAATATAATAAAAAAATGGATTTTGAAGAAATAAAACAAAAATTATTTACTAAATTTGTAGACTCTGGATGGGATAAAGTTTTTAGATCATTTGTTTATAGTACTGATTTCGAAAATATAATAACAAAATTATGGGAATCATCAATAAACAATAACAAAAAATTTACACCACCATTAAAACAAGTATTTAGGGCATTTGAAGAATGTCCATATAATAAACTCCAAGTTGTTATAATAGGACAAGATCCTTATCCACAGTTAGGAGTTGCTGACGGTATATCATTTAGTTGTAGTAATACAAATAAGTTACAACCTAGTTTAAAATTTATTTTAAAAGAAGTTGATAAAACTGTATACAATAATAAAATTATAAGTACAGACTTAGATCTTAAAAGATGGTCTAATCAAGGTGTACTTATGCTTAATACAGCTCTTACAACTGAAGTAGGAAATATTGGTAGTCATTATGATATATGGAAATTATTTACTGCATATTTACTAGATTGGTTAAATATTAATAATTCCGGACTTGTATATGTTTATATGGGTAAAAAAGCAGAAGAATGGTCATCCATGACAAATGATTCTAATATAAAATATTTTGTAAAACATCCTGCTAGTGCAGCTTATAATGGTTCCAACTGGGATAGTGGAGACATATTTAATTTAATTAATACACATAAAAAAATAATTTGGTAATGACAGAAATATTTACAAAAATAATTGAGAACAGATTAACACCTAATACATTTTATGTTTTGTATTGTATTAAAGAAAATATAATCCCTGATAAGTTTATAAATAAAGAACTAGAATGTACTAGATTAAAAAATGATTTATGGATCACAAATAATTTGGAATTAACAAGTAAAAGTATTATCTTTATAGCAGAAATTGATGGCTACTTCAAAAAGTCTAAAAAATTAACTTCTAAAGAATTAATGGGTGATAATTTTATGCTTAATATACAAGCATATGTAAATATATTTCCTAATAAAAAATTATCTTCTGGAAAATATGCAAGAGTACCTGCAAAAAGTCTTGAAAATTCTTTTAGATGGTTTTTTGACACATATAATTTTGATTGGCAAATAATATTTTCAGCAACACAAAAATATATTTCAGAATATGAATCTAAAGATTATGAGTATATGAGAAACTCTCAATACTTTTTAAGAAAACAAAATATTGATAAAAGTTGGGATTCTGATTTAGCTACATATTGTGAATATCTAAGTAATGATCCTGAAGAAGAAAATGAAAATTATTGTGAGTTAATTGTTTAATTTAAATTGTAAAATGTATGTCAAAATTTTTTAATGGAGCAAATCACTTATTACCAGTAAGTGAAAGAAGTAGTTTAGAAAAAGGTTTAATCAAAATGAAAGCACGAAGAGAAGGAAAAATTCCAGCTCTCAAAACTGCTTGGGTAAAATTTAATGATGCATTCTGTGATGGATTAGAATGGAGGACTATCACCGTAGTTGGTGCAAGACCAGGAACAGGTAAAACTTTATTTATGGAACAAATAATATCTGATATTATTGAAAAAAATTCAGAACAAGAGTTTCGTGTTTTAAAGTTTCAAATGGAAATGGTTGATGAAACAAGTGCTATTAGAAAATTTAGTTTAGTAACTGGTGCAGACTATAATACACTAATGAGTAAAGATAATAAACTTGTTGACAAAAAAGTATATGATAAATGTGTAGAATATTACAAAGAATCTGAAAATAATGACATAATTAATGTTATTTATGATGTATGCACAATTAATGAGATGTGTTCTACAATTCATTATGAATTTGAAAGACATAAAAAAGAGGATGGTACTTATAATAACATGTTAGTTGCTATAGATCATGCTGCATTATTTAAAAATGATGTAGGGCAAAGAGATAAATTTGATATGTTAGGTGCATTAGGAGAAGCTTTAACTTTTATGAAGAAAAAGTATCCAGTTGCCTTTATAGTCTTAAGTCAGTTAAATAGAAATATTGATGATCAAAAAAGACAGATAGAAGGTACATATGGAAACTATGTATTAGATTCTGATATATATGGTTCAGATGCTTTATTACAACATGCAGATGTTGTTATTGGTATAAATAAACCATTTTTAAGAAGATTAAAGAAATATGGTTCAGAAAAGTTTTTACTTGAAGATCCAGAAATATTAGTATTTCACTTTTTGAAATCCAGAAATGGTCAAACAAGAATTAGTTTTTTTAAGCTTGACAGAACTACTATGAGAATAATAGAAATTCCAAATCCTCCAAGAGAAACAATGAATAAATTAAATGTAAATTAATAAATATGAGTAATAACAATTTAAGAAAAGAAAAAGAAAGAGAGTTCTATATAGATCATATGGAAACTTTTAAAACAATGGGTTTAGTTGAACCATTTTTTACTATTAAAACTGCATTTTTTAAGAAAGGAAAGTACGGTAAACAATGTCAATTCTTTGAGTGGGAATTGAAAAAACAAGAAGATATATATATTGAATTTTATGAAAATGTATATGATTCTTCTGGAAAAAATACAGATATTGTACCTGGAATTAATGAAAGACAGTTGTTTAAACTTAAGCATAATCCTTTTTTTCATGAAGAGTATGATGTAACAGAAACTATTGATTTAGATGGAAAAGTAGATAGAAAATATCTTGTTAATGTTAATGAGATGCTTGCTGTTTTAACAACTGGTCAAGAAATTAGTTATTCTCTTTATGAAAAAAGAAAAGAAGATCAAGAATTAAGTATACCACAATTACAAACATCATTAACTATGTTTCCTGATTTTGAGGAAGAATATTCTCCTAAAGTAGAAGAAGAACTTGTAATTGATGAGGATGAATCTGTTTCTGATATTTTAATGAGAATAAGTATAGAATTTGAAAAACTAGCAAAAAAGTTATGAGTATAGTACTTCCAACAATTAAAGAAAAAGCAACAAGAGTTAATCCAAAAAGATTATTAGTATATTCTAAACCTAAAACAGGTAAAACAACTGCATTTGCAGGTTTAGATAATAATTTATTAATAGATCTAGAAAATGGTGCTGATTATGTAGAAGCAATGAAACTTAAAGTTAATTCTTTAAAAGAGTTGTATGATGCAGGAAAAGCAATTAAAGAAGCAGGTAAACCTTATAAATATGTTACAATTGATACAGTAACTGCATTAGAAGAAATGATAATGCCGTTAGCAGTAAAGTTGTATAAAAATACATCTATGGGTAAAAACTATGATGGAGACAATGTATTAAGTTTACCTAATGGTGCAGGATATTTATATATTCGTCAAGCTTTCTTTCAAGTTCTAGATTTTATTGATACCTTAGCACCCCATATTATTTTATCTGGTCACATTAAAGACAAACAAGTAGATGATAAAGGTGAAATGGTAATGTCAGCAAATATTGATTTAACAGGTAAAATTAAATCTTTAATTTGTGCAAATTCAGATGCGATAGGTTACATGTATAGAAAAGATAATAAAACAATTTTATCTTTTAAAACTAATGAAGAAGTTACTTGTGGTGCAAGACCAGAACACTTGCGTAATGAAGAAATAGTAATTTCTGAGATGATTGATGGTGTTATAAAGACATCATGGGAAAAAGTTTTTGTTTAACAATTTAAAAAAATTAAAAAAATGGCATTAAGTACAGAAGATCTTGGTAACGGTGGAACCGGTTTACCAAAAACAATTAGTCCGGGTAATAAAGTGTTAAAAATAAATAACATTGAATTAGAGGACTTTAAATTTATTGATAAAGCATATCATTTAGTTTTGCATGTTGAAACAGAACCCATTGAAGGATTTGAAGGGTTTATGATTGATAAAAATGATGAATCAAAAGGTCATTATAAAGGTCAAATTGGGAAAATTAAAGCTTCTCAATATGCATATTCAGATGGTGAAACAAAAACAGGAATAAAAATTCAAAGAGATAGAGCAATTCTAATCTTTTTGCAAAATTTTTGTAAAACTTTAGGAATAAATGAATGGATGTCAGAACAACATAACAAACATGATACAATTGAAGCTTTTGTTAAAGCATTTAACAAAACAGCACCAGTTAAAGATAAGTATCTTGAATTTTGTGTTGCTGGTAAAGAATATGTTGGTAAAACTGGTTATACTAACTATGATTTATGGTTACCTAAAGCAGAAAAAGGTAAGTATGCATTTGGTGAAGTAGAAGAAGGTAAAGTTTTAGTTTATGATGAAGAAAAACATTTGAAAAAACTTGAAATTAAAGAAGTTTCAAGTTTTGGAGATGATGACTTTAATGATACAAAAGAATCTTTAACTGATTTTTCTTTAGATTAAATATAATCTAATTTAAGAGGAATCAGAAATGGTTCCTCTTTTTTATTGTTAAAATTTATATCATGATTTCAACACAAGCAATAGTATCTGATTTAAATGATATCCCTAGAGAATGGGTATTTGAGCATTATCTTTTGTTAACAGAAAGATTATGTGGTCAATGTATTAAAATGAAATCAGCTTTTAATACAGATGACAAAGTTCCTTCTATGTGTGTTTATCCAGATAATAAAGGACTTTACAAATTTAAAGATTTTTCATCTGGTTATGGTGGTGACGGATTAAATCTTGTAATGTATTTATATAATTTAAATGGAAGAGGAAATGCTTCTTTTAGAATAATAGATGACTATAATTTATATATTTCTAATAATACTTATATTCCTATTGAATATAAGCCACAAGGCAAATATATAGTATCAGACTATGAAATAAGACATTGGAGTACACTAGATCAAATATATTGGAAGTCATTTAAATTGTCTTCTAAAATATTAGAAGAACATAATGTACATCCCTTGTCTTTTTATAATATGATTAAAGAAAATGAAGGTCAAGTATTAGATACTATAACAATTAAAACTAATTTTATTTACGGATTTTTTCGTAAAAATGGTAGTTTGTATAAAATATATACACCAAAAACTAAAGATTATAAATTTATTAAAGTAAATGATTATATACAAGGTTTTGAACAACTAGAATATAAATCAAAATATTTAGTTATTACATCTTCTTTAAAAGATCTTATGTGTTTAAAAAAACTAAATATAAAAGGTATTGAAACTATAGCACCAGACAGTGAAAATAGTATTATTCCAGAAAATTTTGTAAAAGATCTTACTAAAAAATATAAATCTATAATTGTACTATTTGATAATGATAAAGCAGGTATTGAATCTGCAAAAAAATATAATAGTAAATATGGATTTAAATATATAAATTTAAACTTAGCTAAAGATTTATCAGATTCAATAAAAGATTATGGTATAGAAAAAGTTAAAGAAGTATTATTTCCTTTACTTAAAGAATCATTATGAGTTGGATTTACAAGGGTAAAAAATTTACTGAAACAAATATACCAGAAAATGGTATTGGATTTATCTATCATATGTCAGTGATATTAAATGGAAATACTTATGCCTATATTGGTAAAAAGAATTTCTTTTCAAATGTAAAAAAGAAACTTGGTAAAAAAGCTTTAGCATTAGTTACTGATAAAAGATTAAAGAAATATACTAAAGAACAAAAAGCTAATTTTGAAAATTACTATAGTAGTAATCAACAACTAAAAGAAGCTCACAAAGCAGGAGTTATGATTAAAAGAGAGATCTTGTTGATTTGTTTTTCCTCTACAGAATTAACTTATCAAGAAGTAAAGCACCAGTTTAAATATGAAGTGCTTGAGAAAGAAAATTATTTAAATGCCAATATTCTTGGCAGATTTTACAAAACAAAATAATTATGAATGAAAATGAAATGACAGGCCTTCTATTACAGTTGGCTGACCTTGGTGTTACGGGAATTAGAATATATTATGAAGGTGGTGGAGACGATGGTTCTATTGAATCAATAACTTACACAACAGGAAGAGCAGCTGATTATACTGATGAAGAAATGTTTGAAATAATTAAAGATGTTTATTATTTAAATTCTGAAAATGATTTATCAGTTTTAAATAATGAGTTATCTAGAAAATTAGAAGAATTTGCACATTGTACAATTCTTGATAATATAGAAGATTGGTGGAATAATGACGGAGGATATGGTACATTATGTATTTTAATTCCTTCTGGTAAATATGTAATAGAAAATAATGTTAAATATTCAGAATTTCATAATTATATTCACACAAGTGATTTACTTACAAAAAGTTTAGAATAATGGCACATCCAATGCAACATTGCAAATCCTCAGTTAGAAAATGGGGTGGTCAGTTATCTGATTACCAACCTATTCATGATTGGTTTGATGAAACTAAGGCTTGGATAGGACACAGTAAGCATAGAATGTTCAGACATCATAGTGAAGGTATATTTGAATGTGAAAAAGTATTTGGTAACTCATTTATAAATTCAGATGGTAAAACTGTATACACTAGATATGTTGGAGAACAGCATGTAAAAGAAGATTGTAATAATTACATTCCTACTGCTAAAGAATGGGTTGATATGATATCATCAGGTAAACCTAAAGAATGGGCAATAAAAACTTTAAAAATAGAAGACTAATGATTTTAAACAAACAAGAAATTAAAAACATATTAGATATGTTACTTTCTGAAGATAAAGAAAATGCTATAATTGCTTTTTCTTGTCTTAATAACTATGCTAGTAAAAAACATTTAGGTGAATTATTAGTATTATACCAATTTGGTAAAACAACAGCTGAAGTATGGGAAAAAGAATGTAAAAAAGGTTTTAAAATTATAAAAAATGCTTTACAACTTGATAGTAAAGATTATAGATTACCTTCTTCTACAGTATTTTCTGCTTTAACAGCTAATAAATGTAGTGAGGAATCAACAGAATTATATTTAGAATTTTTTACTAATCAATTTTCTGACCATCTATATAATATGGGTTACCCTACTGATAAATTTGAAATTACTGTAAAATTAAAAGACAATGACTAGAGAAGATACCTTAAGTAAAACAGGAAAAGATTTAATGTTGAAAGAGCCCTATTATGGGTTCTTTCTCATTAAACTAAATAAGATTTGGAATAAAAGAATACCAACTGCTGGTGTTTGTAAAAATGGTATTAATTACCAATTAGTAATAAATGAAGATTTTTGGACAAATTTATCTGAAGATCATAGATTAGGCTTACTAAAACATGAGCTTTTACATATTGCTTTTGGTCACTTAACTACAGTATTTAAATTTAGTGATAGAAGATTAGCAAATATTGCTATGGATATGGAAATAAATCAATATATTAGTGATGACTTACTACCAGTTGGTGGTATTGATATTAATAATTATCCTGATTTAAATTTAGATACTAAAGCAGGTTGTAGATATTATTATGATAAGCTTAAAGAAGCTAAGAATGAGAAAGATACAAATGGTACAAGTGGTGATGAGAAGTATGATGATCTTTGTGATCAAATGGATGCTGGTGACGGTGCTGATCTTCCTGACCATAGTACTTGGGATGAGTTTGAAAATCTTACAGAAGCTGAACAAAAACTTATTGAGAAACAAGTACAGAAAATACTCTCAGATGCAAAAGAAGACACACTTAAAAAGAGAGGTAATGTACCTGGAGAAATAGAAGGTGTTCTTATACTTGAAGAAGTTGTTGCTGCCAAGTTTGATTGGAAAGGATATATCAGAAGATTTAATGGAATTTCAACTAAAGTTTATACTAAAAAAGTTAGAAGAAAAGAAAATAAAAGATATGATGCAAATCCTGGTCTTAAAATCAAGATGAAACAAAATATGTTATTGGGTATTGATACTTCTGGATCAGTAAGTGATCGTGAACTACAAGAGTTTATGAATGAAATACACCATATACATAAATCAGGTGTAGATATTACAGTTATACAATGTGATACAAGAATTAATTCTATTGAACCTTACAAAGGTAAATTAGAAATGACTGTATCAGGAAGAGGAGGAACAGAATTTGATCCTGTCTTAGAGTATTATAATGAAAACCAAAATTTATATACAAGTTTAATATATTTTACTGATGGTGAATGTAGTACATCTGTAACACCAAAAGGAAAAGTTCTTTGGGTTTTGTCAGAACAATCATATATGAATGAAGATCTTCCAGGTAAGGTCATTAAATTAGAATTATAAAAAGAAAATTATGAGTCAAGTACAATTAAATGTTGAAGAATTAAAAGGATTTATTAAGCACATGGTTGGTAACAACCAACATATTCAAAAGGAAGGTAAAGTTCCTGTAGCTATTAATATTGAAGGAGATGCAGGTCTTGGTAAAACCTCTGCTATTATGCAGTTAGGTAAAGAACTTGATATGCAAGTAGTAAAACTTAATTTATCTCAGTTAGAAGAATTAGGTGACTTAGTTGGTTTTCCTGTAAAAGAATTTGAAATAACAAATGCTGAAGGTAAAACTACCTGGATTAATGAATCTCAAATAAATGCAGCTACTGCAAAAGGTTATAAAATATCAGGAAAAAGAATGTCCCATGCTGCTCCTGAATGGATTCAAGGGAAAGGTGAAGGTGGTTTCTTGGTATTAGATGATTATACTAGAGCTGACCATAGATTCATGCAAGCAACCATGGAGATCTTAGATAGACAAGAATATGTTTCTTGGAAACTTCCAAAGAACTGGCATGTAATCTTAACTACTAATCCAGACAATGGTGATTATAATGTTACTAGTCTTGATGTAGCTCAGAAAACAAGATTTATCTCATGTGAGCTTAAGTATGATGTAAAAGTATGGGCTAAGTGGGCTGAGACAGCAAATATTGATGGTAGATGTATAAATTTTATGTTAATGCATCCTGAATTAGTGACACAAAAGATTAATCCAAGATCAGTAACTACATTCTTTAATGCTATTAGTTCTATTTCTAAGTTTGAACAAGAATTACCTTTAATCCAAATGATTGGTGAAGGTTCTGTTGGTCCAGACTTTAGTTCTATGTTTACTATGTTTATTAATAACAAATTAGATAAGATTATTTCTCCGGAAGATATCTTTACTAAAGATGAAGCATATGTAATGGGAGCATTAGATGGTGCTGTAGGTAAAGATGATGATTTTAGAGCAGACTTATCTAGTATTATTGCTACCAGAGTAATAAATTATTCATTGGTTTATTCTGAGAAGAATACAATTACAGATGCATTTACTAATAGACTAATTAAACTTACTACAGATTGTAATGCATTTACTGATGACCTTAGATATTATATGATTAAGGAAATTGTAAATGGTAACAAACTTAAGTTTAGTAAGTTAATGATGAATCAAGACGTGGTGAAGATGGCTGTAAAATAAACGGTGGTAAAGAATTTTCCCGTTAAAAATTTACTAAACTAATTAATAACAAATATAAGGGGTCTTAAAACCCCTTATTTAATACAAAAAAATGGCATATTTATATTTAGATTTTGACTATTCAGTTGAAAATAATAGACTTACTGATGTTGGTTTAGAAATTAAACCAACAAATTATTTTGATATTAGTAATGATGATATTATTATTAATCAAAATGGATATACTCCTATGAAAGGAGATAAACTTTATTTTTTACCAGGAGTTAATATTCCTAGGATAAAACTTAAAGACTTGGCTACTAAATTTGGTATCCGTACAGTAAGAGATGTAAGTGAAGCAAATGTAATATTTGGTTCTTCTAAAACAAAAGATAAAATAACAGGATATTCATGGAAATATAAAATTCCAACAACTCTTGTACGATTATTTTTTGAAACATATAAAAATGATTTAGATGAGTATCAATATAATAAACTTGAAAATGCATTAGAATTTTATACAGAAGAAGATATATTAACTGATTGGTCAACAGCAAGAACTTTTACAGATAATGATTTACCACAATGGAATAGTTATTCACAACAACCAGCATATACAGACTATCACTCAAAAAGTAGATCTAGTTCAGAGCATGTACATGAAGTAAATAAAGAGTATATTCATTTATATGAACTTATTAAAGGTAGGGAAATTATAGATGAATCTTGTTTATTAGATCAACTTAATGGAGATGATGCTGTTATAATAGATGCTGATATGTTTACACAATTAACTACAATGTTTAATAGTTCAGATGATGATAATCATATTCTTGCTATGGAAATACTGGCTAATTCTAAGTATAAAGAAAGTTTATTATATATTGAAATGATATTTAAAAATCATTCATATGCAATAGGAAATTGTCATACTAAAAATCATGTTAATTTTAAATCTTTATTAAGTTATTTAGGTAAAAATAATAGATATATTGACACTAGTTTAGATGATATAATGGATTCTTTGATATCTAAAAAAGTTTTAACTAAAGATAAAGTAGATATATTACTTGAAAACTATGGCCATGAAATAAATAATAGAGGAGACTCAACTTACTTTAAAGTGCAGACAATAACAGTAAATGAAGATACTTTAAGTTTATTAAATGAAAATTATAATTATAAAGTTATTGAAGATTATGAACCTTCAATTGTTAATAACTTAGAAGAAGAAGAATTAGATGAAGTTATAGAAGATGAATTAATAACTGAAATTGTTAATGAACCTATAGAAATTGAAATAATAATTCAAGATGACGAAATAGAAGAAGAAATAGTAGTACAAACAGAATCTAAAACAACAACAAATGATACAGACATTGATTGGTTCTGAAGCCGAAAAAAACTTTTATAAAAACAAATTTTACTTTAGTTATAGTGGTATAAATAAATTATTATATTCTCCATCTGCATTTTATAATCATTATATTCTTAATGAAAGAGAAGATAAAAAAGATGCTCATTTAGTAGGAGGCAGTGTGTTACACTGCCTTTTACTTGATCCTGAAGAGTATGATAATAAATTTATAGACTTACCAGGTAAACTACCTACAGATAGTCAAAAGAAACTTATTGATAATATTTTTAAAATACATTGTAAAATTAAAAATAATACATTAATTTTGGACGACTACTCTCAAGACATACTTACATATCTACTTACAGCAAATCTTTATCAAACACTTAAAACAGATCAGCAAAGACTTGATAAAATCCTTAATGAAGAAAATCAAGAATATTTTGAATTCCTTAAAAAAAGTTTAGACAAAACAATAGTTGATGAACCTACTTTGCATAGTTGCAAAAAACAAGTGGAACTTTTAAAAAATAATAAGAACATACGTGCTTTATTACAATTAGATAAAACTGAGGAAGACAAACATATTGAAGTGTTTAATGAATTATATATTAAAATGGAACATGAACAACTTCCATTTGGATTTCACGGATATCTTGATAATATAGTAATTGATAATGATTCTAAAACTATTTTTATTAATGATTTAAAAACAACTAGTAAATCTATTCAGGATTTTCCTGAAGCAGTAGAATATTATAAATATTGGATACAAGCCGTTATATATCTTATACTAGTTTCAGAAAAGTTTTTAAATGATAAAAAAGATAAAAATGAGTGGAAAATTCAAGTAACTTTTATTGTAATTGACAAATATAATTTAATTTATCCTTATCAAGTATCAAAAGAAACAATGAATGTATGGAAAAAAGATTTTAAAAATGTGATTGATATTGCTAAATGGCATTATGAAAACATGAACTTTGAACTTCCATATGAATTAGCTAATGGTAATGTAAAATTATAATTTATGGCATTAAATTCAATTTATAAAAAGTATTTTCAAAAATCCAAGGTTTTTTTATATCCGATCTTGGGAATTAAAAGAGGTTCTAATGTGGTACCCATTGAGACATATATATGTTGGAAAGGTTACTACAACTCTGAGGATATGAAACTAATATGCGTATATAATATAAATAAAAATGATGAGTATGATTTATTTGAAAAAGATGTTTTACTAAAACATAATAGATTATTTGATTTAGTTAAGATTGATTCTGTAGCTGTACTTACATTTGATTTTTCTGATTTAGGAGATGATTGGAACCATTTTATAAATGGTAGATATAGTAAAATAAGTATAGATTTTAAAAAAACAATTCTTAATTTTTTTGATAAGTATAGTGGTAACTATGCTTATATGCATAGTTATTTAATACCTGAAAAGTATTTTAATAATTATGCCGACTTATTAGGGGTCGATACAGATATGATAATTAAAGTAGGTGAATTATGTACTAAACCAGATTTAGATAAGGAAACCTTAATACTAGAAATTGCTGATTTAGGCAATATAGATCAAAATAAATTATTAAATATATCAAAAGAATAATTTATTTTATTAATTTTAACAAATAATTTAAAAAAACTAATAAATGAGTAACAAAACAATGATGTTAGTTCAAGCTACATGGCAAGAACAACAAACCTTTAGAATGATTCCTATATCAGAAAATTGTCCATATGTGGAATGCATATTTGATCCCGGAACAAAAGTTTTTGTAATTATCTCTAAGATAAAAAAAACAACACTTCATATGTTACCTAAATTAGATGAATATGGACAACCTATTACTGGTTCAAAAGGAACAAAACAAGATAGACACAAATTAGATGTGTTTCAAGAATTCTATATAGAGGATTTTTCAGCAATGAGTAGTGTAATAAAAGAATTTGCAGTTAATGCAGATAAGTTTGATTACAATGCTTTTATGAATGCAAAACAAATAGAAGAAGAACTACCTGTAGCAGGAGTTTAAATTAAATAACACAAGTGAAGGGTGGATATTATTGTTCACCCTTTTTTTATTAACTAAACGGGGAAACAGCTTAACTGAATAATAGCCTATGAGAACACATTGGGTAATGGATTATGAGACTTTATCAAACTGCTTCCTTGGAGTATTTGAGTCTGTAAATTCTGAAGAACAACATATCTTTGTTGTTCATGAATCAAAAAATGATATAGCAGAACTAATAACATTCTTAGAAAGAAATATTTCTTTAAATGAATGGCATGTATCCTTTAATGGATTAAGTTTTGACAGTCAGATTACTGAATATATAATAAGAAATAAAAAAAAGTTATTATTTCAAGATGCAGATATAATTGCAAAAGAAATATATCAAAAAGCACAAGATATAATAACTAATCAAAATGAAAATAAATTTTCTGAATTTAGTCCTAAAGATTTACAAATTAAACAAATAGATGTTTTTAAATTAAATCATTGGGATAATCCAGCAAAAAGAAGTTCATTGAAATGGATACAGTACACTATGGATTGGTTAAATATAAAAGATATGCCAATACACCATTCTAGTACTATCACAGAAGATCAAATAGAAAGTATAATAAGTTACTGTATAAATGATGTCAAGTCTACTAAAAAGATAATGCATTTAAGTAAGGAACAAATCAATCTAAGAAAAGCATTAACAAATGAATATGATATAGATTTATTTAGTGCATCTGAACCAAGAATATCTAAAGAACTTTTTCTTCACTTTTTAAGTGAATCAACAGGAATTAAAAAATATAACTTAAAACAAAAAAGAACTCTTAGAGAACAAATAATATTTAAAGATATTATTCTACCTTACACAGAATTTACAACAGCAACATTTCAAAATCTTCTAAAAAAATTCCAGGAAGTAGTGCTATATCCTGAAGAAACTAAAGGAGGATTTAAGTACTCTATTAAATATAAAGGTGTTAAAACTGATTTTGGTTTAGGTGGTGTTCACGGTGCTAGAACTAGTAAAGTATATAACTCTACTGAAGATACTGTAATTATGACATCAGATGTTACTAGTTTTTATCCAAATTTAGCAATTAGAAACAAATGGTCTCCTGCTCATTTACCAAAAGAAGAATTTTGTAACCTATATGAATGGTTTTTTGAGGAAAGAAAAAAGATTCCTAAAAAAGATATAAAAAATTATGTATATAAGATTATATTAAACTCTACTTATGGCCTTAGTAATGATCCTAATAGTTTTTTATATGATCCACAGTTTACTATGTGTATTACTATTAATGGTCAATTATCATTATCAATGCTATATGAGATGATTTGTGAAGAAATACCGGGAGCAATACCTCTAATGCAGAATACAGACGGTTTAGAAACAATAATTCCAAAAGAACATGTAGAAAAATATATGGCCATATGTAAACGTTGGGAAAACATTACTAATTTACAGTTAGAACATGATAAATACTCAAAAATAGTACTAGGTGACGTAAATAATTACATAGCTATTACTGAAGATGGTAAGTCAAAGTGTAAGGGTAGATTTGAGTTTGAAAATCTAGCTCTTCATAAAAACAAAAGTTTCTTAATTATTCCAAAAGCAATACATGCATTTTTTGTTTATGACATTAAACCTGAAAAGTTTATAAAAGAAAATTTAAACATATTTGATTTTTGTGGTGGTGTAAAAATAAAAGGAGACTGGAAGTTTTATGAACATAAGATTAAAGATGGAGACTACAGTGTAAATGAAATACAAAATACTATAAGATATTATATGTCTAATAGTGGTAGTAAAATTATTAAGAAAAACAATACAGATGATAGAGAAATACAGATAGAAGCTGGAAAGTGGATGCAAAATCTTTTCATAGATTATGAAGAAAAAGACTTTTCTGATTATGATATTAATTATGATTACTACATACAAAAAGTAAAAAAAGAAATAGAAAATTTATTACCGAATATAAACCAATTAAGTTTATTTTAATATGCCAAAGAAAATTAAAGATTGCACATGGGATTACCTAACAGGAATTCCTTTACCGTTACATGCTGATACATATACAGTTATTAGTCATGAAAATGTAATGGATTATACAAAAACAGCATTAATAAATGCAGGTTTTACAATTGAAAGAGAAGAATATAGAGCAACTGCAGATGGTCAGATTGCTCAAGGAGTTTATAGATTACACTATGGAACTGATGAAGAGTTGTCAATGATGCTTGCTTGGACTAATAGTTATAATAAGCAAGTAAGATTTAAGTGTGGTGTTGGTGCTTATATAAATGCTAACGGAACCGTGATGGTATGTGGGGACATGGGTAACTGGGCAAGAAAACATACAGGAACAGCTGACACAGAAACAATAGCTACAATTACTGATCAAGTAACTAATGCACACATGTATTATAATCAATTAGTATCTGATAAAAATGTTATGCAAACGATTAGTATGACTAAAAGAAAACAATCACAGTTACTAGGAATATTATTTGCTGAATATCAAATACTTACTACTGAACAAGCTAGTATAGTAAGACAACAGATGGATAAACCAAGTTATGTGTTTGCAGATAATAATAGTTTATGGGCATTCTATAACTATGTTACTTTAGCTTTACAGCAGTCACATCCTAAAACATGGATGGAGGATCAAAGAATATTACATTATTTTATTAATTCTGTAAATAATTTTCCAGTGAGTAGTCAACCTGTACAGGTCCCTGTAGAAGAAGTTATAGTTACTGAAGACACTGAAGCTAATTTTAATTTTAAAGATGTTATAGAAGCAATTGATCCAAATCAAATTAGTTTATTAGATCAAATTGCTGACATGGAGGCTGATATGATGGATGAAGATATTAGATATGCTGCAAATGATGAAGAAGAAGTTATAAATGAATTAGAAGTAGAAGAACTTACTTTAGAACAACCTGAAGAATCTATATTGCAATATACCGATAGAGATGGTAATACATTTGAGTCTATAGAATTTCATAATGCAGCTGTAGAAACTGAAGTAGAGTTAAGTAAGAAAATTGATGAAGTTATTTTAAGTGAATTTGCAGAAGCAGATAACTTAGATTTTGATTTCAATGAAGATGCTATAGAAAATCAGGACTCAAGTTCTGATTTCTTTTAGTGAATAGTATATTATCAAAAATCAGGGGAGCCTTCGGGTTTCCCTTTTTTTTACTTTACCAGTTGTTTTTTTATTTTAATTTCCTTTAGCTTGATTTTTAAACATATTCTCGTATGTAGTTACAGGATCTCCAGTTGCTCCTGTAAAACCAATAATTTTACCTATTTTTGCCCAGATTTTCTTTTCACCTTCACTTTTCCATGGATATGGACCAGTATCACGTTTATATTTATCCATTTCTTGAAAAGTAACAAAGTCTAACACATCTCCAAATATATCAAAGTATAAAACAATTGTATTATACCATGCACTAGATGTTTGAGTAATCATTTTAACATAATCATCAGCACCTAAATTTACCCCCATTATAGTAGGTAATGGTACAAAAGCTGAAGATTCTGCTTGTACTCCCATCATTAAAAGTAACATGTGATTTGATAAAAATCCATATGTATTATAATCATCTTCATTTATTGCACCAGACTTTTTTCTTAATTTTTTCCATTTATCCTCATCATCTGGATCAAATCCAAATAACATTAAACCTAATAAAGCAAAACCTATTACAAATAAACCTTCTGTAGCAAGTTTTCTAATTGACGTTTTTTCTTCAGCAGAAAGATAATTATAATCCCTAAACTTTGATTTGACTACTTTTAACATAGTTTGAAAAGCTGTGATATAAAAACCTTTGCCGTAACTACCAGTTGCCCAATCATATTTTTCTCCACCGCTTGTCAAAGAAATTGTTTTAGAATCAAAACCAAATCTATGCATTAACATAGGCATAAACCATTTTCTCATAAAAAAGAACATTCTATATAAGAGTAATTTGTTTCCTTCAGGTTGACCCATATCATCATAAGCTCCAAATAATTTACGAGACGTTCCTTGAATTCTATTCTTTAGTCCCATAAATAACTCTGACTTAGCAATAATAATTTCTTGACCATCTTCTAATTGTACTTCAGATTTAATTCTGTTTTTAGCTTTAAGTTCTTCTACAGGGATATAGTATTTTTTAGCAATACTTTCTAGAGTTTCACCCTTAACATATTCATGAAAAACCGGAAGATTACTCCATCCTGGATGAACACCTTCTTTTAATCTAATAATACCTTCAGCATCTTTTTCCCATGCATCAAGATATCTTAAAGGTTTTTTAGTACCATCTTTAAGAACTTGATCTACTTTCTGACCATACATAAAAGAACCAAAAAGTGACATTGCAACTTGCATCTCACCAAATTTTCTATGCATGTACATCCATTCAAAATTAACAAGATCTTTAACTAATGATCTTTCTACTTCTCTTCCAAACTGATCTTTAAATCTAAACGTTGGATCAAAAATTTGTATTAATTGAGTTGAAATTGCTCCAGGACCCGTTTGATAAATACCTTTAGTTGTCCACTCTAACATAGACTTCTCTGCCCATGGTCTTGCTAATGCAATATCTTTTAAGTTTATAAATTCTGCACCTGCACCTTCAAGTATTAATTGTACATAAGCACCATATTTATTCTTTAAATCAGAAGGTATATTTACAGCTAATGAACCCATAGCAGAAAATTTCTGAAGACCTTGCATCCACTTACCAATTTGAGGATGAGTTTCTTCGATCCCTTCTACCATTTTACCAAAATATTCTCTTTCTATTAAAGCTTTAGTTTGACCAAGACGATTGTTAGAAGATAGTTTCTTTTTAGCTAATCTAAGTGCACCTTTAAGATTATATATATTTTTATCAAATTTTTCTAAATCTTTAGGAGCATTGTCTGGATCCTCTAAAGTATCTAAAACAGAATTAACTAACGGTAAACTTTCATTAAGTTTTCCTTGAGTTTGTATAGATAAAGCATATCTAAATAAACCTTGAAAAATATCGGCATCTTGAACATCAAGATCTAAATTATAAATACCTGATACAGGAATATAACTAATTTGATTACCGTCTAAATCTGTATTGACAAGGTTGTTTTCAGCATTATAGTTTCCTATATCATTCTCATTATCCATTACAGACCTACCAACTAACTGCTTAGTCCATTCTTTAACATTCTTCCCTAATTCAGAAAACCTCTTACCATAATCACCCTTTTTTACAGCTTGATATATATCACCCTTTTTTAAAGAATATCTAGGCATATCAAGATAAAGTTTACTATAAGAACTCATTCCTTTTTGATTTTGAAGATGGTATTCTTTAATAGCTTCTAATAATTGGAACTCAGCATTATTTGCAGATTTAAGTTGAAAATATTTTTCATTCATAAATCTACCATCTTTAGCACTATACTCTTGACCAGGTTGAAATAATCTTGGCAACCATTGATTTTTATTATCTACATATTGCCCTACATAATCTTGTTTAGATGCACCAAAAGGAATTGTTCTATATTCATCTTTTACTTCATATCTTGAATGTCTTGCATTTGGTACACCCATTAAAACTACTTCTTTTCCTTCTTTATTTAAAATTTTTGTAAATTTAATGTAGTCTGTATTTTTTGGAATAGATACTTTATTTGCACGAGTTTTTCTATATTCAGTATTATATTTTCTAGTTTTTTTATCGTATACTTCAACAGTATAATGGTTTAATTTAAACCACTCCTCAAAGTCTTTATCTGCTTTTAATATATCTTGAAATTCATCTGCATTAATAAACTTATCTATGTCTTCATCTTCTAATTGTTTAATATTTTGTTTAGATAAATTATAGTTTAATGCTTCTATATAATGTACAGTAGAAACACTTTCTGTAAGTTCAGATAACTCACCAAAGATTTCTTGTATTCTTGCAGCATCTTGTGGATCTATTCCTTCTTCTTCTTGTCTATTAAGTAATTCAAAGTATCTTTTAGATTCAACACTACCAACTGTAAGTAAACCTTTACTTGCTTTATATTGTAAGTCTTTTAACTCATCGGATTCTTCTTTAGAGAGACCTGAAGATATATCGTACTGAAACTTAAAATCTGAAATAGCTTGTTCTATATTTTTTATTTTTTCAAGTCTTGTTGAACCCATAGCACTACTATCTGGTTCACCTTGTTCATCACGGTAACTATATATTAAATCATTTATATTTTGAAAAGCTTCTGCAACATTGTACTTAGAATTCATTATTGAATTCATTTTTTCTTGTAAGTCTCTAAGTTCAGAAATTAAAGCTATTCTTGATGTCCAATATTCAGGATTAAACTCCATTCTAAGATTTTGTCTTCTCCATTTTTCTATTTCAGCATTAAAATCAGAACTTCCAGGGAAGATTTCTTTTGTTGCAAGCAAATCTACAAATTCATTGTATGCACTTTGTAACATACCTTCAATAGGTTTCCACTCATAAAAGTTTTTTGTAGATGCTCTATGTTCTAATAAAACTTGAGCAATACTTAAATCATAAACATTTTTAGATGCATCATCAACTTTTGGAGTTCCATCTTCATAAGTTAAAGAATATAATTGTTGAAATTCTCTAAATGCAGCTTGTATAGTTGAATATTTTTCAAATCTTTCAAGCTCATTCTCCATAGAATTTAATAAATTATTATAAGCTTTAAGTTTTTGTTTTCTAACATAATATGCTAATTGACCTACATTAGATTTTTTAAAAATATCATCTTTCTCATAAAATTCTGGAATAAATTCTTGCCACATGAAATCTTTTTTAAAATCATTAAATTCCATTTCAGCTTGAGCAATCTTATTAGGATCTTCAGTTTTTTTAGCTTCATCAATATTATATTCAAGTAAATCATAATGGTATCTATAATCTTTAAATGCATCAAGATAACTCCACACTTCTCTTTCAATAGGCTTTCCTGTTTCTCGATCAATGTAAAGTATTTTATCTTTAAAACCCATTTTTTCTCTCATAGCCATAGAATTTAATTTACTAAATCCTACTTTAGGTAAAAGTTTTTCAAGAATATTCCTAAATTTCATTGATTGTTCCCATACAAGATTTTGTACTTGTGTCTTTTCATTCTGAATAAACATAGATAATGGTCCTACTATAACATCATTACTAGAACTATAGCTTTCTAACCATCTATTAAACCAAGATACATCATGAGCACCTCCAGTAAGAGCAGCTTTGATTTTATCTTCATCAACAACCATGTTTTTATATTCAGTTAAAAATCCTTTTAAAACGTTTTCAGGCACACCCTTTTTAATAAGTAAGTTTATGTCAGCCTCAGTAAAAGTTTGTTGAACTACTTTATTATATAAATCATCAACTTCTCTTTCTAATGCTTCTGCTGTAAAAGTTTGTTTTAAAGCAATACCTAAATTACCTTTAAGTCTATCTTGAATATATTTAGACATGTATCCAGTAATCTCTACATAAAACTGAATATTGTTAGTTTTTAAAATATTTGCAGTATTAGTATTTATCCTTGTAATATTAAGTACTATTTCGTTTAATGTTTTAAAAAATGGATTATTACTATCTACTAAGCCCCCCTCTACAGAAAGAACCTCATCAATATCTTGAACCATTTTTAACATTGCTTTAGAATTTGACTTATAAAGCATAAGTAAAGCAATAGTACTTCTATTATTAATGTTTGTACTACTGATTCTAGATATATCAAGCAACATATTTTTAGTCATACTATTTATAGTATCTAAACTATTTACTAAAGATGTAGCTCTTTGTAAATCCACATCAAGTTCTATATTTGCAGCATCCAATGCATTCTGTATAAGTTGATCTTCAGAAAAACCTTCAGTATCTTGATTTAAATTACTTTTAAGATTTTTTACAACGTCACGTAGATATCTATTAGTACCTTTTTCAAACAATGCTTCTTTTAATAATTTTTTTACATTTTTATCTCCTTGAAAATTTTCTGCTTCAACAAGAATTCTTTTCATAGAATCATAACCAATTAAAGCAACTTTTTGCATAGATGCTTTATCAGAAAAACTATTTAATTCTTTTGCTCTTTCAAGCACATCCCTGGAAAACATTGCAATGTCTTCTTCAGTTATTTGATCTGTAATAAATTCAAAGTCTTTGTCCAAGAGCATGTCTGCCATTTCTTCTAATGTAGTAGAAACATCTAACTTAGCAACATTTACTTTATTACCATATATATTTCTAAAGAACTGTTTTAATGCAGCAAGTAGTTTATTAATAAAGTCTTGAAAACCTTTTGTTTCAATTTCATTATTAATTCTATTTATTGCTTTTAACTGCATTGCAAAAGAAAGTACTTCTTCTTTAAATAAGTCAGTACCTTCTTCTAGTTCTGGATAATATTTCTTTACATAGTTACGTATACCTTGACCTTCTTCTGTTGATAATGCTTGATTGTAAAGACTCTGAAATAGGATATTATTAGTATTTCTAAGTGCATTTAAGACAGGGTGGGAAAATTCATGCAATACAGTTCTCACATTAACATTATCCCCTACAACATAAACCGTTCCTGCATAGTAAAAAGCAGGTTCTCCTTTATATTTGATTGGTCTATTCTTTAAAATATCTGATGCTTCTTTAGCTGTAATGTTTTCAAATTGTGTTTTAGTACTTCGAGCTAATTTTTGAGCAAGCAAATCTGCTATCTCTTTTGATCTTTGATCTTGTACTTGAGCTAAATTAATGTCCATAAATATTAATCCTTCAATTTCTTGTATTGAAGAGTTTACATTTTCAGATATATTATTTGGTTCAGAAGTTGCTATGATTGATGGTTCATCAGATTTTGCGTTATACAAAGTCTGTAGTTTTTCAAAAAGTAAATCATTTGGTTCGGCTCTTAATATTCTATACTTTGCATCTCTGTAATAAGTTGATCTTTGTATATCAACATGCTCAGACATATTTACATTGAATAATTTTGCACCATCAGTTATAAGACCATACTTTTCTTCAGCTAAAGAAGTTAGTTGATCATTAAATTTGTTAAATAAATCTTCATCAATGATTCTTCTGATATCATCAGTTGCACCTTTATCTTTTAAATAATTTAGTGAATTTAATTTTACTTGACAAACCATATTATGAACATTTAAAGGGATCTTCTTCTAATTGTAATTGTATTAATATTTCCTCATCAGAAATACCTTGTTTTTTATCAACCATTTTTTTAATTTCATTGTACATTGTTGAACCTGGATTAACATACTG
>Ga0208975_1000332_pt1 | contig 24195 bp, 24 predicted proteins | sample GreLakmeER78MSRF_FD_187700 | JGI IMG/M metagenome (GOLD analysis project Ga0208975, IMG submission 187700) | Freshwater lentic microbial communities from great Laurentian Lakes, MI, USA - Great Lakes metaG ER78MSRF (SPAdes) | ecosystem: Environmental > Aquatic > Freshwater > Lake | place: Great... | reverse complement strand
CAAAGAACATTGCACTAGTCTTACAAGTTTAGCTAATAAGAATAAACTAGAACCGTTGATTGGTCGAGCCACTGAACTACATGAAATGATCACAGTGCTGGCCCGGCGTTTCAAAGCCAACGTGCTTATGGTTGGTGACCCTGGTGTTGGTAAGACCTGTATTGTTGAAGGGTTGGCACAGGAAATTCACGCAAACCGTGTGCCAGAATTCCTTAAAGGACACGAAGTATGGAGTCTAGAGGTTGGCAATTTGCTAGCCGGCAGCAAGTACCGTGGTGAGTTTGAAGAAAAACTTCAACAAATTATATCAGCATTGGAAGCTAAAAAGAATTGTATTTTGTTTGTAGACGAAGCGCATACCATGAAGGGTGCTGGATCTAGTAGCAACAGCAGTCTTGATCTTGCCAACATGCTCAAACCAGCAATCACACGTGGTAATATCAAAGTCATTGCTAGTACCACTTGGGAAGAGTTCTACGAATCTTTTGAAAAAGATCGTGCATTAATGCGTAGATTCTATCGACTGGGCATCGATGAACCCAACACAGAAATCACAGAACAAATTCTTATTGGCATTAGTCCTCGTCTCGAACAGTTCCACAATGTTATGATCGACACAGAATCAATCACCATTGCAGTAGACCTGGCCAATAGATTCATTCATGATCGTAAAAATCCCGACAAGAGTATTGATGTGTTAGATGCAGCCTGTGCACGTGAACGTGTTAAAGATTTAGGCAATGTTACCATCAATCGTACTATGATTTTAGAACAAGTATCAAAAATGACCGGTGTTCCAGTTGAACGACTGGATAATCAAACCAATGATAAAATTCAGAATCTTGAATTAAACATCAAACAAAAGCTCTACGGTCAAAGTGATGCTGTAGATGCGGTGTTGGAGCGAATTTATATCAACTTCTCTGGTATTGGTGCAAAAACACGACCTATGGCAAGTTTCTTATTTCTTGGTCCAACTGGCACTGGTAAAACAGAACTTGCTAGACTACTGGCCAGCAATCTGGATATGAAGTTGCTAAAATATGACATGAGTGAGTATCAAGAGAAGCATACGTTAAGCAGTTTAATTGGAGCTCCTCCCGGATACGTTGGATTTGAAGATGGTAACGTGGGCGGCGGTAGACTAATCAGTGACCTAAGTAAGAATCCGTTCAGTGTTATTTTGTTTGATGAGATTGAAAAAGCGCATCCAGATATCAGCAACATTCTCTTGCAGATGCTAGATGAAGCTCGTGTTACCGGCAGCAACGGCAAAGTAGTTGACATTAAAAACTCTATTATTATCCTAACCAGTAACCTGGGAGCACAAGACAATGAAAACAACAACATTGGTTTTGGCACGTTGTTGGAAAAAACTGGCAGTGAAGATAAAGCAGTCAAGGATTTCTTTAAACCAGAATTGCGCAATCGCATTGACAAAATTTGTAAGTTTATTAAACTTGACACTCTGGCAATTAAGAAAATTGTTGTTAAATTTCTTGACGAACTCAAGACCAGTGTTGCAGATCGAAATATAAAACTATCATTTAGTGAAGAAGCAATTGACTATCTCGCTGAAAAAGGGTACGATAACAAAATGGGGGCACGACCATTGGCACGTAAAATTGATGAGTTAGTTAAAGTGCCGCTGAGTAAGAAATTGTTGTTTGAGAATCTGTCAGATGTTAAAATTGTAGTAAGTGTAGACAACGATGCAATAACATTTGACATCAAACACAACGATACTGGCATACTTCATGCAGGCGTAAATGATCAAGGATACATTCAAATTGATTAACCAACCCATTCAAGTAATACGAGACAGACTGTATTTTGATACCTGGGAATACTGCTGTACATTTAACATGCACGAAGCGGGGAGTTTGCGTGGCCTAAGTCATCGGGACCTTGCTTCACGCATTGAGTGGATCACATCTTCACGCTGGGCCAACAAAAGACCAGTTACTCCCGAAGACATCAATGACTTATATGCCATGTGTGACTTCTTGTTGACCAACAAACATGCATTCAAATTGTACGTTGAAAGCAATACCCTCCGAGTGTATACCAATGATGTTGACCTTATTGAATCAATTGAACATCGCAGTGAGCCTAAAAATATCCGAGTGACGCAGGCATTGGCAATAAATGAGAGAGATGTTGTGCTACTTAAAAATCCTGTGCATGTTTATAGAACACAACTACGCAGTATTAACCTAACCACTGAACAACGAATTGCTGTTAAATCTATGATTGACAACAGTCACGGGCAAATACGCTCTAGTCCTGGGTTAGATGTTTATTTAAAATATGTGAAACCTCAAAGTCCAAGTTTCCCATCAATCGGTCACGCATGGATTCGCGGCCGAAATCTCACCGCCACCCCGTTTATTGATCACAACGATCGTAAATGGGAAACTATGATAAGTTTGGTGGTTCCGGGCTTTGTATCCAAGACTGTGCCCATACGTCAACGTACTAAATAATAAACTATGGCTAAAATACACGAAGAAATAGTTGTGATCAAACTATCAAAATTGATCAAAGACAGCGACACAGTTGGCGTTCTTGCTGACTCTGATGTTGTAACCGCATTGCAATCAGTGGCAGAAGAACTGCTGGGTGCTGGCGTTATTGTAGAAGCAGAACGAGCATAATGAGTATCACTACGGTAACTTTGCTACCCACCACAATCTATGGACAAGCATCGGGCAACTACGATGGCAGTAGTCAGGATTGGCACGGTGATCCCGGCAAGGCAGCAAATTATTATCGTGGGCAAGGCAGCATACAAACCGTTACCTTTGGAGTTAATAATTTTGTGGGATTAGTAACACTGCAAGGCACACTTGAAAGCGACGGGAATGTTGCTGAATGGTTTGATCTTGCCGAGTTTGGTGACCCGTCAACTACATATCCTTTAACTGATCGTCACCCCATAACAATAACCGGCAATTTTACCTGGTTGCGTGTGTTTGTCAGTGAATTCTGGTCTGGCAACATTACTGTAACTGCAAATTATTAAAAATTTTAAATGAATCCTTATACATTTTCTTGTAGGGTATCTGCCACTGAATCCGATTGTCCATTGAATTTGAATATTTTTATTGATGGACAAACCGTATTTAATGAACTAGTATCAACGACTCAAGATCTGAGTTTTGAATTACAAGACGACAAACAGGAACACAAAATACAATTTACAATGACCGGTAAGTTACCCGGAGACACCAAAGTTGATGATCAGGGCAACTTAATCAAGAACCCAATGCTACAGATTTCTGAGATTAAATTTGAAAATATCAATTGCGATCTTTGGGTCTGGAAGAACGCTGTGTATCGACATGATTTCAATGGCGCTCAAGAAAAATTCAATGATATATTTTCAGGGGCAATGGGATGTAATGGTACGGTCACATTCAGCTACACCTGCCCAATATATGTTTGGTTGCTAGATATACTATTATAATAAATAATGTATCATGAAAAAACTAGTAATTATCCCCGGTGGTTTTCACCCATTCCATGCAGGCCACAAGGCCTTGTACGACAAGGCTGTAGAAGCATTTCCTTCAGCTGATGTTTATATTGCAGCCACTGATGATCGCAGTGAACGCCCATTTCCTTTTGCTATCAAGAAAAAGTTGGCGCAGTTAGCTGGTGTGCCGCCGCATAGATTCATACAAGTCAAAAGTCCGTTTAAGCCCGACGAAATTACCAGTCACTACCCCGACAATGATACGCAACTTGTGTTTGTCAAGAGTTTGAAGAATGCTAAGAATGGACCAGATCCCGAAGGACCGTTTCCAGCAGAGCGAGATGAGAATGGTAGTTTGCCATTAGTTACTCGTGGTGCTAGAAAAGGACAACCCGTCAGTGATTGGTTACAGTACTACAAGCGCAACGGGCTTGCCCCAATGAATCAACACGGGTACTTAAAATACTTACCTGTGCACGAATTCAATGGCATGACATCGGGCAGTGAAATACGTGCCAAATGGACCAACTATGATGACGCCACCAAAGCACAGTTGATAAACATCATGTACCCTGCCTCAATGAACAATCCAAGACTTACAGACGTTACGGTCAAACTCATGGACAAGGGCATGGGCACTGACAGCAAAGAAGCGCCAGCAGAAACTAAAAATCTCAACAAGAAGGCCATGAATGCCATTGTTAGACAACATGCACCGGTTGACGAAGATCAAGGCAACGGTCAATTGTTGGCCAAAACTATAGCATTGACTCCCACTGGGCCAGCAGGTGCCAGTGGAGAAGTCGACGAAGCTACATTAGTCAATGATCCTGAACAAGGCGAAATGATTCGTCCCAACGGCGGGCTTGGTACCTGGACTGAAGACACACTGAAGTCTAGCCTGGCTCGACAGTTTGCAGAAATCATTGGCATGTTAAAGTCTGGCAACTATCGTGGCATGGAATACAATTTATACAAGGCCGGAGCCATGCAGAGCAAAGTTCAAGCACTGGCTAGACTTGAAGATTTCAAACAAAAACAAGGTCGCAGGCCCATTGCTCGTGGTCGCGAAATTGACATCGGCGAAGATTACATTGATGAATCGGCAACAACCTTTGGCTAAATTGCAGTGACAGCAAGGCGCTGGATGGTGGAATATATTCAGAATATCTATTGTAAACCAGAAAATTTTCTGCTATAATCTATAAACTGTAAATATTACACACAACTTTTAAAGAAGGAATCCAATGGCTGAACAGCAAATCCAAGTTAATATTGATTACTTAAGAACCACTCGAGTACATATTTGTATGCCCTGTTATGGTGGCATGCTCACAGAACAGACATTCATGAGTTATATTAAATGGGCCAATACATGCCGACAATTGGGCATTGATTGGACCATGGAAACAATGACCAACGAAAGTCTTATTAGTCGTGCTCGAAACACGTTAGTGGCCAAATTCCTTAACAATCCTGACAGTACACACTTGATGTTTGTTGACGCCGACATTGGTTGGGAGCCCTGGCACCTGTTAGTATTACTTGATCGACAAAAAGATGTCATTGGTGGATTATACCCAATGAAATCCCTGCCAGTTAAATGGTGCGTTAATGGGTTTGATGGCGCTGAAGAAGGCGAAAATGGATTACAGGAAGTCAGTAAGACTGGCACAGGTTTTATGTTGATCAAACGTGATGTATTTGACAAACTAACTGCGCATCCAGCAACAAAGCCTTTTGCCAATGACATTGGATTGCCAGTTGAATTGAACCCACACATGAAAACCTACTTTGACACAGCGGTACGTGAAAATCGTTACTACAGCGAAGACTGGACATTCTGTGAAAACTGGCGTGATCTAGGCGGCAAAGTCTGGGTTGACAAGCGTATTTTATTGCGTCATACTGGTACCTATGTGTTTGACTTCCAAACCCAGGAAAAGTTGTACACTGATTTACATGCTCTTGAGATGGCAAAAACTGGTGCACTACCAGCAGTAACAGATGGCACACCTACTACGTTGCCACCAACTGTAGTACCAACTGTTACAGAAGCGCCATCGGAAGTGGTGGCGGAAGTGGTAGCAAGTTCTAAAAAACGAACAAAAGCTAAAGCCAAATAACTTCGGTAAATACAGTTTATGAATATTCATGAACTGGAAACATTTAACTTGGCAGACGCTGTTCGATTTCACGATCAGTTGAATCCGCGACTCTGGGGCAAAAACGAACACTTATTGCCTCGAGTTCGCGAAAAACTCTTGGAGATTGCCGAGGACTTTAAAGAGTTTCTGGGCGTTGCTGATGTTGAGGTCAAGGACATTACACTCAGTGGTAGTAATGCTGCCTATACATACACACCCAACAGTGACATAGACCTGCACTTGGTGGTTGACATTCCCGAGTTAAACGATGATGTTTACCGCGAACTATTCAATGCTAAAAAATACCAATACAATGATGAACACAATATTCGCATTGGCGGTTATGATGTTGAGTTATATGTACAACCCAGTGATGACAAACACGTCAGCTCAGGTATCTACAGTGTATTAAACAACAAATGGCTTCAAGTTCCCAAGCCGCGCAAGGCAGATGTTGATGACATCAGTGTGCGTAGCAAATACCAAGATATTGGCAATCGTGTTGAGTCTGCACTCAAAGACCGTAATATCACCACAATGAAATCATTGTGGCAAAAGATCAAAGACATGCGAACGTCTGGCCTTGCTACAAATGGCGAGTTTGGACCTGAAAATTTAGCGTTTAAATTACTGCGCACACATGGCTTGATAGAGAAATTAAAATTGGCAATCAATGCCGAACATGATCGTGAACTAAGTCTCAAAGAAAAAGCACCGCCATCAAGAGTTGTGTATGGATTTAAAGGTGTTGGCGAAGACATTGACACCGACGGCGTGATGATGACTCGTGCCAGTAACATGAGCAGTGAAAGTGTTGGTGACAACAATCGTGGTTCCAACATACACAAAGAAATACATAAATTTGCCCGTTACTGTGCTCGTGAACTTGGATTAAAGAAACTACCCAAAATTGATATCAAAGATGATGACGCATATTCCAAGAAACAAAAAACATTTGGACAGTATGTCAATGACACTGAAACTATTCATTTACAGATCAAAAATCGTCATATTTTAGATGTGTTCCGCACACTGGCACATGAGATGGTGCACTTCATGCAGGACCAGCGTGAGCCCATGCCTGACACCGCCGGCGAGACTGGCAGCAAATACGAAAACGAAGCGAATGCCACAGCTGGTGTTATTATGCGACATTTTGATCGCCGATATCCCAACTACTTTGAACAATCCCCAGTTGATGAAAACATTGACTCGGGTGACCTAGACGAAGGCCGTGTTGCCAACATTGCAGCCGCTGCCGCCATGGCTGCCAGCCTTGTGGGATGCGCAACTCCACAGTCTAATGGACAGCCAATGACTGTGGGTCAAGCCGCAGACGTTGCTCGTGCCGCTTATGGACTAAGAAATCTAAGTCGTGCTGGTGCACAAGAAGAGTTCAATCAAGAACTCAAAAACTATCTAAGAGCACGCCGTGGTGAAGCCGGCGCTGCCAATCAAAGCAAAATATATCAAATGCAACAAGGCCAAGTCAAGGAGAATGCCAGTGGGTACATACCCACAAAGAAGCAGGCCAAAGACCGACGTTTTGTAATGGCATTGTCCAAAGATGTACAGCCCGGAGAAGTAGGACGCCAGGCTAATAAACTTGCCCTTGATGTGGGCAAACAAGGCGAACCACACTTGTTGATCACAGGTGCTGCCAATCAAATTGGTGAAAAGAAATGAGATTTACAGAACTATTAGAAACAACTCTAGGTGGCTTCAAAGTCAAGCCCATACACATACAAAATTCGGGTTCTGATGACGCTGAATTAAAAGAACAAGGTACCTTAAAGGATACATCGTTGGCAGTGTTGATGCAGGCCCGACAAGACCTAGAACAAAAACGTGCCGCAGAAATTGCCGCCTGGGAACAGGACTTCCGTAAAAACACAGCGCAACGTGCTGGACAACAATTAAAGCAAATATCACAACCGGCGCCAGTGGCACAGCCAGATCAAAGTCATTCAGAACTTCGTGCTCAATTGAGCATGCTGGGTGCTGTTATAAAAAAACAACAACAACTAGATGCACTGGGTGCACAAGCAAAAAAACTAGCCTTGCTCAACGAGCCCGACGTTGTGGATGATCTTGACACATCGATGTATGTGAGAGATGCTGTAAGAACCAACCGATACGATTATACTGCATTGAACAAACGCTTGGACACAGTGATTCCCCGTGTCAGCAACAGAATTGCACAAAAACGTGCAGCCTATTCCAAGCCACGTGCCGTGTCAGAAGAATTAAAACTCAATGCCCCCGGTCGCACTATTTCACGTGATGAGTTACAAGGTTATGCCAATCGTATCAAGACTGGAACCAAGACTAAGCGTGATAAATTTTCACCCATCATTCATGCCAGCAACATCAAAGCTATTACCAAAGATGATACCAATACTGAGTGGGACTTGGACGACTTGGCCAAACAAATTACTACTCGCCCAAGAGCCATTCTTGGCACCAATGCCAAAATGGAAAAAAGTAAAACTGAAGGCGAAATCATCTATGACTTGACATTGCCAGCACTGAGTGGTATTGTTGTTGATGAAGGATCTGGCGACTTTGTAGAAATTGCAACTTGCCCTGGCGCAGGATCTTGCCAATTGTTCTGCTATGCTCGCAAGGGCGGGTATGTTATGTTCCCAGCATCAAGCATGAGTGCGGCACAAGCACTCAACTTCCTGGTCAACGATCCAGTTGGGTATAATGCCAGAGTCAACGAAGAAATTAAAACAATCAAAGCAAAAACAGACAAGGCAGGTGTACAGTTAGTTGTTCGTTGGCACGATGCTGGTGACTTCTTTTCTAAAGAATATCTTGACCTGGCCTATGATGTTGCAAGGTCCAATCCAGACGTGCAGTTTTATGCCTACACAAAAATGGGAGACGTTGCAACAGGAAAAACTCCCGCTAACTTTATAATAAACTTTAGTTCAGGCAGCAAGCGCGGCGAAGAAAAGAAAGTGGAATTACACCGTGGCCAAGGTAATGTTGTTAAGCAAGGTGTGACTGTGCCCAAGGACATGTTCTTTGATCTAATTGCCCGCAAAGGTAACAGTTTGATCAAAGATGCCAAAGGGCGTACACAATTTGCTAGTCCAGCAAACTTAGAAATGTTCAAGGATAGACTGGCAAAAACATACAAAGTTGATCCAGAAACTATTATTACCTACGATCAAATGTTAAAAATGCCCATTGGTCCTGACCCAAAATGGAACGTTATTGTACAACCTGGTGCTGGTGATCGTGCCGCAAACCGCCGGGATGTAATTGACAGTTACTTGATGTTCCACTAACCAAGCAAAGATCCTATAGATCAATGCGGAATAAGTAAAGTTTACTAATACTTTTTACAGGATAACAAAAATGAGAGCCGATGAATTTACTACAATGTCCACTTTAGAAGAATTTAATCTTAAGAAGGCGGCAGCGGCTGGTGCAATGGCACTGGGTGCATTGGGCGCAAATGCACAAGGAATCATGCCTGGCGATCAACCTGAGATCCGTGTACAACAACCACAAGCCGAAGTTGTTCGCAATGGCGAAGACATCATTGTCAAATACGAAGGCAAGCCCTATCAAGGTGTGGTATTATCTCATCCCGACACCATGATGAATATGCCCATAGGTGCAATCAAAATCCGAGTTCCACAAGCACAGTTTGGTGAACGTGGCATTGGCAGCTATGATGTTTACCTTGCTAGAGACAAGGCCTACATTGTAAAGTATCGTTATGCGGGCCGTTGAATTTTCAATCATTGAAAACAAACTACTAGACACCGACATTGATGAAGGGTGGCGAGACTGGGCCGCCGGTGCTGCCATTGGCGCTGCCGCCCTGGGTGGGGTACAAGCCAAGCCCGGGCCCACCACTGCGCCTGCCGCAAAAGTACAACCTGCTGTACAACAATCAGCACCCAATGTACAAGCAATGACACAGACTATCCTGCGCCCCGAAGCAAAAATACTAATACAAACAGCACGTGCCGCTGGTATGCGTGGCAAAGAACTGGCGCAGTTTGTAGCACAATGCGCTCATGAAACTGCTAACTTCTCTAGTCTAAAAGAATTTGGTGGGTCATTGGATTTTAAAAAATACGACCCCAAGCACAATCCACGCAAAGCAAAGATACTAGGCAACAATCAAGCTGGCGATGGTGCTCGTTATCACGGTCGGGGTTATATACAACTTACTGGGCGTGAAAATTACCGACGTGCTGGACAAGCATTGGGGTTGCCGTTAGAACAACGTCCAGAACTTGTTGAACGTCCAGATGTAGCTGCCAAAGTAGCAGTATGGTTTTGGCAGAATCGTGTGGCGCCCAAGGTAAGTAACTTTAACGATACTGAGGCTGTTACCAAACCCATCAACAGTGGTCTTAAAGGTCTACAGGATAGACATGACAAGTATGCCGCTATTGTACAATTAATGCAACCCAAGAGTTAATATGCGATCACAAGAATTTATCACAGAATCATTAGACCACCCCTATAAAATACTTCGATGGGAAAAGGGTGACTACGGTGATGTAGACGCAATAGCACGATTAGATGACGGAACTTTTCTAAGCATTATGTTTAACAAGGGATTTAAACAAGAGACAAAAGAGGAAGCCTGGAGTGTTGAGTTCTTTAGAAACAACAGTCAAGAAAAGACAGGTGAGGGTGATCAACAGCGTGTGTTTGCCACGGTGTTAAGTGCTGTTGAAACATTTGTTTCTGACCGGGTGCCTGGTGCAAAAGGAAAATACAAGCCCAATAAAATATATTTCTCAGCCTCAAAAGAAGTTAAACCAGACGAGAATCAAAGGAAAGCAATGACCAGGGCAAGACTGTATGACAGTTTGGTTCAGCGTTATGCAAGGGCTTTGGGCTTCCGTGCGTTCCGTGCAGAAACCGGCAACAAAGTCATGTACGAATTGAGTAGAATAACACCAATAGCGGAAGACATGAGTCGTAGAGGTTTCCTTAAAGGTGCTGGAGCAATGGCTGCTGGAATTTCGGCAGCAGGTGGTGCTCGTGCTGACAATCAAACTGATCCAAATAAATTAATTGCAATTGTTAATATTAACGGAGAATCTAAAGAATTTAATTTAACTGGCAGATTCAAAGGTGATGCTAAATCGCAGTTACATCAGGCAGAAGAGTTTATAACTGAATTTTTAGAAAAACGAGATATTAACTTTTCTAACTTAGAACTACGCTATCAAGGAGCAGTTCTTAAAACACAAAATATTGGTTCTGTTAAAGAAGAACAAGGTGTGGCGGAAAATATGGACCACAGCAAAGATAATCAAGCAGTGGAAGAACTCAAGGCAGCATTGATAGCCCGCAAACAACGATTACAGTCTGCCACAGATGATCAAGTGTACGACAGCATTGACAAGATCATGACACGTATTGCAAAAACTCACAGCATCAGCGGACAAAAGTTACATGACATGTGGGTAGACAAATATCACGAAGTTCCTGACACCTGGATTATGAGTGAAAACTTTGCTGATGGCAAGAAGCCCGGCCGCAAAGGACTTGCCAAGCGTGTGGGAGTGAACTGCAAACAACCTGTGAGCAAACTGCGTAGCATTGCTGCCAACAGTTCTGGTGAACGGCAACGCATGGCACACTGGTGTGCCAATATGAAATCAGGAAAGAAAAAATGAGAAACTTTATTAATTTATTAGAAGCTATGGAAAAAGGCTGCCCGCCTGCTACACAAAGCATCGAGCTTAATCTAAAGAATCGTCAAAAGGCCATTGACGAATATCACTACGGTCCGTTGAACCCTAACGAGCCCAACGAAGAATACTGGCAAGAACTTGCAGACAAATGGAACACCGACAACATTGAATCAGTAAAACAAAATCGCTGTGGCAATTGTGCAGCCTTTGATGTCTCTGAATCCATGCAAGATTGTATTGCAAAAGGTATTGGCGAAGAACCAGGATCAGATCCACACAATACAATAGATGCTGGACAATTGGGATATTGTAAGTTTTTGAAATTTAAATGTGCTGCCAAACGAACCTGTGATGCCTGGGTAGAAGGTGGACCAGTAACATAATGTTTGGGTGAACAAATGAGAGCACAAGAATTCATTATAGAAAACGCAGATCCGGCTGCAGTCAGTGCTTTGCAAAAAAAGCATGGCTGGTCTACGGGCACAACAGTTAATGGAGATCTTTACTTTACTTGGCAAGGACTTACTTATGTGTTTTATGGTGAGCGTATGCGTATCAACGTCCCAAACACTGACCGCTCTATATCAGTTGTGTGGGGCAAGAAACCTGATTGGCAAGGCCGAGGCAATGATGAAATTAGTTTTGCACAAGCAGTACAACGAAAAATTCTAAAATTTGACTTGTCAATTTGGCAACAATTGGACCGTGGTCAAATCAATGATAATCAAGCCCTGCAAAAATTCAAGGTAGAAAATGAACGTCAGGCCAGAGAAGCTCTTGCACAGGGTGTGGCGGAAGGCTCCGATTCCAATCTATCATATCAAGGTAATTGCACAGAAGATGATGTTATTGAACATATTTTTGGTGATGTTAATAACTTTGCTAACATGGTTGAAGAACACGGTGACGAATTTACTGTTGGTGATTTAGTTGTCAAGTATGATCCAGAAACAGATGTTCATAGTTTCTACTATAAGAAGCAAGGTGTGGCAGAATTTGCACCTGGTGCCGCCGATGACAATGATAAGAAATCTTATCTATTGCAGTTGGCTCAGGCTCTTGGCGATGCCATGTACGGTCCCAACAAAAATAAACAAGCAGTGTTAGATATAAAAAGTAAAATTGTAGACGCTGGCGGCGATGTAAAGATATTGTGGAATGATGATGGCACGTTTAACGTGGTGATGTACCATCCCACTTATTTTAAACAAGGTTATCTAATTAAATTGGTTGGTGGACAAGCGCCAGGCTCGTTGTCTGAGAACAACAAAGTTGAATCAAAACTAAGCGTAGATGTGCCCAACGAAGAATGGTTGCAAGACAAAATAGATTATGCTCAAAGCAAAGGTCGCAACAGCTACGGTGTTCCTTACATGGGCAGTACAACAGCCAGTGTGCGTGGCGCACCACCCAGAGTGCGTGTAATGCGATTAGCTTCACTGCCTGGCATGCGCGATGAACAACGTAATGTGCGTCGAGATGACCTAGCATGGTTAATGGACTACATGGAAAAGACTGGCAAGTTGCCGCCAATGGGTAGCAGTCCCGACGATGAATACTTGCCCTACATCATGGTGGCCTACAATGGTGAAGCTTGGGTCAACGAAGGCAACCATCGCATCATGGCCGCCTACAGATTAAATTGGCAGGACATGCCCATTGAAATACGTTACTTTGATGGTGGTGAACGTGTGGAATCGGGCCCAATGGCGCCAGGCAAGATTGGATTAGCTTAAAATAATGACAACAATAATAGCAACGTTGGTGATGACGCATATCACAATAGCCTGTGTCACACTATATTTGCATCGTAGCCAAGCACATCGGGGTGTTGAATTCCATACTGTGGTTGCACATTTCATGCGAGCCTGGCTATGGCTTACTACTGGCATGGTCACCAAGCAATGGGTGGCTGTGCACCGCAAACATCACAGATTCACAGAAGCGGAAGGCGACCCGCATAGCCCACATGTATATGGCATTTGGCGTGTGCTGTTTCGAGGTGCTGGGCTATATCACTCAGCCAGCAAAGACTCTGCCATGGTTGCCACATACGGGCAAGGCACACCCAACGACTGGATGGAGCAAAACATATACTCCAAACACAGCAAACTAGGTATCATGCTTATGTTACTAATAGACTTGGCACTATTTGGTTGGTGGGGTTTTGTAGTTTGGGGTATACAAATGATATGGATTCCATTCTGGGCCGCTGGTGTTATCAACGGTGTAGGACATTGGTGGGGGTATCGTAATGGAGAAACTAAAGATAAAAGTAGAAATATTGTTCCTTGGGACATTGTTGTTGGTGGCGAATGCCTGCATAATAACCATCATTTGGATCCTGCTAACCCTCGACTGAGTCGTCGTTGGTGGGAGTTTGACATAGGCTGGATGTATATTGTACTATTACACAAGTTAAAACTTGCCTCCGTTAGATGAAGTCTTTCACAATACCTTCAAAAATTAATTCCTTCTATTACTATAGTGGTATAGATGAACTTGACCATTGCCTGGATAAACAGCATTTTAAACAATATCCACATGAAATAATATATCAATACAATAGTCGTGGATTCCGTGATGAAGAATGGCCCAATGATTTGCACAATGCTGTATGGTGTATTGGCGACAGTTATACTGTTGGTGTTGGTAATCCTAGAACACATATCTGGCCATATTTGCTTGAAAAAAAATCTAACTTAAAAACCATAAATGTTAGCATGGATGGCGCCAGCAATAATTGGATTGCACGTAAAGCCACAGAGCTACTAAATGTTATACAACCAAACATGTTAATATTGCAATGGAGTTTTATCAATCGTCGGGAAGAAGATGTGCTAACAGTTAAGGAACAATTTTGGCAGAAATTTTATAATAGCATCAAGGACAACAGCTGGCCAAGTTGTCCTAGACTGTGTGATTTTGACTTATTGCCAGATAACATTCAAAGTGAGATTAAATCAAATCCTGACCAGACCTGGCAGAATGTTGCAGACGACAATAGACTAATACATTTTTTGCCAGAAGCCACAGTTGAACAAGACATAGATAACACTATTAATTGTATATCGATGGTGGACCAATGTGCTACCAATACTAAAATAATACACAGTTTTGTTCCAGAGTTTTTGCCAGCGCAGAAACAAGATTTATTTTTTAACAAACTTACTACCACCAATGCTGTGATTGATATTTTCCCCAAATTTGATCTTGGAAGAGATGGTGCGCATTATGGAGTTAAAACAGCAGAATTTTTTGTAGACGCACTGTCTAAGTATTTAAAATAAATACATTATGCGAGCTAGAGAAATAATCCCCAAATTTAAGATATTCAAGGCCAAGGTGCGTATCAAGCAACCTGGCTATTCTAGCTTGGTAGACATCACTGTTGCTGCCAAAAATGCTGACATGGCAAGAAAACTCATCCGCCAGCAGTACGGCAAAACTTCATTAATATCCAACGTTCAAGAACTTCGCATGAGTTAACCACTATATTTTTTAAAATAAATATAGCATGAAAAAACAGTTTGTACAGGTAGCTTGTAATGTCCATGTGGACTGGTCGGGAGCATCATCCCCTTCATATCGAGTCTATGTTAACAACGAGATATTTACAGAAAGAAATTGGAAATGGCGTGGATACTTCTTGGAGGAACTAATCCAGATTGAAGCAGTACCTGGCAAATATCGTATAAAATACGAACTTGTTCAACCGCATCGTGCTGTGTTATCAATAACTAACATGCGGGTCGTTCAAGGGCCAGGCAGAATCAAAGGCGATGATATTTTAAGGATACTATAATGAGAATAAAAGAAATAATGGAAAACACAGTGTCTGGCAGCATAGCCACTGTGGCCATGCCCGTGGGCGAGATGCAAACAAGATCTGGGGATAGTTTCTTTTCTGGTAAATATACTAACGATCCTTTTCCAAACACTCCGAAAAGAATAAAACAAAACAAAGGTAAAAAGAATGCTAAGTGATTTATTAAAACAGTTGTTGGCCAGCAATTTTGCTTATTATTTAAAAGCACAAATGTTCCATTGGAACGTAGAAGGCCCAGACTTTGGTCAACTGCATGAATTTTTTGCCGAAATTTACGGTGATGCCTACGGTGCCGTGGACAAGATTGCAGAATACATTCGTACCCTTGATGAATATGCCCCAGGTAGTTTTGAACGATTTAATGAGTTGTCAAGTATACCAGCACAAACAAAAGTTCCACGTGCTCGTCTCATGTTAGAAGAATTATTGGCAGACACGCAGACCATGAAAGATTTGGTCATGCAAGTGTTTGAAGCCGCACAAGCTGAAAAGCGTGAAGACATTGCCAACTTTATGGCAGAACGTCAAGATTCACACGGCAAGTACATGTGGCAGCTAAAGAGTTTCTTAAAGGACGCAAGAGCATAAAATGAGCAATGACATCCATGACATTATCGAACGACTAAAAATCGTCGAAGGCAAAATAACACCCGTGGGTGTCAAGCAAGGGTTGAATGCTCAACAAAAGAGTGTTCCACAATTGCCGGCATTGTTCAAACCTCGTGATATCAGCACCGTACTTGGTGCTAAAAAAGATCCTGAACATCCAGCAAAGAAATATTTTGTTGGTGGTGAAAGCGAAGAAGTGCAAGAAGACTTGCTCAGCAAAGTTAAAAAAGGTCTCAATGACTATTTGAAAAGTATTGAAGACGAAGTCAAAGGCGACAGCGACTTACCCAACAAACAAGAACCCAGGCAGTCTGGTGATGTCATTGGACCGGCAGTTAAAACAATTACCAGTGATGACGGGCACGAATTTAAAATACACGGCAACGAAGATGATGGGTTCCGTATCACAGTGCGTGAGAAGCCAATGGCCGCCCGGTTTGACACATTGGATCATGCTGTGATGGCCTGCGAAATGTACTGCAATCGCAGACGTGTGCAAAACGAAGTTGTTGAACCTGTTGCCGCAGAAAACACCACTAGTGGTGGCATGGCACCCATGGCAATGCCAATCAATCAAGACTACTTAGAAGAAGAATAAAATGAATTTGTTAAATCTTTTTGAATCAAACGACAGCGGTTTTCAAGCACTGGATGCTTGGAAGCAACAGGTGTTACAAGCCTATCCAGAACATGCAGGAAAGATTAAATTTCTAGGCCGGGACAACCAAGTGTCAGCCGAAGTTCCTGGCATGGATCGCAGTTTTGGAGTGTTTGATTTAGATACAGAACAAGGACAAGTTCTTGACGAAGCGCACAACAACTATCACGCAAATCGCACAGGCTTTGCAAAACCACAGCGTGATTTAAGTGGCGAAGGTGAACCCGAAGGCATGTTTGCTGTTGTAATTGATGGCCGACCCTGGAAAGAGTTCACAAGCAACAAAGCATTTGCTGTGGCAAAAACAATTGCTGCCAAGTACCCAAACAAAACAGTACAAGTTAAATGGCCCACCGGTCAATTGAACACTGTCAAGGAAGAGTGGAGTCAAAAATACAAATCTAGTATCAATTGCAGTCACCCCCGAGGCTTTAGTCAACGGGCTCACTGTGCAGGCAAGAAGAAGCACAACGAAAGCACGGAGATGGAAATGGTGTGCGAAGACTGTGGTATGTGTGAAACACACGGTGATCATTCACAACAAAGTCTAGACGAAGCTTGTTGGAAAGGTTATCATAAAGAAGGCATGAAGACCATGTTTGGTAAACGCTATCCCAACTGTGTCAAAAACAAAAACGAAAGTCTAGAAACTTACATCCGCAAAGGTGAATGCCCAGGTTGTGGTGAACGAATGGTTGCAGAATCACATTTACACGAAAAACAAGATGCCTGTTATCACAAAGTCAAGAGCCGCTACAAAGTATGGCCCAGTGCCTATGCATCCGGAGCCTTGGTGCAGTGTCGTAAAAAAGGTGCCGCCAACTGGGGCAATTCCAATGAAAGCATCACACAAGAAGAATATGATCAGCTGGATGAAAACTTAAAAAAATGGTTCAGTGACAAGTGGGTGAGATTTGGTCCTGATGGCAAAATCAAAGGAGACTGTGCCAGAGGTGATGACAGTGAGGGCAAGCCCAAGTGTTTGCCGCAAAGTAAAGCTCACAGCCTAGGTAAGAAGGGTCGTGCTAGTGCGGCAGCTCGTAAGCGTAGAGAAGATCCCAATGCTGAGCGTAGCGGTCCAGCCATCAATGTCAACACCAAGAAAAAATCAAACGAAGGTCTGGCGGAAAAGATAGACAGCCGTTTTAGAAAAACAGAGTGGATCCCACTACCTGATGCTCTAAAGATATTAAAACATTATGGTGCTACCATTGAAGAATGGGGCGGTCACTTTCATTTTGCTTATTATGACAGAGAAGGCGTTAGAAAAAGAATTGAAGATTTAACTTGGAATGCCGACGATACAAGAAACGTAAGATTAAGTATATTAAATCAGGCTATTCGTGAATTAAAAGCACAACAGCAAGGTGTGGCGGAAGGCTCGTTGAATGAATTTGTGACTCCACAGGCAACAGCACAAGATCCTGGCCTGGAACGAGAAAAGGATGTGGATGTTATAATCTTTGGCCGTATGCCCCAGGACTTCACATTCAACAAGGTAGTACAAGCACTGGAAGACGTATTGCCCAGAGAATATCCACCTGGGTCATCGCACAACACACAAGGCGTGCCGTCAAGCCCGGCTGAACTTAAAGGGTGGGAAATTGCAAAAAATGGTGGTGCCGTAGTCACAACCAAGCCACTAAGCATAGCACAGAAAGTGGTTAAAGAATTCCAGGCACGTGGTATCAAGTGTAGAATTGATGCACCAGGTCTGGAAGAAGGCTTGGATGATCCTTGGGGCGACCAGGGTAACTTTGCAGGTGATAAGCCGGTCAACATTGGTGGGGAAACAGTTAAACCAATTCAAGTAGGTGACACTGTAACATACCTTGGACAAAAAGCAAAGATTCTTGCACAATCAAAAGATCGTAAACATTCTCGCATTACAATTGCAAAGGGCATGGGCGGTGTTACTCAAGATGTACTTACACGTGATTTAAAACGCACGGGACTCAATGAATTTGCTCCACCTGGTGGTGATGATCGTGAACCCGACGAAGAAGCTATACTGCGCCAGTTAGCCGCACAATGGTGGAATGGTACAGAACAACAAATGGCCCGAGCACAAAAAACTCTGGCTGCAATGGGTTGGGAAATTGGCCAAGATGAATCTGGTGACGACGATGCAGGTGTGTTTTTAATACGTGCAGGCGACGAGCATGGCGACAGCTATATTGCGTTTAATCACAGTGATTTAGAGTTAAATGAAAGCAAAGATGTTGTCCACCGAATCGGATTAACTGTCACTGATCCCAACCACCCCATGGTCAGCAAGCGTGGTGAAACCGTACAAAAGACCGTGCGTGTCACAGGTGGCAATCAAGAGCAGGCTATTAACCGAGCCATTGCGCACCATCGCAAAAAAGGTTATAAGGTACACGATCATCACTACATTGGCACAGCGAATTCTCCTGCAGTCAAAGAAGAAGGTCCCGGCCCTGGCCCCGGAGCCGAAACAGGGTTTGGTGCCGAAGGATCTAAGAAACTAGGCACAATTAACACAGAATTGATTTCAAGAGCTTGGAGAGAAAATCGTCCCAATGTAGTGCTTACATTTGGTAAAAGCGGTGAGTACAGACTTGATCGTGGCATGATTAGATACCTATTGGGCTATTACAAAGCATTGCCCGACGACAACAGCAAATGGTATTTTATCTATGAGACAATGAGTCGTTTAGAAAAATTAGTGGCATTGCTGGAAAAAGCCAACTTACCAAACTCGGGAATTCCAACACCTGGACAGCAAGAGTTGGATCTGACAGAAAAAAAAAGACCTAACGATGACCTGAGCTCAGCTGGGGCACGTGATGTAGATGTTCAACGTGCACTACAACGAGCCCGGGCAGCCACACCCACTGCCAGCAGTGACATTGGTGCATTGGTCAAACAAGATTTAAAGTCGCAGGAAAAAACACAGCAAAAACTAGCCGACATTGAAGCAGACAATCAACGTCAAATGGACATGCTGAAAAAAGCTGACAGTGTCAACAACGATCAGCAACGTGCTATTCGCAGTTTAGAACGACAAATATCCAAAGTTCCTGGAGCAACTGCACCTGCCAAAACTGAACCCACACCGGCACCTAAGAAATCCACAGTTACTCCTGTTGCCCCAGCGGTTGAACCTGCTAGAATGCCTCCCATGGCAAGACCTCGTCCCACCATAGGCAACAAGGTGCCAGCTGATGTTTCAATACCTAGTATTTCAACACCTAGCATATCATTACCCGACCCATCCACAGCAGTGCAAAGTCCATCCACAGCAGTGCAAAGTCCAACTATGTTACAGATACCCCAGGGTCAGCAGACTATTTTACCAGCCATGACTCCACAACCTGCTTCCCAGTACAACACAGCAGATGCAGTTGATGTTGATTTTAGACACCTGGGCGCGGCACCCAATCTTGACAACTTTGACGAGCCCGAAGAACCACAGAAGAGAACTGGCACTTACGGTGAAGGTATACAAGAAACTGCCAACGACATGGTTAAGTTTAGTATCGACGGCGAGCGTGCTTATGATGCTGTGATGGATCGCTTTGGTCATGTGATTGATTGGAGCGATGATTCAATGACTGCACCAAGAAATATATGGTCTAGAATTAAAGAGATTGCACATGACTTTGGCGGAGAAGCCAGTGAAGAAGGTAGCGAATTTGCCTTAGGCAAATGAAAGTATTTTCCATTTACCCCGACTACAAAGCTCAGGGCGAGCTTGTGCGTTTTCCAAAAAAATCATTATTGGGCAAAATTTGTCTGAGTCCGTTTGTGTCTGCCGAAATAGATTTTTTTGGTAATGTTAGATTGTGCAGTTGTTCCGCTTGGATGCCCAGTATTGTTGGCAACATATTAGAAGACTCATTGACCAATATTGTTAACAATGCGTACTCAACACAGATCAAAGAATCCATCATCAATGGAGATTACGAGTTTTGTAATGAGCAGACTTGCGGGATTATGCACAGCAATCAATTAAATGATGTTGATACTGTACAGCATATAATTACTAGCAACCAACTACCCAAAGAAATAACACTAGCCGGGGATTTGACCTGTAATCTTAGTTGTCCAAGTTGCCGAACAAAGATTATAAACACAGCTGATGAAGACCTTGCGGACATGATAACCGTGGGAAACACACTGGCCCGCAACTTGTTTTCACACCCCACGGATCAGGAAATTAACATCATGTTAAGCACATCGGGGGAAGTGTTTGCCAGCCCAATGATGTTGAGTTTTATTAATTCTATCAACAAGAATGACTTTCCAAATGTAGCATTAAAAATACAAACCAATGGACTATTGTCAAAGGCAAGATGGCACCGTCTCAATAACATACCAGTAAAAAAAGTTACTATTACAATTGATGCTTCTACCAAACCTGTGTATGAACAACTACGTCGTGGTGGCATTTGGGAAGATCTATTAGAAAATCTCAGTTTTTTACAAGCACAGAAAAAAGAAACCGGCATGCAATTGCATACTCGAATGGTAGTGCAGGCTGACAACTATCATCAAATGTTGGATTTTTATAATTTAAGCAAACAGTATTCTGCTGATGTGGTTGAGTACGGAAGGATTTTGCCTTGGGGCCACTTACAAGATCACAGGGAATTTTTGTTGCTAGACGTGGCAGATCCAAAAAATATCAACTATGATAAATTTTTAAAATCATCTACCAAACTAGCACACTTAACCGACGTCATGACGTTTGGCGGTTTACACCATTGACAATCGTCTGATATCAGTATATTATTACACTTTAGGAGCACTATACATGGAAAATAAAACTTTTAACGGCGAGCAAAAACTCAAACTCACTCAACTCATCAACGAAGGCATGCAGGTCATGCACGAGGTTGAAACATTGAATGCTGGACTCAGTGATACCATTAAAGCCATTGCCGAAGAACTTGAAGTCAAACCCAGTGTGCTTAAAAAAGCCATCCGAGTTGCACACAAGGCCGAATTTGGTAAAACACAACAAGAACAAGAGTTGTTGGAAAATATTCTTACCGCAGTAGGCAAAACACTTTAATACCCATCTAGATTAATTGATGGATCCAACACTCAAAGATCAAACGTTTAATTCCTTTTTTATTGACCGTGTGCGAGATATCGATCGCCGCGACCTTAGTCATGATTTGATTAAACTGGCAGATCCACAACTCAAAAGAGAACTCATTGATGCGTTTAAGTATCAGGAATTTATCAACTCTCCCAATTACGGAAAAGAAGTTATTATTATAAGTTCGCCGTTGGTTGATGTTGATATAGACCCCAACTTATACGAATTGACTAATAGTAGTTTTTATGGTATGTGGCATATCCCTTATGTTATTAAAGATCAAGTAATTAAACGACAATTCAATTGTTTAATTAATCGCACAGATGCATTTAGACAAAGTTGGCTATATGCTTTGCATCGTCAAGGCATGATCGACGATGGATATGTTAGTTTTAACATGAGTTTGGCAAGGATACCTTATTTAAAAGGGTTGACTCAAGTTGAAGCATTTGATCACCACTACCGTGAACACTTTGAAGTTTTTTCCGAAGAACATCAAGTATTACGCAAACAAATACCTTTCAAGAACTTTATTGAAACTGGTAACATTGCCGATCAAATCATGCAGAGTAGAGTTACTGTCTGTTTGGAAACATACGTGCATGATAACCATGTAATATCCTTTAGTGAAAAGATTTTTCGGTGTCTGCAACTCCCACGCCCCTGGTTGTTGTTTTCCGTACAAGGAGCAGTCCAATATCTAAGAGACATGGGATTTGACGTACTCGACGATGTAGTTGATCATAGCTACGACACAATGGAAAATCTTGTAGATCGACAGGTTGAAATATTAGCAGTTTGTAAAAAAATGTATGATCTAAATACAGAAAATATTTTTCCCAGGCTGGCCACTGCTGCCAAGCATAACCAACACATCTTGTCTAAATGGTATGAATCTTGGGGTGAAGACCTTATAATAACAATTGCTAACGCTAAGAAAAAATTGGACACACTTAATACATGAGCTATGTAGACGCATTATATGATCGTGAACACGATCGAATCCACGTTGTTGAACGTATTAACGGTCTAAGAGAATACCGAGAGTATCCAGCAAATTACATATTTTATTACGACGATGCCCGAGGAAAATTTCGTAGTATCTATGGTAATCCAGTTAGTAGATTTAGTACTCGGAACAACAAAGAGTTCCGCAAGGAAGTTCGAGTACATAGCAATAAAAAAATATACGAAAGCGACATTAACCCAGTATTTCGTTGTCTAGCAGAAAACTTTGCTGGCAAGGATGCTCCCAAACTACAAACAGCATTTTTTGACATTGAGGTGGATTTTGATCCAGAAAAAGGATTCAGTCCACCGTCTGACCCGTTTAATAAAATTACTGCAATATCTGTTTATCTAAACTGGATTGATCAGTTAGTAACCCTGGCTATTCCTCCCAAGCATTTAAGCCAGGAGACTGCACAAGAGCTAGTTGCTGACTTTGAAAACACAATGTTGTTTGACAACGAAGCTGACATGCTCAAGACTTTCCTTGATCTAATAGATGACGCAGATGTTCTCAGTGGGTGGAACAGTGAGGGCTATGATATTCCTTACACAGTTAACAGGATCACAAGAGTGTTAAGCAAGGATGATACTCGTAAGTTTTGTCTCTGGGGACAATTGCCTAAAAAACGTATATTTGAACGCTTTGGTGCTGAGAATGAAACCTACGATTTGATTGGTCGTGTGCACTTAGACTACATGCAACTTTATAGAAAGTACACATATGAAGAAAGACACAGTTACAGTCTGGATGCCATTGGCGAGTACGAACTAGATGAAAGAAAAACTGCCTTTGAAGGTACGTTGGATCAATTGTACAATCAAAACTTCAAAACATTTATTGAGTACAACCGACAAGATACACTATTGTTGGCCAAGCTCGACAAGAAGCTCAGGTTCTTGGATTTAGCCAGTGAACTAGCACACGCCAACACTGTGTTACTACAAACCACAATGGGTGCTGTAGCAGTTACAGAGCAGGCAATTATCAATGAAGCCCACGAACGTGGATTAGTAGTTCCTAACCGTCAAGAAAGACTCAATGATGAAGACACGCAAGCCGCAGGTGCCTATGTTGCTTACCCCAAAAAAGGTATCACAGAATGGATTGGATCAGTTGACATTAACTCGCTCTACCCGTCAGCTATCCGTGCTCTTAACATGGCCCCAGAAACCATTATCGGACAACTCCGGCCAAGTGCCACAGACAAATACATCAAGGAGCGCCAAGCAAATGGCATGAGTTTTGCCGCTGCCTGGGAGGGTTTGTTTGGTAGTTTGGAATATACTTCTGTAATGGAACAACAACGTGGCTCAGAGATTACCATTGATTGGCAAGACGGCAATGAGAGTGTACACAGCGGTGCTGAAATTTGGAAATTAATTTTTGACAGCAATCAACCCTGGATTCTCAGTGCCAATGGAACAATCTTTACCTATGAAAAAGAGGGTGTTATCCCAGGGTTACTGGCACGTTGGTATCGGGAACGTAAAGAACTGCAGGCCAAACTCAACGAAGCCACTGACAAGGGGCAACAAGAGTTTTGGGACAAACGTCAACTGGTCAAGAAGATTAACTTGAACAGCCTATACGGTGCTATTCTTAACCCACATTGCAGATTCTTTGACAAGCGCATCGGGCAGAGTACCACACTGACCGGACGTGCAATTGCTCATCACATGGATGGGTATATCAATGAGCTAATCACTGGCA
>Ga0208975_1000330_pt1 | contig 24335 bp, 17 predicted proteins | sample GreLakmeER78MSRF_FD_187700 | JGI IMG/M metagenome (GOLD analysis project Ga0208975, IMG submission 187700) | Freshwater lentic microbial communities from great Laurentian Lakes, MI, USA - Great Lakes metaG ER78MSRF (SPAdes) | ecosystem: Environmental > Aquatic > Freshwater > Lake | place: Great... | reverse complement strand
TTGGTTTAGAAGCTGAAGTTTTCTAAAAAATGATTGATCCAATTACCGCGCTAGCCGGTATTCAGTCCGCAGTAAAACTGATTAAGCAGGCTTCCAAGACGGTAGATGATGTGGCCTCGCTTGGGCCGATGCTGGGTAAGTATTTTGATGCCAAGTCAACCGCGACCAAGGCTGCGGTAGAGGCTAAGAAAAAGGGTGGCTCCTCAATGGGAACGGCCTTGCAGATTGAGATGGCTTTGGATCAGGCGGCAACGTTTGAAAAAGAATTGCAGATGCTTTTCTTCCAAGCTAACAAAATGGATTTGTGGCAGAAGATAAAAGCCAGAGCGCAGGCAATGGATGTGGAAGATGCCCACACCGCTAGGCGCGAGAAGGAAGAAGAGAAGAAGCGTAAACAGAAAGAGCAAGACCAACTTGAAATTGGCTTGATGCTGGGCGGCCTTGCGATCCTGTTGTTTATGTTGTATGTTGGAATCTACGAGATCATGGAACACTGCGCTCAAGTAAGGTGCGGGCGGTGAATGAGTATCAGAAAACCGCAGACATGACGTTCAAGATTATTGGTGGTTGGTGGGCGGCGAACCTATTTATTGACGTAATTAAGGTGTTGCCCAACTTTATTTCGGACAAGATTGTTAATATGCTTTTAGGAAAGATTGGACTGTGAGCGAGGAAAAGCCATCAGACGTATTAAGCAAGGTGCTGTCCTATGTAGACAGCCCGTTTAAACTGTTTGCGCTGATACTCATGGCGGTGTTTGCTTTCTCTGGGTACTTTGTCTGGCAGAACCAAGCTTTTTTGTTTGAGGCGTACAAAGAGAATAAGAAGCTCCCATCGATTGCAGAGGACAGGGCGGAAGACGTTGCATCGCATTTGTTCAAGAACACTAATGCGGCGGTGGTAGCGATATTCAAAGTCAACCCCCTGTTTGGTACAAGGGTGCTATACCGTGCGTATACCCGCGAAGGCAGGGACAGAACCCATGAAGGTTTAGACGTAGGGCTGTTTACACAGAATTCAGCCAACAACCGTGATGTGGTTGCATTGATGGCTAATGAAATACCTTGCAGTGAATACGCTGTACCGCAAAGTGAGATTGGTCTTTGGTATATTGACAAGGGCGTAAGATTTGGATGCCGTGTAAGTGTCCCGCCAGAGCAGGGCAGGTTTGTTGGACAGATTACTGTCGGGTGGGAAAAAGAACCTAAAGATGTACACAAAGCAATGAGCATGTTATTGATTGCCAGTACCATGCTTAGTAAAAGTAAACAGTAAAGGACTATTATGCTGACACTACTCTCCACGCTAATTTCGTTTTTGATGGGTGGTTTGCCCAAGATTCTAGAATTTTTCCAAGACCGCCAAGACAAGAAGCACGAGTTAAATCTTGCCCAAATGCAGATCACCCGTGAGCTAGAACTGCGTAAAGCGGGCTTTGAGGCGCAGGAACGCATTGAACACATCAAGTCAGAACAGCTTGCCACAGAGAGCGCGGCCAATACCCAGCAGGTTCTGATTGGTGCGCAGCAGGCAGAAATGCAGGCTGTCTACGCCCACGACATGAGTTTAAACGAGGGCACTAGCGAGTGGATGAAGAACCTCCGCGCTTCTGTTCGCCCAGTCATCACCTACGGCTTCTTCTTCCTGCTGTTGTTTATTGACATCGGCCTGTTTGCCTACGGCTGGAGCCGTGGTGTGCCGTTCACCGAGTTGGCTGAGATGCTGTGGGACTCTGACACCCAAGCATTGTTTGCTTCAATCATTGCGTTCCACTTTGGTGGCCGGGCGTTTGGGAAATGAAAATCTCAGACAAGTGTTTACACATGATCCGCCACCACGAGGGCGTGAGGGTAAACCCGTATAAATGTCCAGCAAAGCTTTGGACAATCGGGGTCGGCCATGTCATGTTTCCAGAGCAAGGCAAGCTGAAGATAGATCAGCGGGATGCGTTTACACCACCCGCAGAAGCCATGCGTAAATATTCAATGGAGGAAGTAGATGCAATACTTAGGGCAGATCTTGCTCGCTTTGAGAAAGGCGTGGCTACTTATTGTCCTGTGCCTCTTACTCAAGGACAGTTTGATGCGTTGGTATCATTTTCCTTCAATGTGGGGCTAGGCACATTACAGCGTTCAACTCTGCGTCAGAAGGTATTGCGTGGTGATATGGAAGGCGCGTCAGAAGAACTCTTGAAGTATTGCATGGCGGGGGGTAAAATTCTCAAAGGGCTGCAAAAACGTCGCATCGACGAACGGGCCGTGTTTCTATCCTAGGACTGCCGATGCCGCTTAAAAAACTTCAGCTCAAGGCCGGTGTTAACCAAGAAAACACCAGATATACCAACGAAAATGGTTGGTGGGCTACCGACAAGGTGCGTTTTCGTCAAGGCACGCCTGAAAAAATCGGTGGGTGGACACGCATTTCAGCCAACCTTTTCCTTGGCGTTTGCCGTTCTTTGTGGAACTGGGTAACTCTTGGTGGGGCAAATTTACTAAGTTTAGGTACAAACTTAAAGTTTTATATTGAACTTAGAGAAAGTGGTACGTACTACGACATTACCCCTATTCGTGCCAGCTCAGTTATTAATACCAACCCATTTACTGCTGATGGTACAACCACAGTTACAGTAACTGATACTGCCCATGGCGGCATTACAAACGACTTTGTGACGTTCAGTGGTGCTACTGGCACATACGCGGCTACTTGGAATCAAGAGTACCAGATTACAGTTTTGACTGTAGATACGTACACAATCACGGTGGCATCTGCAATTCCGGCTGGTTCATACGGCGGTGCGGCTGTTGTAGCGGCATATCAAATTAACGTTGGCCTCGTTACTGCTACCCCCACTAGCGGGTGGGGTTCTGGTGGATGGGGGTCTGGAGTATGGGGGTTTGGTGGCGCAACCGTAGTCCCAATTCGAATTTGGAGCCAATCTAATTTTGGTGAAAATTTAATCTTTGGCCCTCGTGGTGGTGGGATTTATTATTGGGATAACGTACTAGGATTATCATTTCGTGGGGTACTGGTATCAAGTTTGGGTGGAGCGGTATCGTTTACAAATGCAAGCCCAACTGTAGTCACTGCAACAACTACGTTTTCAGAAGGTACAACTCTTCAATTTGCAGCGACAGGATCACTGCCTACCGGTATATCTGCAAGTACAACTTATTACGTGTTTAATGTAGATGGGCTTACATTTAATCTGACGGACAGTATTGGTAACCTAATTAATACAACATCTACAGGTTCTGGTGTTTATATTTCCAATATTGTTGATGTGCCTATAGTTCAAAACTATTTGGCAGTATCTGACGCATCTCGCTTTGTGTTTGCATTTGGTTGCAATGACTATGGTAGTGCCACACAAAATCAAATGCTTCTTCGTTGGTCAGATCAAGAGAATATATATCAGTGGACACCCGCGGCTACAAACCAAGCTGGTAGTTTATTGTTATCACACGGTTCAAAGATTGTGACTGTAATGCAGGCACGCCAAGAACTTTTAGTGTTTACAGATTCAACATTGTATTCGTTACAGTATCTTGGCCCACCCGTCATCTGGGGTTCTCAATTGCTTGGGGACAATATATCTATTGCGGGTCCAAACTCAGTTGCTATTGCATCGGGGGTGGTATATTGGATGGGTGTAGATAAGTTTTACAGATACGACGGTCGCATCCAAACAGTGCGTTGCGATCTCCTGCGATACGTCTATAGCGATATTAATCTTGACCAAGCTGACCAATTTTTTGCCAGTACCAATGAAGGTTTTAATGAAGTCTGGTTCTTCTACTGTTCGGCAACTTCCTCCTCTATTGACCGCTATGTAGTCTATAACTACCTTGAAAATAATGGTGAGGGTGTGTGGTATTACGGTAACATGGCGCGTACAGCATGGCTTGACTCTGGCCTACGTAACTATCCAATGGCCGCAACATACTCAAATAATGTGGTATATCATGAGTTGGGTTTGGATGACAACACAAATGCAGCTCCCGTTGCAATTTATTCGTACGTTAGCTCATCAGAATTTGATATTGATGACGGCGACCGCTTTGGGTTTGTATGGCGTATTCTGCCCGACATTACTTTCAATGGGTCTACTACAGTAAATCCAACCGGTACGTTGACATTGATCCCCATGCAAAACTCAGGTTCTGGTTTTAACAACCCAACATCTGTTGCTGGTAGTAATAACGCATCTATTACACGTACCTCTACGGTGCCAATTGAGCAGTTTACTGGTCAGGTCTATATTAGGGTTCGTGGGCGTCAGATGATTATTCAGTTTGAGAACGAGCAACTAGGTTCTACATGGCAGTTGGGTAGCCCTCGCATTGACATTAAACAAGATGGCCGTCGAGGTAACTCATGACAATGATTGTTACTACCGAAAATGAGCTTAAAAGAATTGCGGCTCCAAGTTTGCCACTTGCGCCACAGCAGTACGAGTCCCGTTATCAAGACCAGTTTGCTAATGTCTTGCGTTTGTACTTTAACCGCCTTGATGAATTTTTCACTCGGTTTAATACCGGTTCAGGATCAATTGATGGGTCGGGTCTAAGGCTTCCTTACGGCGCATTCTCCAGCGATCAAGATCAAACAACAACAGCAAATACAGCTACGTTGATGACTTTAAACACCACCGATTTTGCAAACGGTGTGAGCATAAATACTTCAAAAATTACAGTCACTACACCCGGCATTTACAATCTTCAGTTTAGCACACAGTTTGCAAACACAAACAGTAACGTCGAAGATGTCTATATTTGGTTGCGTCAAAACGGGGCAGATATACCGGGGTCAACTGGCTTTATATCTATTCCGGGTAGCCACGGAGGCACGGATGGGCATTCAATTGTTGGTTGGAACTATTTTTTAAGTATGACGGCAGGTCAGTACATAGAAATCTATTGGTCTGTGCCTAATACTGCCGTGAGCATTCAGCATCTTGCCGCTTCCGGTACACCCACTAAGCCCTCTACACAATCTGTTGTAGCTACATTATCGTTTGTGTCTGCGCTCCCAGCATGATAAACTTGATTAACCCCCCTTTTAAGAGGCAACTATGAGCCTACAACACGCTGCAAATTACTTGGCTTCACGAGGTCGTGGCCCTGATGACACGCTTGTTCACATGACCCGTGGAGAAGTAAAAAGTCTTCAGGAAATTGCACGGGCGCATGGCGGCTCACTAAGTATTAACCCTGATACGGGTCTTGTAGAGGCTGGCTTCCTAAAGAACCTCCTGCCTATGATTGCGGGCGCTGGTATTACTGCCCTTACTGGCGGTGCGGCGGCTCCTTGGATGATTGGTTTAGGAGTTGGCGGTGTTCAAGCAGCTCGTACTGGTAGTTTGGAAAAAGGTCTCATGGCGGGTCTGGGTGCTTATGGTGGCTCAGGTCTGATGAGTGGTATTACAGCGGCAGCGGGGAACACTGCTTCTGAATTAGCTGCAAAAGATATTGCGTTGGGTGGGCAAGGCGGCTCATCTGCGGCGGCTCAATATATGCCTAGTGCTTCTCAAAACTTTATGTCCGGTGTTCGAGGTCTTGGCACTGAAGCTGGGCGGAATGCTGCTATTAATGCAATGGGCGGTGGCTTTGGCGCGGCAAAAACTGCCGGTATGGCACTAGCACCTGCTTTGATGGATTCTGGTGATCAAGGTCCTCAACCTTCTGATGACGAACGCTACAACTACAGTTTTGATCCCGGTCGTGTGACTGATCCTAATGCAGGCTACACAGGCGCGGCTACTGGCGAACGTACGTATTTCCGTCCGTCTTATACAAGGTTGCCAAACACCAAGGGTTTTAATGAAGGGGGCATAGCGCACTTTGATGAAGGTGGTGACACCTCGGATATGCCCCCTCCAAGACCAAACACAGCATTGTTGCAGGGTGCCGCAGCAATGAACAACGTTACGCCTTTTACTGGCAGTGTGCCTTTTGCACAACCTGCAACTTCTCCTGCTCAAGTTGGTAGCATTCAACCCACTACAAGCAACCCGTTCTACACAATGACTGGGGAGTCTGGTGATGCTTACAAATATTTGATGGGTTTAGGTCCAACTTCAGCGGCAACAAACCCAGTAATCGCTACAAAACCAAACATTACAACCCAACCTACTGGTGATGTCGGCGGTGGCGGTGGCGGTGGCGGTGGCGGTGGCGGTGGCGGCGGTGCTAGTCCTATTATGGGTGGCGCAAGTGTGGGTAATGTCACCGCACCTGTAGAAGTTGACCCATACGATCAGAGTAATCAAGACGCTATTAACAAAATCGAGCAGGAAGTAGCAGACGAGCAGTACGATCAGAGTAATCAAGACGCTATTAACAAAATCGAGCAGGAAGTAGCAGACGACGGTTATGCCTCAAACACTGTTCCAGCTAACCCCAGTGATTTTGGTGCTGTAGACGACGGTTATGCCTCAAACACTGTTCCAGCTAACCCCAGTGATTTTGGTGCTGTAGACGACGGTTATGCCTCAAACACTGTTCCAGCTAACCCCAACATCCCTGTTGAAGACCGCGCACCTGCGCCAGTACAACCTGAACCCGCGCCAGCACAACCTGAACCCGCCGCTCCGGCAATCATGGATGAAATTTATCGTTCTGCAGATAACGACGATAGAAACCCTTACTACAGCGACACAACTGAAGAAGTTCAAGATTGGCAAAACGTCGACAACTCAGGCTACACCGATAATTCAATGGCGGCTGACAACTCGCTTAATAGTGATAAAAACACATACACCGGCGCTGCATCTGAGTCACCTGAAGGTATGCCAGACCCGTTTGGCTCATACCCCGGCGAACCAACATATATTGGTGATGACGAAGACTATGAGTCCGCCGGTAACGCCAACGGCGGCTTAATGGCTGCTCACCGGTACGCCATGGGTGGCAGTACTCTGGGTGGCTATTCTGATGGTGGCCGCCTACTGCGTGGCCCCGGCGATGGGGTATCGGACTCTATTCCAGCCACCATTGGCGCTAAACGCCAACCTGCTCGCCTTGCCGATGGTGAATTTGTAATACCTGCGCGTATTGTGTCTGAATTGGGTAACGGTTCTACCGAAGCAGGTGCACGTAAGTTGTACGCCATGATGGAGCGTATCCAAGCTACCCGTGGGCGGACAGTTGGTAAAAATCGTGTAGCCACAAACTCACGTGCCGATAGGTATCTACCAGCATGATCCTTCAGCGTGTAGACATCTCGCATGTCCACCATGTGTGGCCTATGGTTGAGGGTTTTTTGTCTTCCGCCTTAGAGTATTCGCAGGGTGACTACACGTTAGAGCAAGTTAAATCGTTAGTAGCGATGGGAAACTGGACACTGGTTGTTGCAGTAGATGATAATGGCGTACAGGGCGCGGCTACGGTTGATTTTTTAAACCGTCCAAACAACCGTGTAGCTTTCATTACAGCCATCGGTGGGCGTTTGGTTTCTAGTGAAGATTCAGTTGAGCAACTCAAGAAGTTGTTGGGTTCTTTTGGGGCTACGTGCATTGAAGGTGCCGCACGTGAGTCAATTGCACGGTTATGGTCACGGTACGGCTTTGAAGAGAAGTACCGAATTGTAGGAGTAAAAATATGAGCGGTGGCGGCGGCGGTGGAACATCCACACAAATTCAAGATGTACCAGAGTGGGCACGGAGCTACGCTAAGAAAGCGTTAGGAACTGCTGAACAATTAACAGACATTAACAAAAACCCGTATCAATCATACACGGGTGAGCGCACTGCGCAGTTTACTCCACTGCAACAACAGTCCTATCAAGGGGCTGCAAATATGCAGGCTGGGCCGGGGGCGTTCCAATCCCAAATAGGGCAGTACATGTCGCCCTACATGCAAAATGTAGTGGATGTACAAAAGCGAGAGGCCGCACGATCATCCCAAATGGGGGGTTTGAGCGATCAAGCCATGATGACAAAAGCCGGTGCTTTTGGTGGTGGCCGCGATGCCATTATGCGTGCGGAACGCGCACGTAACCTCGGCACACAGATGGGTGACATTCAGGCCCAAGGACTACAGTCTGCGTACACCAATGCTACTAACCAGTACAACGTAGGACAGAGCCAGAATATGGCAATCAACCAGTTGCAAAACCAGTATGGTGGTCAACAGCAACAACAAGTGCAAAACATTCTTGGTCAGCAATACCAAGATTTTCTTTCGCAAAAGCAGTATCCATATCAGCAGTTGGAGTTCATGTCTGGTCTGATGCGCGGCACTCCTATGGGTACAGTGTCATCAATGTACCAACCTCCCGGTAGCATGTTGGGTCAGGTTGCGGGTCTCGGCATGGGCGCATACGGCCTGTCTCAGATGGGTATGAAGTTTGCGGGCGGTGGTAGTGTTGACGCCCCCGAAAATGTTGCGTCTATCGTAGATGGACTATCTGATGCGCAGTTGGAGCAAGCAGAACAAGCCGCGGAAGCCCGTGGTGATATTGAACAATTAAAAGCCATTCAATCTGAAAAAGCCATGCGTGCGTCTGAGCGTGGTGGTATGGCGGGTGCGTTTAATAGTCTCCCATATACACGTCAAGAGCAGATGATGGCAGGTGGTGGTATGGCTGTCGCATTTAAAAATGGCGGCGATGAAGGCGAAAAAACTTCTATGGCTGGCGACTTATTGCGTTCAATTGCCGACCCCATTGTTTCTGGCGTACGTGCAACGGCTGAATATGGAAAACTAAAAGAAGAAAGAGATCGCGCTCGTCCCGGTTTTTTTGAACAATTAACAAAAGGTGAAAGAGAAGCTCGTATAGCGCAGGCTAAAGAATTTTCTAACCAAATGAAACAAGTTGGAGGTTCATCCGAATCTAAATCAGTTGATAAATCAGTTGATAAACTTGTTGACCCATACAAGGGTATACCGCCTACACGCAGGGCAGATTTCGAAGACAAAACCAAAACAGAAATTAGCCCCACTGTTAAGCGTGGGCTGTCTGAGCTTGCAAATAAAACTGGGTACTCTGCGGATTCTCTAATGGATCAGTTTAAATCCATGAACAACTTTCTTAAGGAGCAAAGCAAGGGAGACATGGACGCCCTAAAAGCCATGGTTGACCAAAGCGCAGGCGACTCTAAAGAAGTTAAAGAACAGATGCTTGGTAAAGCACTGGCTCAATATGGTTTTCAATGGGCGGCTAATGCGGCTAAACCCGGCGCTCGTTTAGTTGGTAGTGCGGCTGAAGCGTCACCTGTCATTGCTCAATCTGTAGCCGAAAGTCAAAAACTAGAACGCGATCTGAAACAGAATCAGCTTAAGTTAAACATGACTTTGCAACAGTTCCGTATTGCACAGAATAAGGGTGATGAGCGTACCGCCTTGATGTGGGCGCAACAAGCGCGTCAATTAGAACAGTCCCAACAAATGCTTGCCCTCAAACAGCAGGAACTTGGCATCCATGCGGCTGGCCTTGCTCAGAAAGGTCAGCAATTTAACGCCATGATAGGCGCACGCATGGCGTCAGCCGCGGCACAAAATAAGACTGCCCAAGCACGTTTGGCGCAAGTTGGTGTTAACGCTTCAAATAAATACGATGAGAACAACCGTCGTACTAGAGACGAATTGATTGCACAGCATGGTCCAATGACAGGCGAAGCCATGTACAAGTTGAGGCGTAAACAGTATATTAACGACGCAATGCAATTAGCCGGTGACTCTATGTCAGACAGCCAAAGCGGTGAAGGTGGGGGCGCTCGTAATTACTTCGATCTGATGGGAATGGGCGAGTAAACATGATTATCAATCTGCCTAAACTTGGAGATGTAGAGTTTCCAGATAACGTAACACCCCAACAACTTAATGAGATGTTGAATAATCTGGCTGAGAAGTACGACTTTACGTTACCAAAGCCAGAAGCAAGTTTAGGCACGATTGCAAAGCGCGGTTTCATGCGGTCACTGGGAGAAACAGGTATCGCTCTGGGCGATCTGGCTCCCGCAATGCTCAATGAGTTTATTGGTGGTGATAAAGCGTACACAGAACGCCAAATGGGGGAAGCACAACAGACCCGTGAAAGACTTGAGGAAAAGTACCCCACACGGTTCCGCTCATACAAAAACATCGACAGCCCATTTCAGTTTCTGGAATACGTGGCTGAAACGGGAGGTGAGTTACTGCCCAGTGCCGCAACTGCAATGATTCCCGGCGCAGGTGCTGGCATTATTGGTGGCAGGATGGCGGCAAACAGTGCAATGAAAGCGGCTTTACAAGCTGGCCCATTATCCCGTGCGGGAATGATGACAGCACAAACTGCCGCTCAACAAGCTGGTCAAGTTGCAGGTCGCCGTGCGATGTACGCTGGCAGTTATCTGGGTTCGTTTGCGCAAAACGCCCCTGAAGTTTTTGAAGGTATTTACCAAGAAACTGGTAAGTTTGAACCGGGGATTGCCGCCCTTGCAGGTGGTATCAGTTCTGTGTTGGACTCTATTGTTCCAATTAAAGTCATGGATCAGCTTGGCACATACGGCAAGCTAAAGCTCGTTGAAAAGTTGGCTAAAGAATCGGGTGCGGCCCCCAATGTGTGGAAACGTATTGGCCTAGATGCCGCCAAGACTGCGGCTACCGAAGGCTTAACTGAGTCTGCACAAGAATCAATTGGTGCGTATGCGGAACAAGTCGCAGGCAGTGCCAAGGACATACTAGACCCTGAGAATATCCAACGATACAAAGAAGCGTTTGTTAAAGGCGCTGTTGGTGGCGCAGGCTTTGCCATCCCTCAAGCCGTGTCGCAGTACCGCACTATCAAGCGCGACCAGTTCACAACCAAAGAAGCACAACAAGCGTTGGCTGAACAAGACCAGCTTGCGCGACAACAGGCACAGCAACCCACTGCTATGCAACAGCAGGTTATGTCCACGGTTCAAACACAGGCTACACCTCGCACGCAGGAAGAACTTGAGGAAGCTTTTAGGTACACACAGGAAGAATTAAAAGGTTTGATGGAGCGTCAGCAAAAAGAATATCCTGACTCACCATGGTTTGCGGAACTTGATTCCGCCATCAAAGCTAAACGTGCGGAAGCAGATAAGATTAGCCAAGAACTTGCCAAAGTCAGTGCCTTTGCCGCCGCCACACCAAATGAGCAGGGTCTATACACCGCACAACAACCCGTTGATGCCATTACAATTAAATCATTAGGGGTTAACCCTACATCCAAAGCCGCCCAATCTTTGCTGGGGCTTAACTTAAACACGCCTGAAGGTGTTGCTACATTAGTACAGACGCTTGAAGATCCCGGTTTTAGGGGTAATGTTAATGAAGCCGCTTACAACACCCTCATTTCTACACTTGACCCCACCGCAGTTGCGGAGGCTAGAAAAAGCTTCACAGGAGCGCCCAATGTTGCAAGACCTAACGCCCCAACAGGTGGAACGAGCACTAGAGTGGTTAGCCAGCCCAGTGGTGGACAGCCCGCCGCAGGAGCTACTACATCTCAACCAAATGGAGTGGTTTCTACTGGACAGAATGTTGAGCAGCCTGCTGGAGGAGAAGGACAGTCAACCACTGCAGTAGAAGAAGACCCATTAGTTAATTTAGCAATTGGTTTGATTAGAGAAGGTATTGAACCTACACCCAACGCCCTTGCAAAAGAACTTGGTGTTGACCAAGAACGTGCCTTAGAGATTTTGGCGTACATGGAATCTGAAGGTATGTTTGATGAGATTGCCAAGCAAGAGGCAATCGAACAGGGTAACGCAGTTGACGCAGGTAAGCGTAAGACAACGGTTGCACAGCCTCCCGTAGGTACAGTCAAAACAATTAACATACCGCAAGAAGTTGTAGAGACTGAAGATCAGAAGGCAGCCACATCTGACAAAGAAAAAGTCTACAACCTTGCCGCTGTAAAGAGTCCTACCAAGCAAGAAAAAGCCGCCCGTGCGTACTTTGGGCGTATGGAGTTTGGTTTGGCGCTTCGCTCTATTGCCAACGACTTGGCGCTTCAGCCTAGTGCATACCGCAACTCAAAGATGAAAGTTTTTGAAGCGCACCCTGAAGGTCCTGAAGCATATTTTGCATCTGAAGATGAAGCCCAAATGCACCTTGGGCAGGGTGGTGTACATGCGCGTGATGCGTCTGACTGGGTACGTAACAACCTGTCGGCAAAGAACGTTGCCTACATGGACAAAGAAGCCAAAAACTGGGCTTCAAGAAACGTTACGGCTTCACGGTTCTTAAAGAAATTAGATAAACAGCAGAAGCAAAAAGCTAATGTAAAGACGCAAGTCAAAGAAGAAGCACAAGCCGCTAAAGAAGCAGGTGAGTACGCTCCCACTTTGGAAGAATTGGCAGAATCCAAATCCACGGATACTTTGGCTAGAAAGCGCAAGAGAGAATTGGAAAGCCTTGCGCGGGAGTTGGAGAACGATGTCTATGGTGGGATGGACTTAGAGGCGTCTCAAGATATTGCCGCTTTGTTTGTAGAAGCACACCCTGTTGTGCTTGACCTTCTGCGACGTGGGCATCTTAACCTTGCGCTGCGCTCGTTGTCTGAAACTGCTTCGTCTGAATTTGTTGGCAAGACAGCTGGAGCTTTGGCTAAGATTACAGGCAACACCAAACTTGTGTATGGTGCGGCTAAGTCTAAGTTTGAGCCCACGACCAATACCGTCTACTTGCGTGAAAATGCAACCGACTACGAAATCCTGCACGAAATGTCTCATGCGGGACTTTCACACACCATAGCCAACCCATCGCACCCAGTTACAAAACAACTGAACCAAATCTTTACACAAATCAAGAACGATATTGACGGCGCGTATGGTGCGAAGAACTTACAGGAATTTGTTGCAGAGGCTTGGAGTAACGAAGACTTCCGGGGCCACCTGAAAGAGAAGTACGCCCCCGGAAACAAAATGTCCGTATGGGACAAGATCATGAACGTCCTACGTCGCATGATTGGCTACCCTCCCAAGGCGCAAGAGTCTGTGCTTGATAACATAGACCGCATGCTGAACCAAATCGCAAGTCCTGCGCCTGATGTGCGCAAGGGTGATTCTCTGCATGCGCAGGCTATTCATAACCCTAAGATGGCTCAAAAAGTTATGGGGAGAGTAGACGACATAATCCAGCAGCAGCAGGTTATGACACCCGAGCGTCGCGCTGAGTGGGTTGGTAAAGCTGAAAACATGGGCATCAGTTTCCGCTCTGCTATGCAAAGGTTCTTGAACCTCTCAGCGTTAGGGCAGGTTGGCAGTAAGTATGTTGGACGTGATGCAATTACGTTTTCCGATAAGGTCAACGAGATGGCGGGTTACTACGAAGGTTTGATGAATAAACTCAAGCCGTTGGTAGACCGAGAAGAAGCATTTGCTAGGACTGACCGCTATCAATTTTGGTCAACCCTTGTGCATGACTCCACCGTAGAAGATGTAAATCCTGCCGCACCACGTAAAAACTACGATGGTTCTCCAGAGAAGCTGGCGGCATGGGATCAGTTGCATAAACGCTACATGTCATTGAAGCCCGAAGAACAAAAGCTGTACAACGACCATTTCAGTGCGTTCAAGGCTTTGTTCAAAGAACTCAAAGCGGCAATTCGCGGTAGCCTAAACCAGACCTTCCGCAATGAAGATGGCTCACCTGATGATGCCCGCATTTCGTCTGCCTATGAGAAGATCATGGACAAGATTACGAAGATGGGTATTGATCACTACTCACCCTTGTACCGCCATGGTAGCTTTTGGTTGGTCTACACAGACAAAAATACCAATCAGTCCGTATCAAAACTGTTTGAGAGCCAAGCAGAGCGAAGACTCGAGCGTGAGAAGTTGGAAGCCGAGGGTCATACTGGCTTTGATGAACCTGTGCGTATGGATCAGATGAAATCCAAATCTGTTCCACGTGGAACAGTTGCCGCTGACATTGTGAAGATCATGAAGGACGGTAACGCGGAAGAGTCTGCTATTGACGCCTTCTACCAACTTATTATCAGTTCATTGCCAGAGACCAGCGTGCTGAAGTCGTTTCAGAAACGTGAGAACACCCCCGGCTATGTGGATGATGCGGCACTGGCGTTCACCAACGTGTCGAGCAATATGGCACGTCAGTTGTCCCGTATGAAGTACAGCGAGGAACTCAATCGCTTGATTGATGACATGCGTAAAACTGTTGGCAAAAGACGTGGCAAGGATGCCTTGCGTGGTAGGGACGTTGTATTAGAACTTGAAGCGCGTCGTGATTTTGCAATGAACCCCACCCTGTCCGACATATCGCGCTATGCGAGTGCAGGGGCGTTCTACTTTAACTTGGCGGGTAACGTCTCATCTGCCGTGGTTAACTTAGTACAAACACCTATGGCAACCTACCCGCAATTAGGCGGTGTATATGGGTATGGCGCGGCAGGTAGAGCATTGATTGCGGCTACTAAACTGTATGGATCATCAGGGTTAACCCGTGTAGTCACTGACATTAACGGTCAGCAGTCCACAGAAAAAGCCATGCTGTCTATTGAGAACCTTGTCAATGCAGGCAAAGCCCCGCAGTACAAAGCGCTTGTACAGCGTTTGAATGAACTGGGCTTCTTGCAAAACACAACAATGCGTGAGGCATTGGAAGCAAGTAACCGCGGAGAGATTAACAAGGGTAAATCCTCAGACTTGATGAACAAGGTTACTCAAACTTCTACGTTCTTGTTCCACCATGCCGAGCGTATGAACCGTGAAGTCTCTGCAATTGCCACGTACGACTTGGAGATGGAACGTCTAAAAAACCCAAGTAAGATGACAGCGGAAGAAAAGAAGCTGACCCCCGAGCAAAAGCAAGCGCAAGCGATTGAAAAAGCAGTGCGCATGTTGGAGTTCTCGCACGGTGCAAGTCACACAGAATCCGCCCCCAGTATTGGTCACAGCGACATTGGTAAGATTTTGACCGTGTTTAAGCGTTTCGGCTTCACCATGTATTACATGTTGTTTGACACGATGCGACGTAGTGAACTGCTTGGTATCCCAAAAGATGCTACTGAAAAAGAAATTGAGGGTATCAAGGCGGCTCGTCGGCAACTGATTGGTGTATATGGCATGGCAGGGATCTTTGCAGGTGCGAAAGGTCTGCCCCTGTACTGGGTTGCTGAGATGGCATACAACGCATTGAATGATGACGACGAAGATGACTTTGATGCTGTCATGCGTAAGTATCTTAGTGAGCTTGTGTACAAAGGTCCGGTCAACTACTTCACCAACTTAGGCATTGCTGATCGTGTGGGTTGGACTGATTTGATCTATCGTGAAGCCAAAGGCGATAAAGCCGATGCAAGTGCTTTAAGCCAATTTGTAGAGAGCGTGTTAGGTGCGCCATACTCTGTGATTAACAGTTTCTTCCGTGCAAAAGAGTTGGCATCTGAGGGGCATACAGAGCGTGCTATCGAGGCGGCACTGCCTATTGGTCTGCGCAACATTCTCAAAGGTGGACGCTACTACTTTGAAGGTGCAAACACATTACGTGGTGACCCAGTGATGGGTGAAATCAACGGATACAACGCGGCTATGCAAGTGCTTGGTTTTGCCCCTGCTGACTTGATGGCACAGTACGAAGAAAACGCATACGCCAAACAAAAGGGCGACACCATTAGCGGCATGGAGAAGAAGTACCTTAAACAGTATTACATCGCCGAGCGCATGGGGGACTATGAACGTGCTGATGAGTTGCGTCAGAAGTTGTATGACTTGGGCGACAAGTACCCTGAGTTGAAAATTACTGAATCCACGATTACCAAGTCTGTCAAGAATCGGGATCGCATCTCAGAAGACATGTACCACGGTGTACAGTTGAATAAGAAGCTACGCCCAATCATTGAACGTGACATCGCAGAACTGCGTGATTAAATGAAAAAACCCCCCGGTTTTTAGCCGGGGGGAAAGATCAGGAGATCAGCAACTGGAAGGAGAGGAGATCAAGTTGCTAGGCGAACTCTATCACATGATCATCCAATGCGCCAGACTCTCACACCCTGTGTGCCGTTCTCCAAACAAAAGCGCGACTTGACAGTCATATTGCGCTCTCGTGCTTCCCGTTTTATATCCGCTACCAACTTATCAGGGTCAAGTGTTGGAATATAAAACGAACTACCAATTATAAACTTGTGCCATTCAATAATAACTGGCAAGCCACTATTCAGTATCATCGCTAGGTGATGGTGGTGTATCTTCCGGATCAAGCACTGTTGCTTTTGCGCAATCAATTACCAATGCACTCACAGATGGTGTGGTCATATCAGAGCCACGGGACATGGCTTTCTTAACGACACCCAGTGATGCGCCCATCTTATTCAAGTCATCGACCAATGACTTGTAAGAAACTTGATTGTCGCTACACCAGTCCCGCAGTATCTTGACTGTGATGAACAGATGCTTGGTGTCAGGCTCAAACCGAGTGATCAACTCTCCACGGGGTTCTCGTATTGGCGCTTCGAACAGCCCCGACCGTTTGTCAGCCGTGCTTTTTACAATCAACATATTGTTGTTGTGTTTGTTCAAAAATAATCCAAGGTGTGCCATCGGACCTGATGCCCCGGGGCGTACTTCAACTCTCATCCTACCAATTGTTTCCACAGCCCACTTATACACGGCTGCCACATCAATGTTGTGAAGTCCTAACTTCTTAGTAATCAAACCGGAAGTGATGGCACATGCCGCCTTCGCAGACCAAAAGCGCTCACGCTGAGTAAGCCCTGCCGCCTTGTCAAACTTGCGTTGGATTTTCTCCAACATCTTCTTAACTTCAGGCAAGTTGGTAATGACGTAGCGGATGAACACTTCACCTGCCACACCGTAGTTGTCGTACATAGCGTTGAAAGCCGCATCGGATTCAGCCTTCGTCATGTTGTCGGTCTTAGAGATTGTGAACTCCAAGATACGCATCAGCTCACCTTCAGGAAAGTCCTTCAGGTTAAACAGTTGATCGTACAAGCTCTTGTTGCCTGATGTAATCGCTATCAAAGCCCAGCGCAGTGTATTGCTACGCTCTGCGTTAACTTGTGACTGCATGCGGTTACGCCCACGACCATGTGTAATGCTGTACGCCATGTTGCTAACTTCTTCGTCAGCCATGTTGGTTAGTTCGTCAATCGTAGCAGGTAAGTTACCAAGGATAGAGACACGGTGCATACGGGCAAGGTACTTGTCTTCCTGATTCATCAAGGTCTCAATCGGGCGACCCCAAATACTGTTGACCATGTGCTGAACCGTGGTCTTGCCCACACCCGAGCCGTTGTTGGTCAGGTGAATGATGCCGCCACTCAAGTTAGTGAACTTGAACAAAGCAGAGCCAAATCCTGCGAACAGAATGAACGCACGGTCTTCATTACCCGCACGGGCGTAGTTGTTAGCCAACTTAGCCCACTCATGGATCGTACCCTTCTTAGAGTACATAGCCGCCAACTCAGCCGTAGCGGATGACGAGGGGCTGTAGTTAACCCCTGCCGCAGTAATCTCACGATTGCCTACGACGAACGTAGTGTCGTTGTCACACCAACCAAATTGTTGTCGTGCCTTCTCAGCTTCTGAAAGTTGTTGCAACTCATTAACCCATCGGGTGATATACGCCATAAGTCCATCCAATCTTTTGTTATACGCAGTGACGCCTTGGTACGCCAAGACTTCACGAAACTTGTCCTTCGACAGCACACTTGCCAGTGGACATGAGAACTCGCGTATCCCATCCTTGGGCATGTGCAGTCGCATCCATAAAGATTCACCCGCATCGGGGTCAGTCAGTCGTTTGACGACATACAAGTCGTACTCATAGACGAGAGTGTCGCGCTCATCATCGTCTTCTTCGTCTTTCTTCTTGGCTTTCTCAGATGGGATACCACGCTTGTAGACACCCCCATTCTTGCCTCGGAAGTACGGGAACGGATACTCCGGAATCTCAACTGTAATTTCTTCTTCTAACGTAGCGCTGTGCATGACAACAATGTTGTCCTCTGCTTTTGCTTCCGCAATCTGTGCGCCAATTTGAATTGGTGATGTGATCTTGCCTTTATTGGGGCAGTCTACGCATCCATCAGGGTTCAGCCCCGCAAACGTAGCGCATTTGTAAGGTTTTGTAAATAGGGTGTTGGCTTTGTCTCTCGTCTCTTTTGGGTCATATTCAGGATGACCGTGCGAGATCTTGTGGATTGCCAACTCACCATCTTCACAATTAACTGCGATTGAAAGTCCTGCTCGCCATAACGGTTCTTCGGTGTTCTCTTGGTCGCGGTAGATTGAGATTAGTTGTGCGCACCCCTTGCCTTGTGCGCTTTTGCGCATGATCGTGCCAAATCTTGACACGCTGTTACCCATCAAAGCGCGGGTGGTTGCATCCATTGGCTGTTTACGCACGGGGGCGGCAAACGGCAGGTCATCAGCTTCATCGTCTGTCGTAATGCCTACGATGGCTTGGAATCGCTTGAATTCAACGGGTTGTGAAGTTACTAACACACCCACCTGCTTGGGTGGTGAGTCTTTAAAGTTTAACGTTTCCGGTATTCGGAGAATACGGGCCGCGTCCGCTGTAACTGCGGGATCTGCATACAAATTGTAGGATGCACAAAACTTCTTAAACGCTTCAGCGGTTGGCTTCCAGTCGTTGTAGAAGATTGTTTCCGTAAGTGTCCAGTATGCGTGTACACCACGTCCTGAATTTACAAGTGTTGGTTTTGGAAGACCAGTGGTCTGTACAAACTCTTTGAGTGCATTTATTGCTTGTGCTTGTGTTTCATAAGGCTTGTTATCACCGCAATCAAGGTCGAGCCAAAATGCTCTGAACCATTTAGCGTTCTGTGCTGTCCGCCCTTCAGAGGCGTTCAAATACTTTGCACATCCGAAATACGCATCGTATCCCTGTGAAAGTAACCCTTCTACTACACCGTCAATTTCTTCTAATGTCTCTACAAAAGTCTGTCTAGGCGCACCCTTCTTCAATCCCACCACACAGTACATGCCATCAGAGGCAAGCACCGATGAGAGAAAGGGAATCCTTGAGGTCATTGTTCGCTCTTAAAAATACCGTTAACCTACTGGCGATAGGTTAACGATCAGATTGATGATTGGTTGCTTTTTGCTCTGAGAGTCTTGATGACTTCGGCAATCGTCTCACGCATCTTTGGGTGGGGCATAGACTTGCCCAAAAACCACAGATAAGCCGCTTGCCTTGATACACCAATATATTCAGCCACATCCTGCACCGGAATGTCGCGTTCAATACATAAGCGCCCAAGTTGCACTCCAATATGTTTGGAGTCTGCTTTCCTGTTCGCCTGTACGAACTTACGTGAATAGCCTGTATTGTTCATAGTAGGGGTGGGGGTACTCGCTCCACGGGTCGGTTACCGATTTGTCTCTTTGCCGCATCCGCTTTCCCCCCGATTTTTTACTCCGCCCAGTCGTCTAAGATCGCGTCAACATCTTTCGGTGCGGCTTTCTTAGGGCGCTTGACTGGCTCAACTTCAGGCGCTTCTTCAGGTTCAACCTTCGGTGCGGCTTTGGGGGCAGGGGCTTCAATCGCTTTGGCTTTCACGCCATCTGTCTGTGCAACAGTAGAGGCGGTAGCGGCTTTGGCATCCGCAGACTGACCCTTCTCTTGGCATGTCGCCATCTCATCTTCTTCCAAAGGACGCACGGCTTTGAACGTCAACTTCGGTGTTGCGCTTGATGTATCAAAGCGCATCTCAGTCACGACTGCGGTAACTGGCAGACCATGACCACCCAAGAACTTAGCATAAGCCTGCAAAGGCATTTTGCCGCCCTCGGCATTACCAAAGATTGACTGCGCAGGAAGCGTCAGTTGGTACACGTCTCCTTGGAGATCGTTCTCAAGGGTAACTGCCAGTCTTTGACTGTAACGGCAAGCACGACCATTGCCCTGTCCTGAACCTGCGATGTTCTGTGGGCAGTTGGCGCACTTGGATGCTTGTGGCTCATCAACTTTAGTATCAGGGGTGATACCATCGTTTGACCAACATGTTGGGGCAACATTCTTGCCTTCCTCATAAGTACCTTCATAAAAACTACGTGAGACGTGGGGGTTAGCCGCCACAATCACAATATTCATTGCACGATCTTCGTTCTGTGCAATTTCTTTACCATCAACAATCATACGGAACACGTTGCCGCGAATTGAAATACGTTTACCAGTTGAACCGTTGCCAGTCGAACCCATCAGCGCTTTAGTGGTTGCGTCCAGTTCAAGGTTACGCAAGTGTGCGGGTAGATTGTTACCGCTTTTTGAAAAGAGTGTCATTGCAGTCATTTAGTTTCTCCTGTTGATGTGTTTGTAATGGTTTCAAGGTCTGAGCGTTTTACACGTACCTTGTTGCCTACTTTGAAATGTGGAATCTTATTCGCACGGATTAGCGTATAGACCGTTTGTCGAGAGACGCGCAAATACTTTGCAACTTCTTCAACGGTCAGAGTTTCAACTTCCATTTGAAGTCCTCCTGATGGTTACAGAATATTTTGAATCGACATTCAGACCCATGGGCATCATGTCGGGGTTTTCGTCAAGCAACTGTCTCATCGTAGTCTGACTGATGCGCTTCTCTAAGAGTTCAGGCATCTTGTGTTCCATGATGAAGTCGTGCATGGCTTGCCAATCACTTGTCCAGTAGCGGGTTTTAACACCACGCATGACTGTGCCGTGTTGGGTTTTAAGGCTATCAGCGCCAACGGATTTACAAAGGTCAAGCAGTTTGCCTTCCAATGTTTCCATCTGTTCTTTGATAACCCCGTCCTGTTCTTCGTACTCACGTAGAAGTTCAGCACGTTTGTCGCGCATCTTGATGTATGCGGCGACAAGTCTATCAGCCGAAATTGATTCGGTCATATCTCTCTCCTTCTCTTTATGATTAAATGATACACCTAAAATTTACATTGTCAAGAATTTTTATCTCAGTAGTTCCCCGTATAACTGGATAATTTTGTGGTGTATATCAACCTTGCTATTGAGCATGGTGTACATACGTCTCTCGACTCCACTACCTTGCAGATGCACCACGGTCGTAGGGTTCTTCTGCCCTGCTCTATGCACCCGTGCGTTACATTGCAAATACGTTTCCACGGACATGACTGGACTCCAATACACAATTGTGTTTGCGGCATGGAGCGTGACACCGTGTGATGCGGCTTGCGGTTGGATGACCAACACTTGCAAATCGTTTTTAGTTTGGAAGCGTTCAAAGATTTCTGAACGCTTTGCGGCAGGGACAGCACCGTTAATGATTGCGGTTGCGTACCCATGCTTCTTTAAATCTTCAGCAACAAGTTCAATAGCGTGTCGATAAGGGACAAACACCAGAACCTTGTGACTTGACTCCTCTACAACTTCTCGTAGGACAGCTAACCGATTGCTTGCATCAAAGTGAATCACCTCGCCTGTATCGGAATACACCGCGCCACCTGATAGTTGTAGTAACTTATTCAGATTAGCCGCGGCATTAACTGTTGTGATCTCCTCACCAGCGGCTTGTACGATCAACTGTTTACGTAGCAACTCGTAGTACTTTGTTTGTTGCGCAGTAAGCGGGACGTCTCGCGTAACGTAAGTCATCTCAGGCAGGTCAAGGCACTGCTCTTTGGTAAACCGTATAGCGGGTTGTAACGCACGATGCACTACATTGTCTGCGTCAGGCTTGGGCACCCACTTAAACTGCGTGACCTTGTTCATGACCTGATCTCTGAACCCACCAAAGAACCTTGGCACTCCATCGGGGTTGACCAGTTTGGCAATGCCGTATGCGTCTGTTGGTGATTGTGATGCAGGTGTGCCTGTGAGCATCCACAGCCATGTGTCGGGTGTCACCAGTTTGCTCAACACCTTCCAACGTCTTGTCTGTGGATTTTTATACGCGTTAGCCTCGTCAATCACGATAAGATCAAAGCCGCCCCGTGCAATGGCATCCGCTACGATTTCTACACCATCGTAATTGATCACTACAAATTCAGCGTCACCACCAATGATCTCCTTGCGCTTCTCAGGCTTGCCGTAAGCAACATCCACCTTACGGTGCATTGCAAACTTAAACAAATCATTGCGCCATGCCGAGTCCATGATGGACAAGGGGCAAATTACAAGCACGCGCTTGATGCGTTTAAGCGTCATCAGATAGTCTGCCGCCCAAATGACTGACGCAGTTTTTCCTGTGCCTTGTTCATTGAAACAAAACGCACGTCTGTGTAGCGTTAAGAACGAGGAAGTTTCTCGTTGGTGGTCGAACGGTTTAAACAGTCCAGGCCACTTGTACGTAGCGTTTATCGGTGAAGGTATTGGTATGCGTAAGTTCTTCAGAACAATCGCTTCCTCAAGTCCCCAATTCACCAAAACTTCTGCGTGGCTGTTGTACTCAGTTATTACTTTACTCTTTGGGATCACAGTTGTGATGCGATCCGGATTGCGTACCTTGAGCAATACTGCTCTGTTATCTATGATCTCCATGCCATCTCCAATAGCGTTGCACTTCAAACACGGTGTTTGAAGGAAAATCCCCGTCTTTCCGAGGTGTCCGTCAGTTCCCAACTGAAAGGAGCGTCGTGCTGACTGGTGCGGTTATTTCATGAAACAGGATGTTAATCCTCGGTCTCGCTATCACTCACACCTTACTTCGCTTGACCTAGTTCTAACCCAAAGGGCAACTTACATCATCGACTTGTCAGACTTACGCCTGAACGAGCGATTCTTTGAGGGGGCTTGCAACTTATAACCGTCTGCATTACTACCACCCTTTGATAAGGCTTTGACGTGGGCAACATCTTTACCCGTGCGGTCAACGCCCTTCTTATCCAATGCTCGTCTAGCACGCTGTCGCTCCATACGGGCTTCATGCGCACCTGAACGTTTTTTCTCTAATTCCCACTCGTGTTTAGCGTCACGATCCGCTTTGTTTTTGTACGGCATTTATCCGTTCCTTCCATTGTGTGAACAATCTAGCACAGGACACCAAGCTTTGCAAGTGAAGTTTTGCTTGGGGTTAAACACTCCAGTTTCGTACGCAGTTTCTCTTGATACTAACGAACCATCTAACTCTGAAAACACGTTTAAACCCGTCGATGTTTCGTACTCAGACCGTACAAAATCTTTACACACAACAAACAACAAGCCAGCTTTAACGCGTTCTATCTCGGGAAAGTGTAGGAACACGCAGGCAGACATGAGGGCTAACTGTTTTGGGTCAGCGTACTTACTACTCTTGCCCGTTTTGTAGTCAATAACACGGGCTTCTTTCTTTTCATGGTCAATGATGAGCAAGTCTGCAACACCCCGATACCAAACTTCTTTGTCAAAGAATCCGCAAGGGGCAAGGCGTCCATCGACCTTCTTGATGCCCATCTTGTGTTCGCACAGCTTCTCGCCTTTGATGTTTGCCAACTTGTCCAACATGGACTGCATGTAGCCGTACTTGGCGGGGATCGGTGTACCGTCTTTGATGTAGTCCTCAGCCGCTTGGTGGACTGCCGTACCGTACAGCATAGCTTCACTCTCGGGTTCTTTAATGTCCTTGACCACTCGCAAGTGGTAATACTTCTTAGGACACTGATCGAACAGCGTGATACTTGAGTAACTCCATGCAGGCACTTTGACCATTAGCAATCTCCGTATGAGGCTCCGAACCCTGATTCACAATTCAGCGGGATACCTTCTGCCCACTCCGGTACAAACCGCATACATTCTTCAACGTATGCAACAGCTTCAGCGGCTTGCTCGATTGGGGCAACGCACGCCACAGCATCGTGTACAGTGAGTACAACACGGTATCTCTTCGCAATCTTCAGCATCTGCTCACCAATGATGCAACGTGCCAAGCCCTGACAAATGTTCTCTGTCAACTTACCACCGTACAACTTCACTGAGCCTCTGCGTGAATCGTAAATATACTGCTCTTTTCCGTCTTTGTCTTTAAATTTTTTCAGGTTTGGGTATCTTTGATACATACCGTTTGGCATCAGGATACCGTCCTTGTTGACGGTCACAGCACCGTTGCCCCACTTGACAGTACGCCCCTTGGACAGCGCTTCGATTGCTCTGTTGCCGTTTTGCCACAGTGTTGGGATCCACGGGTACGTTTCACGGTATACATCTATGATGCGCTTGGCTTCTGCAAGCGGTGTCTCAACACCAAAGGTCTTGAGTTGGGTTTGGAACTTGTCCGCCCCCATGCCGTAGCCTGCGCCCAAGATCGTAGTCTTGCCAACAAAACGTTCGCCCTTCTCAATCTCCTCGACCTCCTTGTTGTATATAGCCGATGCCATGATCTTGTATACGTCCTTGCCATCTCTGAAAGCCTCCACTAAGTCTGTCTGCCCTGCAAACCAAGCCAACACACGGGCTTCAATCTGCGCAGAA
>Ga0208975_1000329_pt1 | contig 24378 bp, 35 predicted proteins | sample GreLakmeER78MSRF_FD_187700 | JGI IMG/M metagenome (GOLD analysis project Ga0208975, IMG submission 187700) | Freshwater lentic microbial communities from great Laurentian Lakes, MI, USA - Great Lakes metaG ER78MSRF (SPAdes) | ecosystem: Environmental > Aquatic > Freshwater > Lake | place: Great... | reverse complement strand
GCACGATGCCTACGATGATTTTAAAGACGTTATCCATTTTCAATCTCCTCTAATTCCTGCTGGCGTTTCAGCTCAGCGATTTCTTTTTCTACTTCTTTCTCACGGCGCCGACCATTCACCGATGTGCCCCGTTTGTAGACCACATAGTAGTGATCGTGACAGTAGCTCTTGCCACTGATGGTCACAGCTCCACAGAAGGGCGTGGGCCCCCTGTGTCTGTGAGCATCGTACTCCGGACCCAAATATTGGCACCCTGACATCAGTGGGCTCCCTTCATCACAGTGACTTCTGCCATGTTCTTCCAATTTGTCGCAAAGCTCTTGCGAAGATCTGCTACCTTCAGCACCGTGCGCAGGCTCAGCTCACGCATCTTTGCGCGGTTCTCTACGATGAACTCCACGACTTCGTCCTTGACCACAGGCTCAAACTCGTATGAGTCCAGCATGCCATCTTCTACGATCTGCTTGATGCGGAGTACCTTTTCACGGTCTGTGTCCATCTGCAGATCCACGTAGTGACAGCGTGATTCCAAAGCCGCCAAGTGATCCTGTAGCTTCTTAGAGCGCACATTCTCAAACTTGATGTTAGTGATAAAGATAGCACCTGCCTTGAACTCAAACTTGTCAGGCACACCCTCTGAACGCAACATACGCGAATCAGTGTTCCACGAGATAGTACGCTTCTTGGACGAATCCAAAGCCGCCTTGAGAATGTTCAAGCTCAAGTCGTCCAACAGCACAGAGTCACAGTCATCGAACACGATGACATTGCCCTTTTCGCTGTAGTGGTAGAGCTTGGAGTAGAGTCCAATGGCACTCATAGCACCTTTCACGATCTCGTACTTGGGACGCTTGTTACCCAGCGTGTTGAAAAGATCCTGCTTGCCCAATACTTCTTCTACACCAAAGCTCTTGCCCACACCTGGAGGGCCAGTGACGATCATTGCTCGCACGGTGCCCTCTTTGACTGCCTGTGTCATGTCCTGCAGTACTTGGAAGCGATTGCGCAGACGCTCTACGATCTGCTCATCAGTCTCATGCGCTACCACGGCATCGGGCACTTTGACCTGTGTGAAGTCTGTGACTTCTGCGGAGTTCTTGGCGGGCTTCTTGAGTGCTTTCAGCATGCTGATTCCTTGTGGTACGGTTGAGGATTGGGCCATGGTATAGGCACCCTGGCGACATTTGACTCGGATGTTGCGGTCTGGAAAGCCGGGCTGTGAGCCCCCTTCCACAGTAACATAGCCTTCACCGCTGGCAGCGACCTTGTAGTCTTCTACCAAACGAAAGGTCATGCCCCCAACATTGACTGGGTTGCCTTTGATGTTGTACCAACCCTCAGTGAATGTGATATTCATGTTTCGCTCCATGTGTGTGTTTAACATAGTGTCTATTATATGATCATTTGGGCTAGCTGTCAATCCCAAACTGCGATAACCCTAGGTGTCCTAGGGTTATTGGTCTTCTGCCATCAGCTGCTCAATGGTGTTAGCTGCTAGCGCATCTGCCAACGGCACTAGTCCGTGCTTGACCAGTCCCTTGACAGCGTACACAGCACCCGCGTACCACACACCGTCCCGCATCACGTAGTAGTATTCGCAGCCTGAGCCTTGCACCTGATCGAGGAACTCGTCGAATGTGTGAGCGACCATCCACTCCGCACGTTCGTCCCCCTGTGCTGCAGAGAAGTTCATTGCTGCTAGGGTCTCTTTGACGCCCGAATTGTCCCCACGTGAGACCAGCTCATTGGCCATGCTGCTGTCGTAGTGCCTGTTGAGGATCTCGCCTGTGTATGACAGATAGCCATCATAGTGACAGTAGACACTCTTGCAGACTGTGCCATGCATGACACCTACTCTTGATCTTGTTGCCATTTCGCGCTCCTTTTGTTTAACTTAGCCTAGAGTATAACACAGGCCGGAGCCTGTGTCAACCACAAACTGCAGAGCCCCTAAGGGCCCTAGGGTCATGCGTTCTGCATAAACGTATTAATAAAGCACTCGCCTACATCGCAGCTCACATACTTGTCTCCCTGCATGCCCTGCTCGCTGTAGCTGACATCGCTAGCATCAAAGCCCAAACTAGTTAACAACTCTTTAAGCTCTGTCATAAACTGTGCATCTGTGTAGATGAGACCGTGTTTGCTTGTGTCCCATGTGTTTGTGTTAAAGCGTACACGCAGCTCGCCGAAGTCCAGTTCGTCGTTGGTGTATGCTAACTGCAGACCTGTGACCTCTACTGCTGTAGCAGTGCGGCTCCAATAGCCCTTGCCGTTTGTGTTTAGTGTTGCGTTAACTTTGTACATCGCTCGCTCCTTTGTTGCTAAGTGTCTATTATATGCTCAAACAAGGATCTTGTCAACCCCCTGTTTAATCGCCCCTGCAGTCAGTGTTCAGTGCAGGGTTCAGCAGTCTGCGCAATTCAACTTCTCGCTTGTGAGCAGCTGCCTTGCCGCGGACGACTTCGTGTACCAGTACTTCTATCTCACGCTTGTCATTTAAAGAGCGCAGGGCTTCGCACAACAGCCATGCCTTGTTCTCAGTCTTAGCTCTGTAGAAGTGCTTGGCGGCACGTGCCAACACGCTCTTGTTCACAGTGGTCTCTGTCTTGGCAGTGACACCTATGTACGCGAGCCCGTTAACACGAAGTTCGTATATTATGTGATTGCGATCAGTGCGTTTCTTTCTCATCATGTGTGTATTATAGCACCTCGCCGCCAAACTGTCAACCAAAAAGACTAGAGCCCTTACGGGCCCTAGGGTTATTACACGCTGCAATCGCTGCGTACCATGTACACAGGTATGCGGTACTGCTCCGCCAACTGCTGCACAGCAAGGTGTGTGCCCAGTTTGCGCCATGCACACTCATCGCCTCGTTTAGCAGGATGCTGTGCAAAATGCGAGGCCATTGTGGTGCGTACTGCCGCTGCGGCTGCGAGGTACTCAGCGGTCTTGCGAGCTGAGATCTCTGCGCTGTTAGCCTCCACCCAGCGCAACAGCTGCTGCCACTGCCGTTGTGTTTGAGGTACATATGCTACTGAGGCTGCTGTTGAGGTCATAGTGTGCTCCTGTTAAAAATCTATTATAGCATCTCTAGCCAAAATGTCAACCAAAATGCGCTGCGACCCTACGACCCTAAGGGTCTCTCTTCGCAGTGTCGCGAGGTCGCGAGGTCTGCAGCTAGACGGGCAGCCAGGTGACCCACCGGATGGCTGCGTATGTGATCACAGCTGCGCACAGCCAAACTCCCACACGCTGCACGGGCCACAGTGTGCGATACCAACGTTTAAACGGATCTAGAGGATCCATGGGGTTAGGTGATTGGTACACTGTGGGTCTCCCTTGCTGCTGTTAACGTTGGCCTGCCCGGGAGGGATCGAACCTCCGACCCACAGCTTAGAAGGCTGTTGCTCTATCCACTGAGCTACGGGCAGATTGATGGTGGGCCCCCCGTGAGTCGAACACGGCACCAACGGATTATGAGTCCGCTGCTCTAACCAACATGAGCTAGAGGCCCGAATGTGTTGCTGCTGCTTAGTCTGCGGTAGACCCCTCGTGATTGTCGTCTACGATGATCTCTGCTGCTGCTCTGAATCCTGCTTCACGTGATCCCGCAGCTACGAATCTGTGTAGATCCTCCATCCTCTCAGCAAATATGTCAGATGCAGACTCTGCGGCCTGCTGCATGTCCCAGTCTGAGGGATAGTGCCGCAGACAGCTGCGTGCCTCTGCCTTGACGGCTTTGGGTATCCTAGGTGTGGTCAGCAGTCGCAGCAGAAACTGTCGGGTCTGTACAACTGCACGGTATCTTTCATCTGGTAATGTCATATCCCAATCTCTGCTAGTACTGAGTGCTCTTTTCTTAAGCATGTGTATATTATACGATCAAATCCAAACGCTGTCAAGGGATTTCTGCTTATGTTGTGATCTTACGCAGCGGGGCCTCTGGTTGGAATTGGCGTTTTGGCAGCTGATATAATGGATCTAATATGAACTCCGGCTTGATCCCTGCTAGTAAAGGATCTAACACAAACTGATCACAGGTAGTAGACACAGCCGTGGGCCAGTATCCTCTTGTGGAGTGTGTGCGATACAGCACATATACAGCTTCATCAGCAGTGATCATATAGTATATTTACAGTGTGTGCATGAATCTCACGCAGCGGGGCCACCGTAGATTCGCCGTACTCGGCTGAGGGGTCGGTGGGATCTGGTAGAGAAATGGTGGCGAACGGTGCGAAACAGGGTGATCTCATAGAAAAAATCATGCAAAAATCTTTTGAGATCACCGTGGTTGGAGAGGCTATGCTCAAATGGTCACACAATTCCACACTTTTCTGCACTTTGTCACACTATTCCACAGCATTTAGTCCTCACGGCCTGCGCAGCGGCCTCTACACGCAAGCCAGGTCACAGTAAATCACACTTACTGGGCATAATCTCCGATTATGCAGAGTGATTTCCACTGTATATACACCTATATGCACACATACACAATCCACAGCAGCGGGGCCTTTGCCTACCATTCTCCACAAGACTCATACTGCATGGCAGTCCTAGCTCAGTAACAGCTCACGCATGCACGATCACATACCAATACCAAACCCATGCTGTCATTAGGGTGATCAACACAGCGATCTCTAACCATTCCATGATCTTAGTCACAGCTCTACAGCGCCGCATGCCATTACACTACCACGCCTATGATCACACCTATGCCAAAAGCATTCACACACATCACCACAGTGGTCACTGTGTAGTACAGTTCATTCATTATCACGTCACTGATCACAAAGGGTCGCTCAGCTATCACAGGTCTAGTCTTTGGCCGCAGTTTCTCTGAGAACTGCCACGTTTCCTCATGGCCATCATCAGCTCGCACAGCGGCTCTAACATCATCCACTGTGACTCGCACATGTTCATTCTCTTTGAAACTTGAGTCACCGGTGGGTCTTGCCACTCCAGCATCAAGCTGAATCATCAGTCCTTGGGCATCCGCTTCTACCAGGTAAGTGTTCATAGTGTATTTAAATACATTCATGCCACGACTCTCTGTCTTTGAACCCGCAGTTCACACTGCCATGCGCTGTTACGGCATACTCAATCAAGATCTAGATCATGGCGGATACTCAGCTTGGTGTTGGGCACAGTCTCACAAGCTGGTCACAGAATCTCACTTGAATCGCTGTAGATATTGGCTACCATCGGAGTCTAGTCTAGAATCAGAGTTTCTGCTGCGTTACGCAGAGATTGCTCATCGTGTGCCCGAAGAAGATTATCAGTAAAATTCTCTGCAAATCTGCGCTACCGCTGCTGCTTCGCAGCTAAAAAATTTGCGGCCCCTTCGGGTCAAGGGCCTATGCCCAACCACGATCTTATCATGTCGCCGGGCGAGATTGGTGTTGGAGGTTCAGGATCCGTGTCTGCGATGTGGTTCAGCATGATCTGTTTTAGGCTCTGTGATCTCTGCTGAGGGGTATCTGCGCCTAGGATCACCACTGCGATTCTATCTCTGCCTCTGACCACTAACAGGGCCATGCACCAACCTGCAGCGCCAGTGAATCCAGTCTTGCTGACAGTGATGCCATCAAACTCAATCAACACGGGCCTATTGGTGTTGGCTATGTGTATGGTTCTCAATCTACGGCCCTGCGCTGATTCTAGATCTGCCTGCTTTTTGATGCTGATCTCTGAGATGATGGGATAGAGATCCGCAGCTCTGATCATGGTTACCACATCCTGAGCTGTGCTGACGTTTTGATTACTGAGCCCTGAAGCATCCACGAAACCAGTGTTCAGCATCTGCAGACTCTGGGCTCTGAGATTCATCGCACGTATGAACTGCCTGCGGCCTCCAGGATGTGCGTCTGCTAGGGCTTCTGCAGCTGCGTTGTCTGAGCGTACCAATACCGCAGTGATCAGGGTCCTGCGACTATACCAGCCTGCTGTGAGTCTAGGGCTGGCCTTGCTGAGTTTGATTACCCGAGCTAGATCCTGATCCGAATCCATGCTCACCATCACAGTCATCAATTTGGTTAGACTGGCCAAGGGCCTGGTTTGGTTGAGGTTGCGACTGTGCAGCCAACGTTCTTGTGAGATGTTGTACACAGCTAGACTCTCAGCTGCGCTCACGGGCGCAGTGAATATCACCGCCAGCATGATTAAAAATATTCGCATGTGATATTTAACTGCAGAGCTCGTGGCGATGTTTCGCTACGAAACTCATAAATACTTGTATGAAACTGATCACCGCACTGATAATCGCTGTGTTGCTCACGGGCTGTGCCACGGTCAAGTCCTGGATACCCTCATTCTGGGACGACAATCAAAGTGCCTATATCACGGAAGCTAGACTAAGTGTAGAGCGTATCTCGTGCGCAGACGCACAGCTGCCACAGGTCACTGTGCTGGCCAGGGATCTACAGAGATTCCAACTGTACTCGGAGGCCAAAGGCAGCCTACAACAGGATGTGCTGAGAGTCATAGAACCCATGCAGAGCACAGTGCGAGAATGGACCACACGTGGTGAAGGGTCTCGGGCCTACTGCGAAATCAAAAAGCGGCTGCTCACACAGCAGGGTGAACGGGCCGCCAAGGTCATATTGGGGAGATGGTGATGCGGGAACAACTGCAATTTTTAAGCTCATGCGGTAGACCATGGGCGGAACAGCGAGCACAGATGGCACTGGAGATCACTGAGTCCCTGCAACGCCAAGAAATATCACAGTCAGAATACCAGGCTCTGATGGCAGATCTCATCCAGTCGGATAAATTAAATGCAGAAGCAGATGACATGGATGTGAAAAACCTCTTGGTCAGCTGCATAATGATCGGAGCTAAACTAGCATGAAAATTCGAGAAATCGTCACGGAAAACATATTCACCTGCGACTATCACAAGGTCATGGATGCTGTGGCACATCTGTATCAAACGCACTATGACATCAACATCTGGGAACGTGCAGATGCACACGACGAAGCTGCCAAGGTCTTGATGAAGCAGCATCCCACAGATGATGAGCTGGACTATATCATTGACTCTGCGGAACTGCCCGAGCGTTTTCTAGATTTGGACTTTCCTTTGAACGATGAGATCATGTACGGTGTCAGCAGCAGCGATGATGCCAAGGTCAGCGAAGCAGCTGTGGATGAAGAGCCAGCTAGCCGTGATCTCTGTACATCAGGCAAGCCAGACTCAGCACTGGGCGCCTCACAACTGGCATCATGCAAGAGCCAGGGCTATCGCAGCCGTGAAGGCGGTAAGACGCACAAGGTGGGCTCAGATAGAATTGGTGTGCGCGGCAAGAAGATCAAGGGCAAGAAATACGGTGGCCCCCTGCCCGATTGGTCATGATCTCAGTGAAAGCCACGGATCTACTGATAGCACCCCCGGCTATGCCGGATACTAGATTCCGACGTACTGTGCTGATGATCACACATGAACACGACTCGGGATCGTTCGCTCTGTGTGTGAATAGACCTAGCCCACATACCCTTAGAGATGTATTGGCCAACTCAGACATTGACATCATCAATCCTCCCGATATCCCTGTGTATTGGGGAGGTCCTGTGAGCTCTAACAGCCTATGGATGCTGCACAGCACAGATTGGGCCACAGACGACACCGCAGTGATCACGTCTGCCTGGGCCATGACTTCGTCGGAAAGCATGTTTCACAGTATCGCTGATGGTGACACGCCCCGGCATTTCCGCATAGTCATGGGCTACTGTTCATGGGCCCAGGGTCAGCTGGATGCTGAACTCAACGGGTCTGGACCCTGGCAGAAACAGCACAGTTGGTTAGTAGCCCAGAATCTAGGTCCTGAATGGTTGCTGGAACAGGATACAGAAAATCTGTGGAGTGCTGCGACTACTCTGTGCTCGCACCAGGCTGTCGATAGTTGGCTTTGAATCTCTCTGCCAGAGTCTGGCAGTGGACGCACATCTGAACCCCCGGTACTAATTCTCGTCTTGCTTGTGGTATGTCTTCGCCACACTGCTCACAGAATTCTGCGGAAGGCTGCTGGCGCTGCAGGGCCAATTTGTGTTGCACCGCACTCACAGCGTTTTGATTGTTCAGCAGTGTTTGGATCTGAGCGATCTCTGCTTCTTCTTCATTGCCGGAGATCGGGGGTAAATTGTTCTGCATTTATATCCTTTTCAACATGATAAAAAAATCTCTGGAGTTGCGGGGTTGCCAGAATTTGCCCTCAGGACCACAGTGATCTTCACGCACGTCTTTGGTGTATCTGGACATGCGAGATTTAGCACAGCTTTCATAGTGGGCCTTGGTCTTTCTAACTCCTATTACAGGATCTACCTCTTTGAGTTCAGGCACTGGGTTTTTGCGGCAGACCCAGGCATATGCACTGGAACCCAGGGTGAACAGGTTGGTCAATGGTCTATGACTGTGAGCACAGTCTCTGCACAGCACGACGTCAGCCATTAGATCTTTTCTCCTGTCTTGAACCCACGGAATCGCATGAATCTCGGAAATCTCAAACTATATGTGCCATCCTGATTCTGTGTGATAGCGTCAGCTCGAACTTCAATGACCTGCCCTAAGAGGCTGTCTCGGGCTTGCCAGTATTCTCGGCGATCGCTGTCTGTGAACCCTGACCCCACGTTGACCTGTATGTCTTTGCCATCGTCTCGACCCTGACAGATCACTGCGCCCAATCGGCCTAGATTACGGCCTGTGCCTTCTTCTACTGCTGTGATTTCTAAACTGACTTCGATAAAAGGCTTTTGTTTCAACCAGGCTGTAGAGCGTTTGCCCTCCCACTTGCCGTTGGGGTCTTTGATCATGATGCCCTCAAAGCCCTCAGTGACCATCTGCTTGTTGTAGTCACGGAACTCGATCTCATCAGTGAACACATCCAAATCAAATTCACGCTGTGTGATGATATCGATACAGCCAGAATCTGCGAATATCTTAGAGAAGTTTTCACGCAAGAACGCACTGCGGCGACGTTGCCCCATAGCACTCTCGCCCAGCTTGAACTCAGACAAAGGAATCACATCAAACAGCATGAGTCTAGCATCCTGTGCCTGTGCGTTTTCCTTGCGATGTACTTCTTTCATCAAGGCCTGGAATGATGTAGATACCACTTCACCGTCGAAAACATAGCTGCGAGCGAAGTTATCTAGGTTGTCTTCAAATGCCTTGACGATATGTGGAAAGTTCACCAGCTCTTTGCCGTTGCGGGTATACATCACCACTGTACGGCTTTCAAAGTCAACCACAGTGACCACACGCACTCCGTCTAGTTTGGGTTCTACCAGTTTCTTGCCTGTGATCTTGCCTTCGTGATTGGCTCCGTCGTGTGCCAGCATGACTTCGAACACGGGCACAGCGTACTGAGGTTTCTTCTGCTTCTTGGCCACAGTGTTTACTGACTTTTCACCAAAACCCGCTCGCATGTCTTTGATAAGGATCCTGCGATACCAATCATTCCACTGCGCCTTGGTGGCCACATCCATGGCCAGTTTGACTGCATCACGAGCTGCATGTCCTGTGAGCTCTCTGCGATACAGTGCTTCTGCCAGTTCCACAAAGTTGGCCCACGAAAGCCCCTGTCCATCTTGCTCGCTGATAGGGACCTGTTTGACCCCGAAGGTGTAGAGTTTGTCTAGACCCATTTTCACGCCTTCAAAGAACTCGTCTAATCCGCTTGACATAGCATCTGCTAGGATCTGTTCTTTGGCCAGTCGTGAATTGTCTGCTTCAAGACGCTGAATGATGATTTCTGGTTGTGTGCGCACAATCACTCCTAATTTCTAAGTTGCTAATAATGTAGTATAGCATCAAAGAACAGAGTTGTCAAGCGAAATTATTCTTCAAACAGGTTCGGAGTTTCAGTGACTTTCTTGGGATTGCGGATAGATTCCAAAACACCTTGTTCGTACTTTTGATCTGGCGTGGTTTGAACACCATCTGGCAGCTGTGTAGATAGTTGTCGATCACTGGGTGTCAGCACATTCCAATCTGCGTCGTTGATGCGCTTTTCAGCGATGTCGTAATACTCTTTGGTCATTTCTATACCAACGAAGTTACGACCAGTTAATTTGGCACTGACCCCACAGCTGCCTGAACCCATGGTAAAGTCCATGACTGTGTCGCCCGGATTGCTATAGGTCATCAGCAGCCAATTTAACACATTGGTAGGCTTTTGAGTAGGATGCACAGTTTGTTGAGCAGAAAAGTTTCTGCTGGCATGAAGAATACTCTTAGGATATCGAGTACCGTGATTCTCTCCACCTAGATAAGGCTTGCCATTATTGCCAAACCCATATCCATGTCCATTGCGTCCTGTGCCGTAGCCTTTGGCTTTGTCTTTGGCTTCACGCTTGTAGGCTTCGCCTTCTTCCATGATTGGATTATAAGTTCCACCGCTTTCTTTGCTGAAGATCATGATGTTTTCATGTACCTTCTGCGGGCGAAACTTAGCCAACCCTGGGCTACCACATTTATTCTTGTTCCAAATCAATTCGTGTCGGAACCAATCTATCTTGCTGGCAATAACCAAACTGGTAAATGGCTGACTACCAAAAATAACAATGTTTGATTTGGGTTTGCAGATGCGTTCTAACTCTGCCCACATCTGTTTGAAGTCTAATACTTTGTCCCACTCGATGCCAGTAGTACCGTATGGAGGATCAACGCAGACTAGATCCACAGATTTATCTGCGACCTTTTTAAATGCATCAAAACAGGATTCGTTATACAGTGTGATGTTCATAGTCATATTTATTTTTTAAGGTTTGTGTTACGGAATTCTATGGCTTTGGTCCATTGTGCTGCCTTATCGGCCCAGCATCGGAATGCGCCGTCTGTGATCACATTGTAGAACACTTCTTCAAATGTGTTTGTGTTAGGACCACACTCATGTTCTTTGTTCCAAACAATTTGTAGATTGTTGGTTGGGTTCTTGCCCCAATGGGTGATCTGTTTAACGCCTCGAACCATTACATGTGAGAAGTTTTTCTTATCCAAGCTCAGATACCAATAGTCACGATCAGTTTCTTTTTTGTGTTTGACTACCAATTCGGCAAACCGAGCATCTTTGATCTTATTGCTGATCTTGAGTTTCTTGTAGTCTTCAACGGTCAAGTCAGTGAGAGCCCACAGAATGCCCAACTTGCTGAAAGCATTGTCAGAACTGCCCACTGATGTCTTGATATTGACCACATGCTCGATGCCTTGATCATCAACCACAATCATATCACTGAAACTACGGAGCACACCTTCTTTGATACGAGCAGCAAACTGTGGTTGTTTCTGAAGCCAAGCAATGATCTTGTCTTCGTCTTTTTTACTATTCACACGGCCTTCAGTGTTTTCAGTAACAGCTTTTAGATTGCTCTTTTTAAGAGCTTCAACAATTTCATTTAGTATCTTTGGTGCTTTTGGATTCATAGTAGTGACCTTTCAAACATATACACATTATACGATCATTTGCTGGATTTGTCAACCTATTTCAATCCAAAATAAAAGGCACCACAGTGCCCCAATCGAATTGAATCGCGTTATTAACCAATTTGCCATACAGGCTCAGCTTGCGCTCTTTGCTGGTTCACCACAGTAGAATAGCAACTATGTTGCCAAGAATATTTATGTCAAGATGTGCCCAAATAATTAGACCAGCTGGGATGGCCGATATGATAGCCACGAACCCTACGTTTGGCAACTAGATCCCAAAATGTAGGCTTGTAGGGAGCGATCTTAGGCTTCATCTTGCCCACGTGTGCGGCCTTCTTGTAGTTACAGGTCCTGCAGGCCGTGGTAGAGTTTTCCCACGTGGTCTTACCGCCCAGGCTCACAGGATGCACGTGGTCCAGAGTAGCATTGGGTTCTGTGACTGCTGTGCCACAGTATTGGCAGGTGTAGGCATCACGCAGAAATATATTGCGTTTGCTCAACCTCATGGTGTGTTTGGGTTTTTGGTATTGAGTCAGCATGATCACAGCTGGCACACGGGTTTCCCAACGAGCAGATCTCACGATCCAATCGTCATGCCATTCTAGGACCCTGACCTTGTCCAAGACCATGTATCGTATGGATTCCTGCCAATCCACTGTTGACAAAGGTAATAGGCTCACAGGCTGCATGTCTGCGTTTAATAATAGTGTGTGCATGATGAAGTTGTTTCTTGTATTTAACAGATTATATACTCAGATCATTAACGACGCAATGGTTTTTTGCATAAAATACTATATACGGAGACAAAGATGAACCTACAGACATTAGGCAAGATAGACAAAGGTTGGGGATTTGAAATAATATTCGCCAACTGCGACAAATATTCGGGCAAACTACTAGTGTTCGAACGAGTAGGTGCCAAAACCAGCCTGGTGTTTCACAAAGAAAAATCCAAGAGTTGGTTCGTGAATGCAGGTCGTTTCAAACTGACATTTATTGATGTGGCCACAGGCGAATCTAGAGAAGCAGTGCTAGAGGAAGGCAAGACCGTGGACTTTGGTGCACTGGGTCCTCATCAGCTGGAAGCACTGGTGGCTAATTCAATCATCTTTGAAGTGGGTACTGCAGATTACATAGAAGATAGATTTAGACTGGCACCGGGTGACACGCAAACGAAAGTTTCAACGCAGTAATTAGATCTTCTATCATACCATCATCGTGGAACGGAGTTGGAGCAAATCTCAGTCTTTCCGTGCCCACGGCCACTGTGGGATAGTTGATAGGCTGCACATAGATACTGTGTTCATTGAGTAGGTCATCGCTGATGGCCTTGCAGCGTTTGGCTTCTCCCACTAGTACCGGCACGATGTGTGTGGTTGCACATTCCATAACAACAATACCGTTGGCTCGCAATCTGTGTTTGAGTTTACGGGCTCGTTCTTGATGTTTGTCTCTGATTTCGTTGTGATCTTTCAAATACTTCACAGCTGCCAATGCGCCTGCGCAGGTAACAGGGCTCATTGACGTTGTGAATATGAACCCAGCGGCTACGCTGCGTATCGCATCTACGACATCTGCATCGGCAGCAATATAGCCACCTTGGACTCCATAGGCTTTCCCTAATGTACCATTGACTATGTCAATACGGGATTCTAGCCCCAGCTCTTCAACTTTCCCACCACCGTGGGTTCCATAGAGTCCTACCGCATGTACTTCGTCGATATAAGTGATAGCACCGTACTTGTCCGCTAGGTCACATATTCCCCGTATGTCTCCAACATCGCCGTCCATGCTGTAGACTGATTCAAATACTATGCAGGGTGTTTGCCCTGCGAGTTTTACTGAACACAGTATGTCTTCGAGATGATTTAAATCATTGTGCCGAAACACAGTTTTAGGTGCTCGACTGTGGCTCATACCTATGATTAGACTGTTGTGATTGTTCTCATCTGACACAAAATGTATGTCGGGTATGATCTTTGATAGTGCGATTAAACTCCATTCATTGGCCACATAGGCCGATGAGAACAGTAGTGCCCGGGCCTTGTTGTGTAGCAGAGCCAGCTCGTGTTCTAGGGCCACATGATAGTGGCTGGTGCCACCTATGTTCCTAGTACCTCCGGATCCAGATCCTGTTTGATCCAGTGCTGTGTGCATAGCATCTAGCACCACCTTGTGCTGTCCCATGCCCAGATAATCATTTGAGCACCAATTAACTATGGTTTTGATGTTATAGGGTCCGTACCATATGGCTCTGGGAAAATCGCCGCGCTCACGTATGATATCGTTGAAAACACGGTATTTGCCCGAGTGTTTCATATCTTTAATCAGCTGCTTGAAGGGTTCTCTGTTTATCATGATTGTATTTAATAAATATCATATCGGAGACAACTATGAGAGTGCAAGAAATAATCCGTGGTATATTAGACATGATCGATCATGCTGAAAAGTCAACTGATATAGCACACCCTGATGGATCAATGCCCGACGACGAATTCTACGATGATGATGTTCGTAGATTCCGTCAGATCGTTGATCTAGCAGACAGCGGTGAAACCACTGAATATTCTAACACTCCCAGAGAAGAATATGCAGCCATGGATGCAGTGACAACCGCAGCAGGCGGTGGCGCCAATACTCCTAAACATCCAGCAGACATTCGCGGTGAACAGCCTAGCATTTACCCAGGCAAAACATATGGAGCAAGATAATGGCAACGAATGGTATCTCAGAACTAGCAACTAAAGAATTACGTCAAAAGGCCAAACTTGACCTAGCAGCTACGGACCGCGCTGCTGATGGCAATCCTAGAGCTATTTACGATATCACACAGTTGCCTACACAATATGACGATGATATTGTAGTTGATAACGCAAATATAGGTGGATTAGTTGTTGGCCGCCCTTGGAGTTAATCAGTGCCAACCATTAATCGCAAGCATCACGAATTTGATCTCATGGTTTCAGCTGGCGGTATCACGGATCATCGTGCCGTCAACATCTTTGGTTTCAACGACACAGTGGGCACAGAGTATGTGGCCTTGTGGGAAAACGCTGCCGCCTATGTTTATCCCGGATCAGCACTCACAATAACTGCGGTCAGCGACTCTGCCAGTGACACCGCAGTGACCATGTTGGTACAGGGTCTAGACATCAACTATGATGAGATACAGGCCTCATTCACTCTAAATGGTACCAATGCCGTGACCATTGGCACAGCCTTCTACAGGATAAACACGGTGATCACCACCGCAGGCAATGCAGTGGGCACAGTGACAATTGCCAACGCAGGAACCACCTATGCCAAGGTCCGAGCAGGAGATGGCAAAAATCAAGCATCCATATACACCGTGCCTCGAGGTCACAGTTTCTATCTCTATAGGATAGATGCATTCTCTGGACAGGCAGACGCCACTGCCAATCGTTATGTGTTTTTTAGGAACCAGAGCCGCAGCGCCACGGGAGTTGAATTGCGTGTGGCTGAGACTACATTTAGAGCAAACATGCACATACAGCGTAGATTTCCTTTTCGCTACGCAGAAAAGACTGACATACAGTTTCAATGCAAGAGCAACGCAGGCTCACATGAAATTGGTGTATTTGCGGAAGGTGTGCTGATCAAAGATGGGGCCTAATCAATGGAAGACAATGACACAACATATCAACGACTAAAACCTAAATGCGTCTGCTGGTGTACCGCACACTGCGGATTCAGTTGCATGACAGATGACTGCGATTGCAGTGAATGCCAATGTGCTGATTGTGTAGACCAAGATATTCAGCGAGGCTATAACTGATGAGTTTTCTAGTTGCAAACTTGCCCCCAGTACACTGTTTCGTACGACGAGAGTTTTTATATGATTTCCAACAAGGGCACGGAGAATATGAACCCTGCATCTGGGTCACAATTAAAAGTCTACGCAGCCAAGCATTTCGCATAGAAAGTTACCTACCACGCTACGGTGCTCTCTATGACAAGCTGCCATTACATGCCTATGTGAGCAGAGACACTGACTTAGAGCCTGAAAAGTTCCTAAGCCTTGACACACTACAAATCTGGGACTGCTTCAGCTACGATATGACCATCGTCCAGAAAGCATTCCTGCGTAATCTCAGCTGCGAGTTCTATGCCAAGGATCGGCAATTACACAAGGGTGACTACATGTTCACAGTAGATAATGCAGCACCGGATCTCAACATCCTAGATACCAGTTATTCAGAATGGCCTGAGGATCACAAGAGTTTTAATTTCATAGAGTTGAACAATGGACAGTATGCAGCACAACCCAACAATCGCTGCAGATTCTTTGATGCTGCTTCGAATCCCAAAGAAATGCTGAATCCGGACTTCAAAGTCTGTACTAAAAAATATGTGGTAGAAACCAATCCTAAATGGCGTCTGGGAGATTCGGATACTGTGACGTACGAATAAATAATTACACTAGGAACAGACATGAATAAACTACTACTATTATTATTGGCAGTGCCCGTACTGGCATTTGCCCAAAAAACACCCAAGGGTGTTACCTATGACGCACAAATTTTGAGAATAACAGACGGCGACACAGTTGTGATCGCCGCACCCTTTCTACCTGCACCCCTTAAGCCCGAACTTGCAGTCAGAGTCTACGGGGTTGACACTCCGGAAAAAGGACATAGAGCACAATGCCCTCAAGAAGCTCAAAGAGGTGAAGCAGCCTCTGCTTTCACTAAAAATGCAATTGCCACAGCAGCAGCCACAGGCGGCAAGTTCCAAGCAACTCTATATGGGTGGGATAAGTTTGGTGGTCGTGTTCTCGGTGACATTTTAGTTAATGGACAGAGTCTCCGTGCTGCTTTAATTGCCAACGGGTTTGCTCGTGAATACTACGGTGAAGCCAAACAGAGCTGGTGCAACTAACATGCGTATAGAAAGCTGCAAAATATTTGCTAAACTGCTGGAAGGCTATGTCAACGAAGACAGCACCTCTATGAATCTCATAGCAGGATCGCCAGGCGGTAAAGAAGTTGTACTACATCTACACAAAGATATGCAGTTGGCACATGATCTAGGCTATCAGCAGATAGATAAGATATCCTGGAGCGAACTCAAAGATCGAGCTTCGTGGGTGATAATCAAAGGCACAAACGGTATTGGTGCTATCAAGTCAAGCTCGCTTGGGTCAGGTTATACCGCAGTGGCCAGCACAGGTGGTGAAGTAAAGAAAGCGTCAGATGGCCGAGGCGGCAATATTTTAGATTTTCTCAAAAGTGAAATTGGTAAGTTGCAGAAGTTTTATGTGGCCAAAAATACCAGTGCTGTGGGAGACAAACGTAACAAACGTAGCAAACTCAACAAAGATCAAGGCTCGCCGGCGGTTACACAAGAAACACTGATAAAAAAATTCAAACCTCTGTGGTCCCGTGCGATCACAGCCAGCATAGCAGACATCAAAGGTCACATAGCAAATCAAATTAAAAATGATGCATTTGAAAAAGCCAAGAAGAAATTGAATCACATCGAAACTCTGCAGAATGGCCTCGAAAGTCTAGAAGCAGGATCTGCTGATGTGCCCGGATTTCTTAACACTGCTATTAACTCAGCGGTGTTGATGGCGGCCAGTAATTATTATCCAGAGACCACAGGCAACATTGAACGCAGTCGCTACGGTGGCGGACTATCTGCACAGTTCCCCGAAGGTCCGAAACAGTTATTGCAGGACATTTCTGGCGGTGACACAGCCAAACTAGGCACAGTGTTGGCATTCTTTAAAAGGAGTTTGATTTCAGGATGAAACTCACACAAATCATTAAAGAAGCCAATGTGGCTGCTAAAATCAAAGATCCTAAGACTATCAAGCTATTGGGCATTGCCATGCGGCATGACGGCACACTGCCTAGGAACAAAGTGGCTGCGCTAGGTCCAAAGCCCGATGATGAAAAGATCCTACAGCTATGGAGCCAACTATTAGATGCTTCACTGACTACCACAGACTACGGCGACATATCACAGGATGGCAAGTTTGATGAATGGCTCACACGCATGTACATCAATGGTGTTGCTGATTACGAAGATATCAACGGCGAAGGTGGTGATGCACTAGGTGCTTGGAAGGCTCTGAGCATACGTGGCAAACTGCAAGAACCGCATCAAGACTTCAACAAGTTTAAGAATCTACGCCAGATACAGGCTATTGTACAAAATCGCACATACCGCGACGAATTAAGTAGGATCAAAGACGCTGAAGTAATTGAAAAACACAAACGTGAAAAGAAAGAAACCACATTAATTGATGATGAACGTTTCCTAGTCACTGTGCCCTATAACTACGGTTCCTGCTATAACTTCAACAACGCACACGGATTCAATGCTTCATTCTGCACAGGATCTAGTTCAGGTGCAAATTGGTTCAATCGTTACGCAGATGACGGTCCTATCATTTCAGTGTTTGATAAACAAAACGCAGATGATGTCATGGGCAAATGGCAGATACATGCTCCCACTAATCAGATCAACAACGGAAATCAAACCAATCGCAAAGATGAAAAGTTTGCGGAATTATTTCCAGGACTGATGAAACGTATTGCTGATGCCATACAAGCAAATGCAGATGAACTTAAAAAGAATTCTACCGAAATTGTAAGTGGCGGGTATGATGCTGCTAAAGCAGTGGCAGATCTCAAGAACAAGTTTCCTTTGAGCTATAACAGTGGTGAGGAAGAAGAGGCTGAACCAGATGCTGATCCAGATACTACTCCAGGCACATGGTTGGTTACGCAGCTTGCATCGGGTAAAACAGCTCGTATTCAAGGTGAAAACCGTGCAGATGTAATGAATAAATTAATCACACGTTATCCAGACTCCACAGAGGCTGACTATCGTTTAGAAAAACAGGAAGAATAGAACACCTACCTTAGGACGTTTGCGTTACCTAGGTGTGCCCGGCTGCTGGGCAGGGAATTATGGGAGTCGTGCCCCGGAATGGTTTCCTTAGTGAGCTTTTTAAATCGTCAATGAAAAGGATAGCAATTTTTTTGCATCAACCTATTTGTGCCGTAGATTCTGCTAATGGCATTATCAAAGCTCTTTCTCCCTATTATAATTTTAAATTATTTTCCAGAGACGAAGTTGAATCCTCATTCTTCGATGATGTCGACTGCGTGTGTTTTCCCGGCGGATATGGCGACAGCGACAGGTACGACACTCTGATGAAATGGAACGCTGATCTTGTGAGAAACTTTCTAAAGACAGGCGGCAAGTTTCTTGGAATATGCATGGGAGCGTATTGGGCAGATCGAGACTACCTTGATATTTTAGATGATGTTAGAGTAGTGCAATACATTAAACGACCTAACACAGATACAAGACGCCCCCACCCCAAGGCCATGCCAGTTAAATGGTTAGGTGCTAACGAAAGGATGTATTTCTATGACGGCTGTGCATTTGTTGGTGATAATGTGGATGTTGTGGCTACCTACAGCAACGGCGATCCTATGGCTATTATACAAGGGCAAATTGGATTGATAGGCTGTCATGCGGAAAGTGAACAGTGGTGGTACGATAAAAAATATCTCAAACCACATTGGCATGAGAACCAACATCATCAATTATTATTAGAGTTTGTCAACGAATTAATGAATAAATAATTATCAAGGAGGGGCAACCATGAAACAACGAAAGTTAATTCAAAAGTTGTATAAGGCTTGCTTCGACCACGATGCCGAGAAACAGTTTGAACTTCGCAAGAAGGAATTCGCCAAGATCTTGAAACACAAGGCCGAAGGTAAGCCATTTACAACTAAATGGACTTTGGTACAGATTTAATGTAACTGATCTGTAATCATATACAAACAATACTACTATAAATACCTCTATGCAGAAAACTTATCGTAGTATTTTTGTGAGCGATGTCCACTTAGGTACCAAAGACTGCAAAGCGGAACAGCTCAACAATTTTCTCAAACACAATACCTGCGATACTCTCTATCTCGTTGGGGATATTATCGATGCGTGGAAAATACAACAAAACAAATGGCGATGGAAACAGAGTCATACCAATGTAGTACGTAGAGTTTTAGGTCACGCTAAACGCGGTACTAGAGTAATATTCATAGCAGGCAATCACGATGAATTTCTAAGACCGATGATACCTTACGGTTTTTCATTTGGGCTTGTGGAAATACATAATCAAATAGAACACATAGGCGCAGATGGCCGACATTATCTTGTGGTTCACGGCGATCTGTTCGACGGCATTACACGACTTGCTCCGTGGATAGCATTTTTAGGAGATCGAGCATATGACGTTGTTCTTATAGTCAACAATAAATTTAATTGGCTTCGTCGCCGTATGGGTTTTGGGTACTTTAGCCTTAGCAAGTATCTTAAGTACAAGGTCAAAAAAGCAGTTGATTTTGTATTCAAGTTTGAAGAAAACTTGGCCAACTACTGTAAGAAGCGCGGCTTCGATGGTGTGATCTGCGGGCATATCCATCATGCAGAGATCAAAGAAATCAACGGTGTTACTTATATGAACGACGGCGACTGGGTTGAGTCATGCACTGCCTTAGTTGAACACTGGGATGGCCACTGGGAGATAATTACTTGGACACGGGAGAGTGATGATGTGGATACTGATAATACTAGCAGTTCACGTAAACGATCCAAAAGACATTCCGGGTCGAGTGACGCTGGAATTTCCGACTCAGGCGGACTGCGAACAAGCAAGAGTAACAATGACCAGCTGGCTGAAGTTTGATTCATTTAAAGTAATTGCACAATGCAAAAAACAATATTGATAGTCACAGACAACTTACCGGAGCAGATTAATGGTGTGGTCACGACCTACAAAAATATTGAGGCGATGGCGATTCGGGACAACTATCGTGTTGTATATCTTGATCCCAGGCGGTTCCGCTATGTTGATTGCCCTGGCTACAACGAAGTCAAGATTGCCTTTCCCTGGAAGGTGGGCAAGATATTTGAGGAGATCAATCCGGATTATATCCATATCGCCACCGAAGGTCCTGTGGGTCTGTGTGTTAGACAATATCTTGACAAACACGGTTATCGCTACAATACTGCTTACCATACTAAGTTTCCAGAAGGAATTAGAAAGCTGTTTGGCGTACCTGAAGCCCTTACTTGGCCTTTAGTTAGATGGTTTCACAAACACAGTGGTAAAGTATTGACCACTACAGACACAATGGTTTCTGAGTTACGAGATCACGGTTTTGATGGAGATGTGATTCCTTGGACTCGCGGAGTTAATCGTGATGTGTTTCATCCCGCACACAGAGTAGAAACTGTTAGTAAATATCTGTTGTGTGTGAGTCGAGTCAGCAAGGAAAAGAACCTCGAAGCGTTCTTTGAATTAGACTATCCCGGCTATTTGAAAGTAATGGTAGGAGATGGTCCTATGTTAGAAACTTACGAGAAAAAATATCCTGACGTGCATTTCACTGGTTACAAAACTGGAGTAGATCTAGCAAGATATTATGCCAATGCCGAGGTGTTTGTGTTTCCTAGTCAGTGGGAAACATTTGGGATTGTTATGATTGAATCTATGGCCTGCGGGACTCCTGTGGCTGCATATCAAGTTACTGGTCCAACAGATGTCATTGATCAGGGCATAACTGGCTTTATGGTCACGGAGCAGGAAGGATTAAAAGCAGCAGTCGACAGGTGTTTAACAATTAATAGAAGTGATGTGCATAGAGTAAGTCATAGATGGTCGTGGGAGCGAGCATGGGAAATTTTTCGAGATAATTTGGTAGATAGGGGATAACGGATGTCGACCAATAAAACTCTTTCAGGATTCTTAGATATATTTGAAAGTCGTCTCGAAAAGATGCGAGATAACCTCAAAAAAGAATTGGATAAAAGCAAATCAGAGCGATGTCGTACCACAATTAAACGTGTTACTGCAGATGCAAGAAAACTAAAAAAAGCATTGAAACAGGTCAAAGAAGAACACAAAAAACTGTGTCCTCATTGCGGAGAGACTCTGTAGTTTAACCTACGACAATGCTGTAAAGTTCTCGCCAGTTCTTGACCACAGGGTATTCGCATTTGTGATGCATGTTATGGCCGTGTTCAATCAATATACTTTTTAATCCCATAGCGTATCCAACGTCTGCATTTTCGGGCTTGTCTTCAACCCACCACATACCGCTGTCTTTGTACGGAGCCAGTGCTAAATCTTTGTCTGCTCCTGTGTCTAAACAGATTACTGATTGAATAGCATTGCCAAACAATTTGCGTAGATTCATTTCGCGCAGTTTCTGTGCGTTCTTGTCTAGGCTCAGGCTTGTGATAACACGGAACTGGTAGCCGTGTTCTTCATGCAGTCGTTTAACATAGTAAGTACTGTCGCGAAGAGCAGGAAGGAATCCAATGGCTGCTGATTCGTTAAATGTCTTGATGACTTTTTTCGAATCTTTTTCTTCTAGCTCATTGTAGTGATGATGTAGATAATAGCTTTTCTTGTTATCCGCTGTGAGTGTGTAACCACGTTCTTGCATCCAAACTGAGAATGCCCATTCCCAATCCAATAATACGCCATCTGCGTCTGTGAGTATAAGTTTGCTTTTCATAATGCATTATATACTAAGTTTATTCATTTGTCAAGTACGAGATAAATATTGTTTGCCATAACACAATCTATTGTGTGTTGAACATAGGAAATCAATACTTCAAATATGAGAGCAGCAGAATTCATGAGAGCTTTAGCGGACATTATCGAGAAATTGGATGATGAGCCATCAAAAGAATCTGACGCAAAAAATCCAGAAGAAAAAGATCTCAATCCTGTGATGGTACCTCCTTTACAACAGCAGGTAGAATTGACCAAAGCCGACGCGGGTAAAACCAGTCCAATCATACAAAAACTCACTCAAGACGAGACAGAGCACAACCCAAAGAATCCAATTTTCAAAAACCAATAAATACTCTATCATAGGGTATTCTAATGGCATTTCGTAAAATAGTAACCCAGCGTCTCAACTACAATATAGATCAACATATTGGAAAAGCTGGAGATATTTTTTATACCGAAGAAGGTAAGCTTCGAGTCTCTGACGGAGTGACTTTAGGCGGGGAACCAATAACGGGTGCTCAAATAAGCACTACTGCTCCAACTAGCCCTAATTCAGGTGATATTTGGTTCAATCCCGATACCAACGAACTCAGTGTATATTATATTGACGGAGAAATTCCGGAGTGGGTCAGTGCAGGAGGAGGAGGAGGAGGCTCTGGGGCTAGGGGATTTACTGGCAGCCGAGGATCTATAGGATTCACTGGTAGTAGAGGATTCGCGGGATCACAAGGCGACATAGGTTATGTGGGATCACAAGGAGACATTGGCTTCACTGGCAGTGTGGGATTCGTGGGATCACAGGGAGACATTGGTTATGTGGGATCACAGGGAGCAGGTTTCACTGGCAGTGTGGGATTCGTGGGGTCACAGGGTGATATTGGTTACGTGGGATCACGAGGCGTAATTGGTTTCACTGGCAGTGTGGGATTCGTGGGATCACAGGGTGATATTGGTTACGTGGGATCACAGGGAGCAGGTTTCACTGGCAGTGTGGGATTCGTGGGATCACGAGGTGACATAGGTTACGTGGGATCACAGGGTGATATTGGTTTCACTGGCAGTATAGGCTTTGTGGGATCACGAGGTGACATAGGTTACGTGGGATCACAGGGAGCAGGTTTCACTGGCAGTATAGGCTTTGTGGGATCACGAGGTGACATAGGTTACGTGGGATCACAGGGTGATATTGGTTTCACTGGCAGTAGAGGCTTTGTGGGATCACAGGGAGACATTGGCTATGTGGGATCACAGGGTGACATTGGATTCACTGGCAGCAGAGGATTTACCGGCAGCTTAGGGCCCGAAGGATTTGTTGGCAGTATCGGATTTACCGGCAGCAGAGGATTTGTTGGCAGTATCGGATTTACCGGCAGCAGAGGATTTACAGGCAGCAAAGGTGATCAAGGAGATCAGGGATTATCTATCAGTCTCAAAGGATCAGTGGCTACAGTAACGGATCTTCCCGGACAAGGTCAAACATTTGTGTTTCAAAATCCCGGCTTTGCCTACACAGTTACAGGCTACGAGGGTAACTTTCCTACATTAACTGTGATCCGTGGTAGGATTTATACTTTTAACTTTCAGGCAGTATCATCGTCACATCCTATAGCCTTGAGAATATCTGACAGCGTAACTGGAGTAGTACCCGGCGCACAGGGCAATAATCCAGTGAATGGAGTCTATGGGACCACAGTGACCTACACCGTGCCTCAAGATGCTCCAAACAGCATAGTGTATCAGTGTGTTTACCACAGCAATATGATCGGAGTGATCAATATTGTCAATGACACTATCCCTACAAATGCTTTAAACGACGCTTACATTGTCAGTGCAGATGGCGATATTTATATCTGGAATGGTGCAAGCTACTACAGTGGAGGTCAGATAGTTGGGCCACAAGGAGACATTGGATTCACTGGCAGCACAGGATTTGTAGGTAGCTTCGGATTTACAGGTAGCTTCGGATTTACTGGCAGTCAAGGTTTCACCGGCAGTCGTGGGGATGTAGGATTCACGGGATCACAAGGCGACATAGGTTATGTGGGATCACAAGGAGACATTGGCTTCACTGGCAGTAGAGGATTCGTGGGATCACAAGGTATTACTGGATTTGTGGGATCACAAGGAGACATTGGCTTCACTGGCAGTGTGGGATTCGTGGGATCACAAGGTATTACTGGATTTGTGGGATCACAAGGAGACATTGGCTTCACTGGCAGTGTGGGATTCGTGGGATCACAAGGCGTCATAGGTTATGTGGGATCACAGGGTGATATTGGATTCACTGGCAGTGTGGGATTCGTGGGATCACAGGGTGACATAGGTTATGTGGGATCACAAGGAGTTGGTTTCACTGGCAGTGTGGGATTCGTGGGATCACAGG
>Ga0208975_1000328_pt1 | contig 24400 bp, 14 predicted proteins | sample GreLakmeER78MSRF_FD_187700 | JGI IMG/M metagenome (GOLD analysis project Ga0208975, IMG submission 187700) | Freshwater lentic microbial communities from great Laurentian Lakes, MI, USA - Great Lakes metaG ER78MSRF (SPAdes) | ecosystem: Environmental > Aquatic > Freshwater > Lake | place: Great... | reverse complement strand
TAACTCTTGGATTTCCTCTATCTACACCCGCTTTACCAGCAGCACCACTTAATCCAAATTTTGTTTCTAAATTTTGACTTTGAAAGTCAATTATTTTAGGATGTGGTGAAAATGCAAGACTTAATTTGTCATTCCAACCTGCAGTTGCATTAGGAGTTGCACCTGCTTCTGTACCGTTTAAATCTTCAATGTCCCAACGGAAATCATTAAACTTTTCACTTCTCAGAGAACCTGCACCTGTAAATGCAGATGAACGCCAACTATTTGCAGCACCCGGTCTTACCGCTTTGTATTTTGTTAAATGTGCATAATTTGCTGTTCTATATACTTTTGTTGAATCCAAAATAGGATTTGTTTGTCTGTTATATGCCGTGCCAGCTGAAGGTGTTGCGTCTTTGATATTTGGGTTATATCCCTCATCCATTGGATCACCACTTGGGGTAATAGAATTAGCTGTATTTTTTAATCTATCAGGTGCAATTGGATACTCGAATCTAAGTGGATTTTTATCCTGTAAACGCATCTGAGTAATTGGCTGAATTGTTATCTGTTCACCTAAAAGTTTAGGATATTTGATTTTATCTAAATTTGTACTTCTTCCGTCTGTTAAAAAGTTATTGTTTTGTGCATAAGGATTCATAGGAGTTTTATCATCTGGAGCTAATCCCAAACCAGCAACAAGTGAACGTAAATCTCCACCAAGTTCAGCTGGATTTTGATTGTTAAGTTCTTTTTCATTTATGCGCTTTAATCTTTCTTGGTAAGAACCATAGAAGTCCAATGAGAAAAACGATTCTCTTTGCAGTCCGTCTCTAACTTTATCTTTATCTAACACAGGCGATGTTGTATATGGTCCAAGTAACTTATGAGAAGACTTGGTAAATTTAGTACCAAATAATCCAAAAAATGAATGTGGACCACCAAAATTAGAAGAAATTCTTATTATCTCGGAATCACTAAGTCTTTTGTTACTAATATTTAGTAATACTGTACTTGCTTGTATACGCAGTTTTGACTGTGGGTCAGTTGCGTTTATTCCTGATGTATTATAATCCCCTTCCGCAAGTCCACCGGCAATACCCTCCCAAGGCATAATCATTCTTGTTTTGAATGGTAAGAAACTAGCAATCTTATCAATCAAAGAAGCAGGAGTTGGTGGTGGGACTGGTACTGGTAGTGGTGCTGTATAACCACGAGTTGGATCCATAGTAGGAGCAAATGACTGTGGTAAAAGTTCCTTCATCAAACCAATCAAACGGTTGTATCTCCGCTGACGAGTTATATTATTATCTTTCTTTGGGTCTTCAAAATAGTCCAATGAAGAAGCTTTTTCATCCTTTAGTCCGGCATCATATGGACCCGTTGCTGATGCATTTTTTGCTGTACTGTTCCATTGTGATGGATCAAATGCAGGTGCTACCCAATTACCAGCTGGATCTTTCATATGAAAAGATTTTGGACCGTATTTTAATCCCGCTATGTTTTGATCAATAAATCCTGTTTTATTTCTATATGTAGTTTGAGCTTCGTAATGTTGATTCAAGTCTTTTGGAACACTATTACGTCCAGTTGGAAAACCTAAGTTTTTCAAATCTGCCGTAGTTCCTACATTATCTATATTTTTTCTTTCTGTTAATATATCAAATTTCCCGTCTCCTGACCCAATTTTATATGTTGTTAAAGAACCAATCTGCTCTTTATATCCCTTTTGCCATTGACCTGGACCATCCATTCCGTATGCAGCAGCAGTTGAGTGTCTTTGAGTACGAGTAAGAAAACCACTACCTAATATATTCTGAAAAATAGAAAGTGGATTATATATTTGTGTTGGTGGCGGCATGAATATATTTGTATTACCTAACAAGGATTTTATACCGCCATTACCGTCATTTTTACCAAAAAAGTTAGGAAGTAAAGACGTATTGGTTACATTAATTGATTGTGTAAATTTTTCAGAACCATCTGGGCCCCTTTCTAATACGTTTTTCTCTCCCAATGCATCCTGTTGAAACAAATCAAATGGTTCACTCCAACTATCCAAGGATGGATTAGTTGCTTGTAACCCAAATTGTACTAAGTTCCACAGAATACCTTTACCAGATGTCATAAACTTGAACATACGTGATGCATCTGCTATTCTTCTATCTATTTGAGTAGTTATACTCCCCCGTCCACAGCCACCCATTCCTCCACCCCAATGGGATCCAATTTCCGTTACGTAATACGGTTGACGCCAGAACAAGTCAGTATTATGTGCGTCTGCTCTTAAACTATACTTATTATATTGCTTTTCCAATTCACCAGACTTTACAGCCCATCTAACAATATTACCATATTTTCTAACTAAATTTTGAGATTCAGTATCAATTTGCCAATGTCCAACGTAACTAGTTAATGTAGAAAGTCCATTTTGCCAATCTTTAGGTGTAGATTTATACCCACTTGCTTCATATGCTCCTGGATCATTAACTATTTCTGCCACCTGTGCTTCTTCATCGGTTACTGGTCGTGCCCAAAAACCATTTTTTAATTGAGTTTCATATCGTTCACCTGCAAAAATTCTTCTATCTACATTTGTTTTAATTCCATCATAATGCTCTCTGAATCTATCCCTAATATCATCCATTAATCCCGTTTCACCATAAACACCAGAATGGTTAGGTCTTCTATATCCATAAAATCTAGATAACTTATCTCCAGCATATGTAGGATATTGATTGGATAATGTTGAAAACAATGAATTACCCATATTGGATTGCCAAGGGCGTTTACCCAATGAATTAGGTAAGTATGTATCTAAAAACAATTGCTGATTAGTATGCCAACTATCACGTGTATTTATACCGTGTACAACTTGCATACCCATTCCAACTTGCCCCAATGGACCAGATGCATCTCTTCTCTGAACGAGTACCGTATTCTCTCTACCATCATCCCACGTAGTATCGGTTACTAGGTCAAACGCAGTACCAAACACATCTCTTCCTGCTCGTAATTCACTAATCTGATTCCGCATTGTGTAAAAGTCAGCTCTATCACTAGTAGTCAATGGCGGTAGTATTATAGGATACATAGTACCATCAAATATAGTCATGTTAGGCAAAAATCCTTGTTTGAAATCTGGATATTTACCCCAACCAAAGAATCGTGTATTTTTTTCTTTAGCATCAACTAATGATAATCTTGAACCAAGAGTTTTTGTTTGAAATAATCCACGAGGAATTTGAATTGACGGATCAACGTTTGGTCTATTCAAACTACCAAGATATGGTATAAATCCAGCAATACCTGTCAATAATCCAGTTGTCAATCCAAGTGTAGATGGATCAGTTGCGTCTAATCTACTGGTGCCTGCCCAATAATAGTTGTTTGGAGCAGGAAAGAAATTTGTAAATCTATCTAATCTCGCTGCAGTTGAAAACTCTGTTGTAAGTGCCGAATATCTTGTATCATTCTTATTTGTGAAAAAATTCTTAAAACCCATTTCACCATCGTTACTTCCAAAAATTGCAGAGTACAAAGATTCAGCAGAAATCAATTGTTTTGCATAACCAGTTTTTGGAGTTATTTTACCAAAGTAATTTACTTCTGGTGCAGCAGCACGATTTCCATTCCAATCAAATCTTGAAATACCATTTACATAATTAGTAATCATTTCTAATGAAAATGAGTTAAAACCGTTAGCAGAACCATTAAAGAAAAAATCAATTGTTTTTGCTTTTTGTTTATTACCACCCCATCCAAATTCTGAAGTTGGTGTATCAACTGATGATGCGTGTATGTATTTTGTATCACCCCTAACCGCGTATTTATGAAATCCAGCATTCGTATGTGTACTTTGTAAATCAAAATAATTTATAGAAGGTGCATCATTTCTGTTACCGTCCCAATCAAATCTCGAAGCTGCATCAATATATCGTGTATCATATGTATCAATAAACGTATCAAAACCATGAGTCTTAACTACGTATCCATCTTTTGCACCAACTTTAGGTCGGAATGAAACTAACTGACTAATTCTATCATTAACTCTTGAAACTGATAAATTATCAAAGAAATCAACCGCTGGTGCTGATTGGCGTCCACCATCCCAATCAAAACGAGAAGAACCATGAATATATTTTGTATCGTAAGTTTGAGCGAATACATGGAAACCTGCAGTAGTTTTTTGAAAGTTCTTGAGAGTTTTTGTCATTAACACAGGAAGACCGATTCTTGTACGGTATTCATTTATACCCACCGCAGTATCGAAATAATCAACACCTAGTGGATTTGCAAAGCCAGTTCTGTCTGGTAAACCATCCCAATCAAAGCGAGAAGCGTCTGGTATATACTTTGTATCATATAATTGTGCAAATATATGGAAACCGTCTGTTGTTTTAGTAATAAACTTATCTACACTTCCAACAACAAGACCACCGCCAAAGTAATTTGCACCACTACTGATAAATAAAGAATCACTAAATGTCTTATTAAATCCACCTACATTATCAAAGTAATCAACTGGTATAGGATTTTTGAAATTCAATCTATCAGATTTACCATTCCAATCGTAAATAGAAGAATCTGGAATATATTTTGTATCATATCTTAATGCAAATGTATGGAAACCTGTTGATGTTTTTGGAACAAACAAATCATTAATAAGTTCAGAAGTGGAACGATTTGTTTTTGCAGTATCAAAATAATCTACAGTTGGTGCTTTCTCACGAGTACCATCCCAATCAAACCTCGAAGATTCTGGTATATACTTTGTTTCATATAATTGTGCAAATATGTGGAAACCACCAAGAGTCTTTGCTATAAATTTATCTTTTGTACCAACTACGAGTCCACCACCACGATAATCGTTTCTTGAGTTTACTATTAAACCCTTTCCAAATAATCTTCCAACAGCAGCGGTATTATCAAAGTAATCAACTGGTATAGGATTTTTGAAATTCTTTCTATCTGGTTTTCCGTCCCAATCATATATAGAAGAATTTCTAACGTACTTTGTATCATACTTTTGAGCGAATGCATGGAAACCGGCTGTTGTGTGTGAAATAAAGCCAGTTGGAAACTCTGATTCTGTTCTGTTTGTAAGAGTTGTATCGAAATAGTTTACAGTTGGTGCATTATCACGAGTACCATCCCAATCAAATTCAGAAGATTGTGGAATATATTGTGTATCATATTTTCTTGCAAACGCATGGAATCCTGCTCTTGTTTTTGAAGAAAACCCACCAATAAATTCAGTTCTATTAGTTTCTGGCGTATCAAAGTAATTTACAGCAGGAGCATCTTTTCTAAAACCATCCCAATCGAATCTTGAAGAACCGTGAATGTATTTAGTATCAAGGTGTTGTGCAAATATGTGAAAACCTATTGTTGTGTTACGTTTTGGACCATCGAAATAATCAACACCAGGTGCTTGTTCTTTTGTACCATCCCAATCATATATAGAAGATTCTGGAATATATTTTGTATCATATTTCTGAGCGAATGAGTGGAAACCAATCGATGTATTTTGTCCAGTTAAATCAAAGTAGTTTACAACAGGCGCTTCTTGTTTGTTTCCGTCCCAATCAAAAATGGAAGATTCGTGTACATACTTTGTATCGTATAGTTGAGCAAAATTATGAAAACCTTCCTTTGAATTTGTTTTACTTACATCAAAATAATTAACATACGGTGCATTTCTTCTATATCCATCCCAATCAAAAATGGAAGACCATGTTACATATTTTGTATCGTAAATTTGAGCGAATGAATGAAAACCAATACTTGTATTCTTACCACCTAAATCAAAATAATTTACAATAGGAGCATCTTCACGAACGCCATCCCAATCGTAAATAGAAGATTCTGTTTTGTACTTTGTATCGTATAGTTGAGCAAAGTTATGGAAACCTACAGTCGTGTTTGTTAATGCAGCATCAAAGTAGTTTACACTCGGTGCTTTTGCTCGCTTTCCATCCCAATCGAAAATGGAAGATTCCGCAATAAATTTACTGTCAAGATTTCTTGCAAATTTATGAAATCCTTTCTTTGTATGTTGTTTCGATATATCAAAGTAATTTACTTCAGGTGCTCTTTCACGTTTACCGTCCCAATCATAAATCGAAGCAGATGTTTTGTATTTAGTTTCTAAATTTTGAGCGAATGTGTGGAATCCGGCTGTTGATTTTTCTCTTCCAATATCAAAATAATCCACCGCAGGTGCTACCTTTTTCTTGCCAACCCATGTAAAATTAGAAACATCATTTATATAACTGGTTTCTAATCCACGTGCAAACGGTGTAAATCCTTGTTTTGCGTACTCTTTCTTTACATCAAAGAAATTAACTGAGCGTATTGTATCAAATCCAAAAACAGAAATATCTCTTTTATATTCTGTTTCATTTTGTTTTGTAAACTTCTTGAAACCTTTTGCATTTGAATCAGACATAAAGTTTGTTGTTGGCGCATTAGCAGAATTACCACTCCATCCGTAAGAAGATACTGCTTTTTCATTATAATCAGATTGTGCTTGATTTATACTGAATCCTTTAAAGAACTGGTTACCAAAGAAATCAGCTATAAAATTCTTATTGTTTGCATACAATGACAAGGTTGGATCATCATTTCTACCTGTTGGATTTGTTCGTGAAACAGTATCTATATTGAATTTGCTTCTATCTTTTAACTGTGCTGATATACCATCGTATTTACTTGATATTACTTTTAAAACAGGTTCTTTGGTTACAAGTTTAGACATTGGATTAAATCTAGCAACTCTATCAGCTAAATTCAAATCACTCTCATCAATGAAGTGATTCATACCCGCTTGTATTTTAACAATTTTAGTATCAGGATTCATTACAAGCCCTTCTTTTATAGTATCTGTTACTATATCGGGTGTTTGTATTTTTTTGGTTGAAACTTTTATTTCTTTAGATAACGCTATGTTAGGATTAACAACATTATTTATTGGTGAAAATAAAGTTCTATTTATAATAACCGTTTGTTTTTCACGATTTATAGTAAGTGGTTTACCATTAATTTTTATTTCAGGAATAACAATATTGTCTGACTCATTACCTTCTAACTTTTTAATGTCAGGTGTAGTGCCAGAAAAATCAAACATTGGATTTGGTTGTTTAACTTCAATCGGTGATTCGTTATTATTTTTACCAGAAGTTGATTTTAATACTAAAGTGTTCGATTTATCCAAATGAGTAACAATTTCTTCTTGCTTTATATCTGAAAACTTAGAGATAATTTTATCTAATGTTTGTCTGCCCAAATTATAAGTGTTAGTATCAATATTAGTTGGAGAATATTCGGAAACAGAATTAACAATCATATTATCAAAATCTTTACGAATAATATCATCTAATTTACTTTGCTCTAATTTTTTATCGTAGGACGATTGTTGCTGCTGTGGTTTTTTTATTTCTGGTAAATTCTTTAATAACTTATCAGTAATAGGTTGAAGTGTTGCGAACGCTTTACTACTTTTCGCAACGGATGTCTGTGGTCCATTCTTCTCTTCAACGGAAACCTCAGCTCTATATTTTGATAAATCTGACTTGAAATCTAGTACTGACATTCTTATTCCTATTATTATTCATATAAATATAATACTACCTAAAATATTAGGATTAAAGTGCCTTACCGAATGTATTATCTGAGCCGATTTGGTACGCTTTTTTAAAATCACCTTTCATATTAATTTCCTCAACGGTTTTATCACCAATTTTAATAATAGTAGGAGTTGATGACATACCAGATATTATACTAATCAAAGAATCTAATTTCTTTTCTACACCACTCATGCTTCCACCACCACCTGCAGCGCCTGCTCCACCACCTACACCGCCTGCTCCACCACCTGCGCCTGCCATTGCGACTCCTGCAGTTTGCTGTCCTTCTACTTTTACATTAGCACCACCACCGCCAGTTGCTGCTACTTCTTCTTTTTTACCTCCACCGAATACAGAAGAAACAGCCGAGCCAATTCCACCAAGCATTGATCCTACACCCTTTGATACTTCCATTGAATTCAATTTATCAATTGCTTTTGCCATTTTATCAACATCTAACTTAGAAAGTGCTTCTTGTAATTGTTTCATAGCAGAAGACATAGCAACGATTGCCGTCGCTGCAGTTGTTAATTTTTCAGGTTCTAATTCTTTTGTTATTTTAACAATTTGTTCTATTGGACTCTCCCCTCCTAACAATGAACCAAGTCCAGCTAATCCGGCACCGATACCTCCACCTGCACCAAACGCTGCAATAGCAACACCTAACGCAGTTACGCCAAGTGCAACTTTTCCTAAGTTTTCTCCATCAAGATTAGCCAGTCCCATTAACTTGTCAATTATTCCTGTTATACCACCTGCAACTGCATTAATTATTTTAACAATAGCTTCACCAACTACTGTTATTATACCACTTATTCCGGTGAAAAGAGTTTCCATCATAGGAACAAAACCTTCCATTGCCTTACTCAACACCCACATTCCAGCAGAAAATATCAAAAATGCTGCAGATAACGTTATCAAAGCAATTGCGCCTAGGCCTATAGGTACAATAAAAGCACCTATTAGAGCCGCAATTCCAACTAACCCAAGAAGAGCAACACCGGCTTTTGCCATATCTTCCCATTGTACACTCATAAACGTTTGTAGTGCAAGACCAACAACACCTAATGCAACACCAAGTATTAACATTGCGGCTGCACCTTTTATCATTTCTGTACTTGCTTTACTCATCAAATACGCTATTGCAGCTAAACCGAGAAGAGCAACACCTGCTTTTGCCATTGCATCCCAATCTGTTTTCATAAATTCTTGAACCGCTTTTGCAGTAATAAACAATGCAATAGAAAGAATAACCAATGCAGCGGCACCTTGAATCATTTTTTTTGCATCTATTTTATTAAATGCTTCTACCAAAGAATCCATGAAACCACCACCCTTTGCACCTTTTGCATCTGGCATTTTTGGTATTTTAGCCCCTCCACCCTTTCCTAACGCTTTACCTGCAACCTTTCCAAATTTACCACCCACTTTACTAAGTGAACCACCAATATTTTTTAATACTGATTTACCAACATCTGCTGCTTTGTCTTTCAACATATCCATGCCTTTACCAAGTAATGCCTTACCAGCAAAAGCAGCACCGATTGCAGTTACAACACCAAGGATTCCACCAAAACTGGATTTAACTGTTTCAACCTGTCCAGTTAATTTACCTGCTGCATCTTTTACCTGAACAGTAGATGAACCAATATTTGTAATAAATTCAAATATAGACATAACAGGTTTAATTAACGCAGTCATAACACTAAATACTGTTTTTACAATCGGAATAATTCCTTTTACTGTACTAGAAATCGATTCTATTATTTCATCAAAACCACCACCTGCTTCGGTAGCGTCTAACATACCATGCACCATTTCTAATATAGGTGAAAGTAATTTTGATAGTTTTTCTTGCAATTTAGTTACTATGTTTGACATTCTTTCTTTAATTGCAGCGGATTCTTTTTCCTTTGCCATTTTTTCAATTTCACCCTTCATCACATCGTTCATGCCATCTTGATTCAGTTTACGAAGTTGTTCCGCGTTCATGTTCTGCATTTCATCCAGTCTTTTCTGAGAAACACCCATTTTTTGTAGTTTATCAGCGTTTGACAACATCGTAGTCATTTCTTCAACAGACATACCCATTGCTTCTGCCATAGACTTTTGTTGAATACGATTCATTTTTGTAAATTCACCCAAACCACCTGCTTGTTTTAACAATTCATCTTGAAGTCCAGCAATATCACCGTTCAATGCAAGTTCACGAGCTTTATCTAATTGAAGATTTTTACCTGTCAATACCCTTGCTTCCATTTCTTTTTCAAGCGATTGCTCAATATCCAACATACCGTCACCAATATCTTGAACTTTTTTCAAATCATGTCCGAGTAATTTAGCTTTCTGTGCCGCAGCAGCAAGTGCTGACGGTATTCCCTTAAAAGCAACCGCTACTTCCTTCGGTACACCCGCTAATGCTTTCAAAGCCTGCTTACTTGTCATTAAACCACCACCCATCTTTACAGCAGTTCCTGCAAGTTCTCCCATACTTTTACCAGTTATAGAAGAGAGAGTTTGCATCGATGCAACTTCATCTGAACTCATTCCGAATTTTTCAGTTAAAAGTGTTGCATCTTTTACAAGTTGTTTTACAGCAGGATTACCACTTGCTAATTGTGAACCAATATCCAAACCACCCATCATTTCAGAAACAGCACCGATATTTTTCACTACTTCTTTTGAGTTAATACCAACCATCCCCATTTCACCTGCAATATCAACAGATGTATCACGTAATTCAGTTGCTGCTTTTCTACTTATTCCAAACTCGTTACCAATTTCGGCTACTTCTTCATCAACTTTATTAAAAGCACCGATTAAGAAATCGGCAGCACCCATTAGTAAACCAAGTCCTAATGCAGCCGAAAACTTACCTGCTAAACCAATCATTGATTTCAAACCACCACCTGCTGCTGCAAATGCTTTGCCGAAGTTCTTTTCATTAACAGCAGCGTTAAATGCTTCACCGAACTGCTTTTTCATTTTATTTGCAGTCTTATCTATGTTCATTAATTTACCGATTTTGTCACCAGATGGTATTTTATCCAACAATCCACTCATACTAAGATTAACGCCACCCATTGCATCTTTAAGTAATCCCGATTTTGCTGCACCTTTTTCTAATGCTTCATTTGCGTCTCGTAATACTTGAAGTCTTTCCCCTTCCACACCTAAAAGTTCCTGTGCTCTTTTTCTTTGCGCTTCAGTCATATTCGGAGCGTCTTGTGCGAACTTGGCTGCGGTTACTTTATAACTCAATTCTAAGTTAGACAAATCAACTGTTTCATGAATTCCTTGTTTTGCTTTTTCTTGTGCTAAAAGTATACGGTCTTCATACGCAAGCATATCAGCTGCGGTTTCCCCTGCTTGTTCTAGTATTTTTACATATGCTTGAGATTGTGTAGTAGTTGCACCTGCTGATTCAGCACCAAGTTGAAGATAACTTGTTATTGAAGCATAAGCATCTTTTTGTTGAGCTGCAGTACCTAAAATAGTTTTTCCTTCTTTATTAACAACTCCCATTAATGCTGCACTTTGGGACTGTTCTTCGGTTATACGCTCAGCAGTTACTTGAATATTCTTTTTTAGAAAACTAAGATTTCTTGTTAAATCATTTTGTTCTTTTGAATAATCAAGATTATCTTCTACTAAAGAATTTAATTCTTCACTTCTTTTTATACCGTCCGTTTCAATTTTTTCTATTTTTTTACGAACTTCTTCTTCTTTTTCATAATTGTTTAGACGTAGAGCCTCTAGCTTAACCATCTTTTCTATGTTTGCAACAGATTTGGTTTCCTCTGAATTAATTCTTGCTTTTAGGGCGAGAATTTCACTTTCAAGTTTCTTTCTTTCTTGTGTTAGGTCTCTTATCTGTGTTTCTAATTTCTTTTCATTTTCTGTTGCCATGATTTCTACGAATTCTTATAAAAACAAAATGGTTTACATATTAATAAATATGCAAACCATTAATTTATCTTCTTCCAGCTGGTTTATTAAAAGTAGGAACTTTTGCTTTTTGTTTACTCATTTCTGCATTCTCAGATTTATTTTTTTCCTCAACCGCATTTGTTACTTGCTTTATGTAAAATCTTCTGAGATGAATTGGTAAATCGTATACGTCATTCCAAGTAAACCCGCCTTTTCCGTAGTAACACAAAGAAAAAATTTCTTCGTGTAATCCTACTTTATAATCAGGTGCTAGGCCAAAAAAATGATACCTCCATCGGTATATCCATCTCCTTTACATCACCTGTAATATCTGAAATAAATGTAAAGCTCATATCCAAGTCTGGTGAGAATTCACGGATATGTTGTCTTAACGCTCTCGAATCTGCTGCAAATAACTCATTATCAACAAAATTATTTACTGTAGCCCGTCCACTTTCACCGTCAATTGCAATAATAAGATGTTTGAGTCTTGTTGTGAGTTCTTTATCAATACCGGTTTTTACAAAAGTTTTGTTCATACTTTTAATTTCTGCTTGAATTTCTTTTTCTATTGCGTGGGTCATTAAACGAAATGTTATTACTCTTTTTGATAAAGGTAGTTCAAAATCAAATTCGTTTACACGTCTCTCAAACGAGCTAGTATCAACCTCCTTGTGCTCTATTTGAGTTAAATCAATTGTTACTTTTTGTTTGTTACCAGTAGAAAATGGATCATCCACTTCTACCACATAGTCTTTACCATATCCTAAAATTCTTGCAGCAACCATAATTGCATTCTTATCACCAACGTATAAATCACCGTAATTAAACGGAGTCACAATCAATGACTCAAACAACTTGTCTAACACAACACCTTGTTTAATAAGGTTCTGTGAAGTTAAAATATCTTCTTCTCTTGCAGTCATGTATTTCATTTCAATAACACCTTCGGCAAGAGGATGGTCTTCTGGATAAACTAAGCCCTTTGATGGTAATGGAATAATTTCAGTTGGAAATTTTGATTTCTTTACATCTGTCTGCTTATGTTCAGCCATCAACCTAGTTTTAAGGTCTGTGTCTGAAATAGAGGCATCTGTGGGAATATCGTAGCCCGTGGGGATTCGTGTCATAACTAATTCCTATAACAATTCATAATAAAACAATTTAATATACTAATATAAATATGGGTACATTAGAAAATCAATGTACCCACATAATTTTATATTTACACTTAGAATACAACTTAGTATTAGTATTGAAGAATAGCGTAATCATATGCTAATGTTAGAGAAATCTCAACAAATGCATCATTTGCCCAATCCATATCACCAAACGTAGTTGCAGTAATAAATGCTCCTTTCAAAGTCCATTCTTCGACTTTATCACCAACTGGACCAAGTATGTGTAAGGTAATATCTTTCTTGTAAAAGTCAGAGTAACCATCACGGCCTGTTACAGATTCGTGTGATAAACGAACCCATTCCATTACTGCTTGTGCAGCAGACGGAACAATTGGGTCATACAATTTAATTGAAACATCCTGCCATTCACCCTTACCTTTAACTTTACGTTTAATGTTAATGTGGTCAAGAGTAATTGGATTAAAGTTTATATTAGGTCTACCCGCTCCTTTTACTAAGTAAGCAGGAACACCCTCAATATACATAATAAACCTATTTTGAAGTTTAGGTTCAAACGGAGTAAAAAACACTTCCGTTGGGTCAAGTAGTTCAGCCATTTATATCTCCAAATTTATAATATCCTTTAGGTATAACTATAATTATTTCAAAAAATATGGGGAGAGTATTTCATCTCCCCACTAACTCATTTATGCTCCAGGGAATGCTGCACCAGTTGATTGAACATTGAAGTCCAATATAATGAATTCGGCAGTCTTAGCTGGTTGTAGATATAATTGTCCATAAAGAATGTTACGATCAATAATATCTGGCGTATTGTTGCTTTCATCCATGATAACACGGAATGCGTATAAACCTTGACGTTGTTGTATTGACTCAAGATATGGGTTCACGATGTTCAAGAAGCGAGTTCTTGTTTGTGAAGTGTTTTGTTCAAACACTAAGTATCTTGTAGAAGAAGCGATAAACTTCTTAGCTGCAATTAACAAACGACGAACATTAATACGGTCAAGAGCAGATGGACGACCTTGTAGTGTCTTTTGTCCCCATACGCACACACCAGATGATGGGAATACTGCGATAGGATTAATACGACCTTCATATAATGTGTCACGTTCTGCTTGTGTTAATCGTGTTTTAACTTCTATTACCTCTGTTAAACCACCACGATTTAAGCCAGCAGGAGCAAACCATTCAGCAGACACACGGTCATTGAATGCTATTACACCTGGTAGAACTACTGATGGTGGAACCCAGATTGGTTTATTTCTGTCTAAGTCAACAATTTTAACCCAAGGATAATATGTTGCTGCATAGTTTGTGTCAATACCTTCCATTGTTGAAACTGCGGTTGAAATATTATCATCAATACCAACAGCATCCATTACATAGAAAGTATCACCACGTGCTTCACACATTTCGTATGCGTGTGAAGTAACAGCGGAGTGTAATGAGTGAACAATACCAGGAGTTACAACCATGTTAATATCAAATTCGTCAGCGTTTGAAATTGTATCAATTGCTTTCTTATATGCTGTATAACCAGATGCACCTGTACTTGAAATATCAAATCCTTGTGTGTTACCCGCTAACATATATGTACCAGTTTTCTTTTGAAGATTTGGCTTATGGCCATCAAATCCACCTTGGAACGCTAACATAAACTTACGAGAATCTAAAGATGTATTTGTTGTTAAATCGATAGAACCACTAAACGGTGATGTTGCAGTTGGATAATTTGCACCAGCTGACTGATTATAATTACCCAAATAGAAATCTACGTTAGAACCAGTTGATTGATTTGCACTTATAGGTAATGGACGAAGATAATTAAAGTTATCTGTATTTGTGAAATCAAAGCTAAATCCCCAATATACACGTTTGTTATACGCAGAACCAACTGTCTGAGAACTTACATAAGTAGTAGCAGCAGGTTGTGTGAATGCGCTTGGAATTGGTGTGTACATTGCACGGAATCCAAAAGGAACTAATTTTGGAGAAGTAGCACCATTACCAACTGCTTCTGTTGCTTCTACTCTCAGAAACTTAGATTTGTTTGAATAATCACCATTTACAACAACTTTACCTTCATCGGTAATTGTTACGTATCTATCACCGATAACACGAGCAATATATCGTGGAGAGTTAGGATCTAAGTTACACTTGTATGCTTCGACTGTTGCAGGACGAATATCTTCATCTTGCCAACCAAATGGAGTTTGTGGTAATTTAGATTGATCAACATATCTAACAACAACGTCAAAGTCACCGTATTCAGAACCAGCTATTGTGCCAGCAGGACGTATATTTGAAATACCAACTTTTATTTCATAGTTTGAATGAATACCATGTGAAAGTGTATGGAATCTAAATAAATTTATTGTGTTAGAACCAACCAATTGAGAAGTTACGTAAGGGGTTGACGCTTCTAAATAGTCATCTGTAAAGTCCCATGGTTGAGAACTTAAAGAACCACTTTCAATTATAATGCGGGTTGCTGAATCAGCTGCTAAAGAAGCGGATGCTTGAGTTTTAAAAGATACATAATTATAAACCGCGTTAGTACCGTATGGATTATATCCGTAAAGATTTCCAATAAATGATGAGTTTTCTGGATCAATAGAAGAACTATATGCAACACCATTTTGAGAAGTTGCACTTGTAAATGAAGATTGATCAGTTGTGAATCCACCAGATACAGTCAATACAAAGCTACCGCTATTGTTTGATGTTAATGTTGTTTTTGCAAACAATGATGTATCATCTGAATCAGTTACAACGAATGTAGGATGTAATACAGAAATTAATTTTTTACCCCAAGAGCCAGTTGCAACAACAGCGAGTGGATGAGTTAATTTATAACCACCCGAACCTAATACACGAACAATCGTAGCACCACCAGCATTCTGCAAATAGCTTTTAGCAGTGTATGGCAAATAAGATTGTTCATACAAACTACCAAATTGAGCAACAAAGTCTGTATAATTACTTACTGCCACCGGGACAAAAGCCGGTCCCTTAATCGTTGGTCCTATAAGTGCTGCACCAATTGCTCCAACTCCTGTTTGTAGGAATGATAGATCTTTTTCATTGGTAAAGACACCAGGACTTATAATTCTCTCATTAGCCACTATTATCTCCAAAAAATTGTATAATTAACTCTTCATATAAATATGAATTAAAAAATACAAAACCGTTATTCAGTTGGTATAAACTTACCAGAATCTAAGTCAAGAACACCATCGCCATATTGCTCATTAAGAGACTTGACTAATTCTGTTTCCTCAGTCTGTAAACTAGAATACTTCTCAAATAATTTTTCCCGAATATCTCGTACTTGTTCTAATCTTTTATTTAAAAGATGTAACTCAATTTCAATCTGACCTATTTGTGCTGTTGTAATTGCATATTCAGCCTGCAATTTCTTTACAACTTCAATATCTTTATCTTGAAAATTGCTCAGAGTTTCTGCATTCGCATCCATACCCTCTGATTTTGGCTCAACCGTTGCGTCATTCGCTTGTTCATTAATTTTTGACATAAAAACCTCAATAATAAAAAAATATAACAACTATAAATATCAATCAAATTCTTGTGGATATACTCCAGCGGATAAATTTTCAGATTTATCTGTTAAATTTTTAATTCTTCTTCCGCGTGCATCTGCAAGATCGTTTGGATCCTCATTAATACTCTTAAATCCTTCTAAGTTTTCATCAAAGAAAGAAGCGTCAACCGCTTGATCAATAAACTGAATAGTATTTGGCGATACTACTCTCTTTGTAGTAACTTCCATAGCAATATCTTTAGGTAATAAATAACCATGTGCGGTTAATTGAAATGTTGCTCTAACCAATCTATCCTGTCCAGTTGTATTGTTATCTTCAATTGCAACACTATCTATGTTAGTTGAAAATTTGAAAAAGTTTTTTTCACCGAAAGATTGACCACCAAAATATATAAAATTTTCAATTACATAGTTTAATTGATGTTGGTATTCGCACCAAATAATAAAATCATAAGAAACATCAACATAATCTGGTATTGGAGTTAAAAAGTATTCACCTGATTTCTTTTTATTGTTTAATAAATTAAATTTATCATACGGAGTTACTCTATTATATTTTTGCTGAAATATATAAGAAAGCTGATATTGAGAAGCAACTTTATTTCTTTTTAATTCTTGTTTTACCGTTACACCTGAACGACGGAATGTTATTAATGGCGCAATAGTTTTACCTTTTTTATCTTTTAAGAAACCGTCTTTTTGAATAGAAGCCCATTTTTCAGCATTAGCGTAAATAGTAGGTATAGAAATATACTCACCGTTATCTTCCACCATCAATTGAATTTTCTGATCAATAAATGATTTTATAGCAAAGTCAATATCATAAAGAGTAATACCGATACTTCTTGTTCTATCTTTATCCCTACGCACTTGCCTATGACGCTGTTCTCCTAGATCATACCGTGGTTGCTCTTGTAAATTCTTGTCATCGATGAAAGAATCACGAGTTCTTTTTAACGGTGGTTTTCTATATCGTGTTGAATTTTGCATTATATGTTACTCGGTAAATCGTTTGAATCACGTACTATTTCTGGTCTAAATTCTTCTATATGAATTCTAGAACGTCTTGTTAAGTGAGTGTTGGCAATAATAGAAACATTATGTCCCCATCTTTCCGTTGCAAACGAATAATCTGGATTTTTTCCACCAAAGTATTGGTTTTCTTGAATTGCGTCTATTTCCCACCATTCACCATTATATTCAACTACATCACCAACCTCTACAAATAAATTATAGTCTTTTAATAGTTCACGAATAAAAGCAAAATCACATACTTGATTGTAATCTTGTCCAAACTCATTTCCTTCATACGTCTGAGGTTGACGGTTTATTAATGCAGATATTTTTACAGGACTATTATATACCTTTTTATCAGATTCATTGTATATATTAGTTTTTGTATCTGGAATTGACAATTTATATACCGCAACTTCTGTATCTATAATATCAGTAATAAGTTCCATATTAAACTTATGGACAAGTCCTGCATCTCTTTGCCCGTGAAATAATGGCATAAATTATCCTATATAAATTGCTAAAGGTGTACCATTCAACGAAACATTTAAGTGTTCCGTTTCTGCTCGTTTCGCTTCTAACAATTTTGAACGCGTCATTGATTCTAACATAGTTCTAAGTTCAGTAACAAGTCCTTGCTTCTCCGCTGTTGCAGCAGAAAGTAAATCAGCAGAGTTTAATGTAGTTTCACCATTTGGAATTGGAATATTACCATACTTACCACGAATATATCCTAACATTTCTTTTGCTAAAGCAAGTGTATACCCAAATATCCATTGATGACCAACCGAATTTATATCCGCATACTTCATAATTGAGTATGGTGCATTTGAAATATCCGATACTTGACCGTTTGCATATTTAAGTGGATTTGACCGTTCTTCTTTGCTAATATATTCAATCCATAAGGTAAAATCTTTAACAGGAAGTGGAAATATTCTAAGTTCATTATTTATTAATTCAAATGAGTAAGAAGATTTTCGCATCATATCGTTAAACTCAATCGCTTGAACCCGCAATAAATCTGCGTACATAGGCATCAACGTAAAAGAAACACCAGTTGAATAAGCACCAAATCCGAATGTATCCAACATCGCTTGATTACCTAAATAAGGGTCATAGAAACGCATGGAAGCGGGTGGTGCATAATGATGAACTCTTTTTATCTCGATTGATCCAGTTGGAAAAGCAACATCCCTTATCAACTTATTCAAATTATATTTCTGCTGATTTGTTTTTATAGCTATTGAAGCAGTATGAAATGTTACATTTCCGTTAGTAAATGTTTCGCTACCATACTCAGTTGCTAATTGAATCAACGGTCCCATACCAGTTGAAATATTTCTATGAGTAAGATTTGAATCTGTTTTTGAACCCATAATACTCAACATATTTTGTTGAATATTATATTGATTAACGTGATTTGAATATTCTGCTACCGCTTCTTCAAAACAAGCATAAAAGTTTCCAGACTGTAATTCAATATCAACTAGTGGATAACCAAGTCTTTTAGCACACCAATCAGAAACGTTATCAGCGTCTGTTCGAAAACTTGCCTCAGAATCAAAGTAACCAAAAGGCGTACTACCAGTTGTAAAACTAGATGAACCCGGCCAAATTGGAATTTCTGTCATTTACTTCTCAGTTTTTGTATCTTCAAAATATTGTAATATACTATCAACAATTGGATGGCGGTGGTTAGTTAACAATTCATAAACCCCTAATCCTTTAATTCTATCTTTCATATTATATAAATATGGTAATCCAGAATCTTTCTTATTTTTAAGGTCAATTTGTGCAGAATCACCTGTTAGAATCATTTTTGAATTAACCCCAAGTCTTGAAAGAATCATCTCTAATTGTACTTTAGTTACATTCTGACATTCATCTACTATTACACATGACTTTACAAATGTTCTACCACGTAGAAAACTTATAGGTGCGATTTCAATTTTATCTTCTTGTATTAATTTATCAACTTTTTCTTTACCGGATAACATTGCCATGTTTGCATGAATAGGAGATAACCATGGATCCATTTTTTCTTTTATATTTCCAGGTAAGAACCCAAGATCTTCATTTGATACGGTTGGTCTTGTAATTATAATTTTATCAACTTCTTTATAATAAAGACATTCCAGTGCAATTTGAGTTGCTAATAAGGTTTTACCAGAGCCTGCTTTTCCTAAAAAAACAGAAACTGTATCTAGCAATGCTTCTGATTTAATATTTTTTTGTTCTTCGTTTAATGATAAGTGAAACCCTATTTTATTTTTTATCGTTTTTCTTCCTTTCTTTATATCAGGACCATTTAATCCAACAACATTTTTATTTTCATTCATTTCGTTATGGGTTAAATCCATGTCAACTCCTATAATAATTTGGAGAGAGTTTCGCTAGTTGTATTTAAGTCTTCTTCTATTTTCAATAAAAGGTTATCTATTTTTTCTGACTTATGTGTCCATTCAAACCCAACTAAAGCAATAAGTTCATTATTTTTTCTGATTGGATATACAACTGCGGATTTTGAACCTCTCTGTGTAAAAAAGGCCTTTGTTATTAAATCTGAAATATCTTCTACGGATGCATAAACAGCTTTATGTTCAAGTACGTCCTCCACAAAATTTGTATATAATGATATTGGTAAGTTTTGGTATCTACTAACTTCAGTACTAACACCTTCTTCCAACGCTTCAAAAGATGTAGATAATTTAGTCATAGATTTACCAGTTTGGTAGCGTCCACCGTTATGCCGTTGAAATATAAATGCTCGTTGACATTTATACTCAACCAATAACTGGTCTAATATTGTTTGAATTAATTTGGAATGTGAGAGTTCACGGTCAATTTTTTTTTGTTTATATTCACCATACTTATATTTTAAGTACCAAGACAGTACTACACCAAGGAGAGTTGCTACACTTGGAAGTATAATTTTTAAAATATCTATATATTGAGTGTTAGTTTCCATTTGTAATAAATAGAATTAAGCATAAAAAAAGGTAACGAATTAGCTACCTTTGTAAAATTTAATTTCATTAATTACTTGTTTGCAAGTATGGTGTCAAGTTCTTTTTTAAAGAAAGCACCGAGGTTTCCAAACTTAATAGAGTATAAAATATTTTTTATTTTTTCTCTAATATTACCATCCCACCAAATATCCTGTAATCGTCTGAATGCAGAAAATAAACCTGGAGCATCCATTGCTACATGAAATCCAATTGAAGCTATAATAACAGCAAATACGGAATTAGCTATTTTTTGTTTTTTATCCATTGGAACTTTATTAAAGCCAGGCACACCAACGTTCAACATTCTCATAATATCATTTATATAAAATTTATGTAATTTATCTGCACCAGTCCTCAGTAATTCGGCTGCTTTAGTTTTATCACCTGTACCAATTTCTTTTGAAATAAAATCTATACCGTCAGCAGTAACTCTAGCAACATCAGGAGCAGAAAGTGCAACTGCGGTAATTTCTAATGGGTCAAGTGAAAATTCCTTAACTAAATTAGAAGACTCCTCGACTTTTATTTCATCGAGGAGTTTCTTTAATTTTATATTATGTATTTTAGTATTGGATTTCATTATGCGAATAATTTAGCTATTGATGTACTAATAAACTTACCAACACCAATTTCACCGGCTTTAACTGCTGTTAGAGCCCCTTCAATACCTGCCATTGCAGTTGAACCATGTTGCATAGCTTTGATTGCACCTGCACCTGAAGCAACCGCAAGAGATGCAACTATTACTGTGTGAATGATATTAGCAACTTTTTTCTGTTTATCAGCATCCAAATTCTTAAATCCTGGAATAAATGTTAAAGATTTAAGAATAAGACCTACAATTTTACCATGCCATTTATGGCCAGCATGAATCAATTTCTCACCAGCTTTACCTTCTCCACCAAGAAATATAGAAATTGTTTTTGCAATTTTACCAACTATTTCCATAAGTGCAGGAAGAGCAAGAGCAACGGACGCAACAAAAAGAACTGTGATTTCTTCATTCATTGCTTGACGACGTTTACCTTCGTTTAATGCCCTACCTCTTCTTCTAACTGCTTCTTGTGCAACTTTTGCTAATTCTGGTTGTTTTTTCAATGCTGCATCTACTGCTGCATCATCTTTTTCTTTTGCTTCAACATTCTTTCCGATAGATGAAAGTCCAGCTGAAAGTTCTGCTGCTGCCTTTTCAAATGCCGCCATTACCTCCTTTTCATCTTCTGGATCAACCTCTTCTTCTTCACGCAGATAACGCATTACTTCGTTTCTGATAATACGATTTAATTCTGATTCAGTTAATGTTGCAATTACTTTCTTTTGCTTCATCGAATACTCCGTGAGATAATTTTATAGCATAAATATTTTTTTTCGTTTTCAATACTAATAAATATCGTATAAAATAAAAAAGGGTAACATTTGCTACCCTCGATTGAAATTATTTTATGGTAAACTTACTTTATAAATAATAAATTACCGTTCTGCATTTTGAATTCACCCTTTGGTGTATATGACTCTGTTTTTCCTTTTTCAAGTAATTGTAAAACGGGAACAATGTTTATGAAGATAGTAGCGTATGTGTAAACCATCAATGCATACTTAACAGTAGTTATTAACGATTCTGCAGCCGCAACAATAGGAACAAGTGGTGGAAATAAAGCTGCCAACAACTTAGGGCCTGGGTTGGTGTATTCTTTTACAATTAATTCTAATCCCTCAGCAAGAAGACCTGAAAGTATTGCAAAACTAAAGACACCGGGACCACCTAACAGTTTTACACCTTCTGAAAATTTCCTAAACAATTCTTTAGCAACTATACCAGAAACAACTTGAGCTATCTTTGCAATAGGAATAAAAACAGCTTGTATAATTTTTACAGACCATTCAACTACACCTCTAAGGAAAGGATTTTTGATTGCACCTTCAAGGTGGGCAAATCCACCACCTTCCATCAAGAATGCTCGAGAATTTGAACTGTTTAACAATTCGTTTATTACATCTGTATTTGATAATATGTTATTTCGTTCTTTTATCAAATTTAGTTTCATCTTATTGAAAGATTCCATTGTTTTCAAATCTTCTAAACCATCTTCTGCCTTAGCTGGATCAACTTTAACTTCTTCTGTTGGAGCAACACTACCAGCAATTACATCCTTTTCCCAAGTTGGTGTACCCACCCACTTGTCATAAAATGTTTTTGTTACATATGCTGCACTAAGTGTTAAATCTTTTACTTCTTTCGCAAAAGCAACTTTATCCGTAATTTTATCTACACCTTTTTTAGCAACATCACCAATTTTAGAAGCTTCTGCTTTTGCCATCTGTCCAAATGTTGCAAACGCCTTTTGGAATCCTTCTTTACACGCAGAAGCAACTTCTGTTACTAATTCTGTAAATTCACCCCAAATCGCTTTTACTTTTGACCAACCGCCAGAAAGTGCTTCTTTTGCTTTATCACCAAGACCTTTAAGACCATCCCATATATCACCGAAGAAACCTTCGGACAATACGGCATCACCTTCAACTGATTCAACGATAGTCTTTACACTTTTATCAAGTTTCTTAATTGTTGATTCTGTTAATGTCTTTGTTTTTGTTTTTGAAAAAAGTATTCTAATAGCTTTGGATTCTCTAACGGAAAAAACGTCTGAATTTAATAATGATTCGATTACAGATTCATCCAATGCAGTAAATTTAATAGTATTAGAATTTAGTTTTTGTGTCATTCTTTTTTCTGAAATAACTTCGTTCATAAGATATTTCAAAGAATTTGTGTCTTTGATGGTTGCCATTATTGCTCCAATATAAAAATATAGTTTTTTATTTACATAGTCTATAATAAATATGCAATAAAAATAAAAACCCAATATGATAATATTGGGTTCTATCATCTATTATTCTTTTTTTAACTTATTTATTTATCATTCTTCTAACTGCTTCTTTAACCAATGGGCGCAATGCACTAATAAGTTTTTCTTGTAATTTTTGTTTTCTAACTTTTTTAGCATATGATTCTTGGAGTCTCTTTTGATTTACCTTATTATAATCACGGAGTTTTCTCATAATAGACTCTGTTAATGGTTTTTGACCACGGCGCATTTGATAATAAGATTCCATTTTATCCTTTACATCTGGACCGTATGGTGCTTTAAGGTCAACTGCACCTGCTGCAATAGCTTTAGCTATGGTTGCAACTTCGGGTGCATTAATAACTGGCATATCAACACGATTCGGAGCCCATCCTGGAATTGATTTTGGCATTTTAGCTGCATTAGCAACCATTTTTTTCTTTCCTTCTTCCACAGAACCACCACCCCATTCTTCAAACGCTGCTTTACATTTTTCTGGATCTTTCTCTGCCCAATATCCATTTTCCAAAACTGCATCAATCGCTTCTTCGATTGGTTTACCACCAAATTTAGAAATATCACCTTTACCTGTATTTCCACCTCTGCCCAATCCCTTAGTTACAACATTCAACGCTGTTACAAGTGCAGCACCTGGTAAGTCAATCTGAGTTGCTTCCAATGCAGCAGATGGATCAACTAAGAAAGTTGCAGCCCAACGGTGGTGTCCGTCCATGATAAAGTTATCATTTGAAATAATTGCTTGTAAATCTCCACCTGGACCACTTGGCATAGGATTAATTTTCATGATTGCAGAAAATGCGAATTCAACCGCTTTCTGAGGAACAACTTCTTTTTGTGAAGGTTTTAATTTCCCTGCAGCAACCGATACTTTTTTTGAAGGAACTTGGTCATCTGCATCATCGCCATCTTTCTTACCACCTTTATACGCAACTTTTGCTGCATCACCTGGAACTTGACTTAATGGTATTGCATCTGTTGTACCAAATACTTCATCGTCTTCAAACAGATTTCGTCTTCCGTTACTCGTTTTCATACTATTTCCCATTATTTTTCAAAATACTAAATATTAAAAAGAGTGTATTCTGTTTGAACACTCGTAAATAAATATAATATAAAATAAAAAAGGAGTGAGAAATCACTCCTTTCATTTTTCAACTAACTATCTAAGACTAGATGTCACCTAAAGAATCGATTTGAATTAAACCGTAGAATTCAGGACGAACTATTTTCTTAGCGTAGCGTGTCATTACCCCTTTACGTGGTG
>Ga0208975_1000324_pt1 | contig 24564 bp, 31 predicted proteins | sample GreLakmeER78MSRF_FD_187700 | JGI IMG/M metagenome (GOLD analysis project Ga0208975, IMG submission 187700) | Freshwater lentic microbial communities from great Laurentian Lakes, MI, USA - Great Lakes metaG ER78MSRF (SPAdes) | ecosystem: Environmental > Aquatic > Freshwater > Lake | place: Great... | reverse complement strand
CAATCTTCCGGTGGCGTTACGTCTTCCACAAGGACGGCATTGGTGCTATTCAAATCACCAATATTAAAACCAGGTGCGTAGGTCATATCTTCTTGAACAGTAACTACTTCGTTATCTTCCCAGATAAATTTACTTTCTTTGGTCTCTGTGAATATTAGCGTTTTCATAAGTTAACCTTTAATTAAAAGCCTAGTAGGGCTAAGCGCAAGCCCAACATAAGAATAGTCTGTTGTGTATGGCAGTAAGGTTCCGGCTGGGCCTACGCCGTATTTAGAACCAGCAGTTAACCCAGATTGTGCGTCATCCGCAGAGCCAACCGTTTGAATTGTTGCCAGCGCCCCTGCTCCATAGTTTGCAGATGAGATACCAAGAAAATTAGAGGAGGTTAAATTTGTGCTATACGCAATATCCGCGCGAAAGCTGAATTGACTAGTGGTGGTTGCTCCTACTTGTAATATCTGGAGCGCCACAGAGTTATAAAAGCCAACGGTGTAGTAGCCATACAAAGGACTAAAACTACTAACCGTAAAGGTAGTGCCTGATACGGTTATTTTTGCACCTACGCTGTACCCTCCCACCATGTATATATCTCCTCCAATTGGATAATATACTAAGTATTTAAGTGAGCCGTACACGTCACTAATAATAGTAAGCGGAGTACCTACTGTCATAGTGTTGCCTGAAACTGTAAGTACAGCTCCCCACATTGCGGCTAAAGAGGTGTTTCTATAAACAACAAAATACTTGTTTGCGGTATTGGTTTCAACAATAGCAACATTCGCATTAGTATTAACACCTTGAATTGTAATAAAGCTTTGATACGTCGGTGTGTTTCCTGACACCGTATACAGCCTAGCGTTGGGGTAGTTGTCGTAATACCAGTTTGATGTAATGATTAGTTGCGAACCGGTTGCGTTAAAAACTATTCCCGCATAATTTGAATTCCCGTATGAAGGTTCAACAAGTACAGTCGACCCCCACACACTCCCATAAAAACTAGAGTCTATATTCCCAACTTTAATATAATTGTAAACGGTTGGATAGGCGGTATTATCGTACCAAGAGTAAGCAATTTTTCCTGTTGCCGCTGAAATACCAAGCGTGTGGCCGCCACCACTTATGTATGTTACACCAATGCTGCCATACCCAGGGCTAGTAGATGAGAAAGTCGTAGTGCTTGGATTAGTTTGTACCTTTACTAAAGTAGCAGTTCCGTAATAATTTCCAACAACAGCACAAGTATTTGTGGTTACGTCATAGATTGCATTAGATAGCGACCCGACAGCAGTAGCGGTACTGACAGCCACCGGAGTGCCAAATGTAATAGTTGATCCGCTAATAGCGCCAGATATAGCGTATATGTAGTAGTTGCTATTATCTAAATAAAAAACTACAACACGGTTATCCGTAGGATTAAATACTCCTACTAGACTACTTAAATAGTTATAGAGATTCGGGACCATAGGACTAATAGTGCTATTTACAACAGTGCTTATTGCTGCTGGTACGGCGGCTACAGCGCTAACAGTCCCATCGCTATTAAGGATTACTTTACTGCCATCACTTAACTTTCCTGATGCTGTAGCTGTAACACTACCTGCCGTTGGCGTTGGGCTATAATTAAATGATGATGGCATATTAGTACGCTCCACCGAAGGCAGTGACTTGCAAAGCAGTGCCAGCAGACGTTGTTGTTACTGTCGTGCTTGCGTACAGAGCAAATGCAGCAGGCAAAACAAGTGGTTGTGTAAAGTTAAGCGTAGTGGTGAATGCGGCAGTAGTTGTAGACGGGGTTACTGCTGTTACTGCAATTTCTTGTATCAGAAAAGCAGTTGTGCCGTCCCACATCCAAATGCCAACAATGTTAGCAGCGTTAACTGTCGATATGCTTGTGCCTACAGCGTTGACTTGGATAGAGTCAATCCTCAGCCCATTAGTCGATGCAGGTACAAAGGCTACGATATTAGCCCCTGCCAGAGACGCAGTAGCTGTAGGTGCGCGAGTTGTACACGCTGTCTGAGCTGCAAGGCTTAGTGTTTTGGCGTAAGGCGTTTGTGCGAAGATCGGGGTTGCTGTAACGGCCATGATTAAAACCCTCCAAAGTTAAGTGCAGTATATATGCTTGCGCCGGCTGGAACTGCTGGAACCGCTGGTGCAGTGGACGCCCACGTTGTGCCGTTCGATGTTAGTAAGTTGCCTGCTGTTCCAGGCGCAACAAACAATGGCGCGGATGTTCCATTGCCGAGGATCACGTTGTTGGCAGTCAGCGTAGTCGCGCCTGTGCCGCCGTTAGCAACAGGGAGTGTGCCCGTGACATTGGTGGTCAGGTTGGCAAATGTGGTAGACGTAGTGCCTGTGCCGCCATTGGCTATAGAGAGCGTACCCGTGACCTGGGTCGCGCTCACCTGCCCGGTGGCCAGGACCCCACCTGAACTGACAGTCCCTGCGAGGATCTTTGCGTTACTCATTTCTTTAGCTCCTTACGGCTTGACCGGCCAAGTGATTGTAACAGGGAAGCCCGCTTGTTGTGGGAGGTCACGAAGAGCCTGACGGTAGGTAGCCCAGTCGGCTGGCACAGCCTGAGATAACTCCAAAGCCTTCACCACCAGCCAGTCACACTCAGCCAGCAGGTTGTCACGCGAGGCACGGGCAGCCTTGGAAAACTCAGTATCTTTCATTGCTTTGTAAGCCGCTTCCTGTTCTGCCGCTGTAGTCTCGCCGTCAACGAACACTGGCCCAAGGATGTACTTGGTGTACCACTTGCCATCTGACTGCTGCTCTACGCCGTCACGCTGGGAGTATTGGTACACAGTCCCGCCCGTTGCTTGTGGGCCTTCAAACACTGCGTCCGAGTCGAACCTGTCGTATATGTCTGCGGTCATTGCGCTAATAGACTTTGCGTAAGTCGTTGCTACCCACTTGATCCACTCGTGCTCTAGCAGCACCTGACCTGTTGCTCTGATTCTGATCTGCATAATTACCTCAAGCTATCGCAAGGAAGATGTAGGTGGCTGAAGTCACGTTGACGTTTGTCGCTGCGTCCTGATTTACGATGAACCCGCTGTTGTCGGTGTCCACGCTGTCGTCTGTAGTGACCTCTGCCGCAGTGGAGTTAAGACTTACGTGCGGGTCGTTACCTGCAATGATGCCTGACGCAGAATTCCAGACGTACCAGTCACCTGTAGAGTCAGTGCGCTTAATAAGAACAAATCTTGAGCCTGCTGCAAAGCCACACGCTATGGTTTGGCTTGAGCCGTTGCCGGTGTATGTGCCTACTTTAGAGACTCCGGCGCAAGTGGCGAATAGGTAGGTTACAAACGTACTACCAGACTGATTAACCTCAGCCGTTGTTCCTACAGAAAATGTTGTTGAAGTCGAATCAGTATCATTCCAATACACTATGCTTGTATTATAAGTGCCCGAATCATTTAATTTTATCGACTTAGTGCCCCCAACTATTGAGTTATAGCACCACCAGTTTGATAGCCCTGACCGCATTTTTCGTATAAGCAACTCCGCAGGAACTCCAAGATTATGAGTGATGGTGTGCGCTGCCCCTGTGCCGGTATCGCAAACCACATCAAAGAAGCCGGGGGCGCGTTTAAAAGCCCATGCCACATTTAGTGCCCCTGAGCCGTTTGTTTCACTGTCATTGCCTACTGTCGCCAACATTTGGTTGTTAAACTGTAAAAACACGGCGTTAGTATTATCAGCATTAGTCAAACCAGTTCTAAGACGAACACCATTGCCACGAAGCCTGTCGTAAACTTGAGTTGTGTTTGAGCTGGTAAAGTTTTTATAGGAGAGAATCCATGCCATATCGGGCGCAGACAGCGTAGTAATAGCTCTTGTTGCGCCAGTCCCTGTGAACGCCTCTGCATCATAAACACTCGTCCCCACTGTAGGCACTTTCATCGGGCCACGGCGTATGGCTATGTAGATGTAGGTTGCCCCTGCTCCGTTTGTTTGCGCACCGTTTGTAGTGGGGCTGAATCCAGTAGCTGTTGGTGTTATGGTATACGAATTTTGTTCTGCATCACTTAGGTTTGGCTTTAAGTTAAATCCGGCAACAGAATCAAACCCAAAACCCCGCATATTGTCAAACAGCATCCAATCGTTAGCCGAACCAGAATCCGTGCGTTTGATTAAAACCCACTGCGGCTCATACCCAAGCGTAATAACCGGAAACGGCGAAGAGCTTCCCGTGTACGACCCACACGAAATCACATTGTCCGTACCAGCCAGACCAAAGCCGCCTGCGTTGTGGGCGAATAGGTAGGCTACATAGGTAACGCCACTAGCATTTATAGCGGAACCACTGCCGCTATAAGGAACTAAAGCAAAAGTAGTTGTAGAATTTGCTGCGGGAAATCCATTAGCTAAAGTAATTGCAGTATTTTCAGGCTCTGTAGAATTTAACAATAAAACAGAACCGTTTCTATGCGTATATTTCCAGTCGCCTGTCGCACTTACAGGCTTAACAATTATTGCGCCAACAGCAGAACCAAGATTATGTGCGATTAGCCTTGTAGCCGAATAATCCCCATCCCCCGTATACGTCACCACATCAAAGAACTTCGGCTGCTTGCGGAATGTCCATGAGACAAAGGCGTCGGTAGCGTAGTTAACGATAGAACCTGCGCCGATAGAAAACCCAGTACTAGTAAATGCGGTTAATGAATTTGCTTGAGTAGCTTGGGCTGCGGTTGTGTTAGAAACCAATAAATTGGTTGCGCCTCGAACTGTGTCAACCAAAGTATGATTAAATCCAGTCGTGCGTGACTTAATCCACACCAACCCGCCTTTAGTAGACAGATCAATGCCATTGGTGATCGTCTGTGTAGAGCCGTTACCCGTATACAAGTAAGTCGAGAACACATCCTCAACGTACACCGCCGGAGCACTCCCAGCCCCTTCACCCAACAATAACTGCTGATTAGAACTCACGTTACATTCCCCGCAACGACACACGTTGTTCCAGATCTAAACAGGACAGTCGCAACGCCCGCAGCAGCAAGGGTCATGGTCGCCTTGTCCGTAAAAGTGCCTGCAATGTACGCTGTGGCGATGCTGCAAGTGATAGTTGCAGTGGAGCCAGTGTCGTTAAATATCGTTATAGCATCACCCTCTGCAAATGTTGAGTTTGGGATAACGATAGCGCCTCCTGCACCAAGTGCGACGTATTTGCCTATATCACCCACTGCTAGTGTGTAGCTGGATGTCTTAGTGCCGACTGCTGGGAGGTTCTTAAAGCCTACCGAGTTTGTGCCATCTGCTGTTGTGTTGGAGAGGTTGCCGGAAGCAGGAGTACCCAAAGCCGGAGTAACAAGCGTAGGACTTGTTGCAAATACCAAAGCCCCTGAGCCTGTCTCGTCGGTGACCGCAGCAGCGAGGTTTGCGCTGGATGGTGTGGCAAGGAATGTTCCTACATTTGTGCCAAACTGAGCGGCTGCAAAAGTAATTGCTCCGGTCATTGTGCCACCGGTCAAAGACAGTTTGTCGGCCAGCAACGCGTTTGTTTGAGCCTGGGTGTAGGTGTTGGCCACGTTGAACGCGCCGTACGCAACAATGTCGACGATGTCACCGGCGACCAAGCCAGCGGTGAAGACCACGTTGGTGCCGCTGGTAGCTGTGAAATCAACGCCAACAACCTGCTTCACGCCGTTCAAGTAGACGTCCACATAACCGACGTCGTACACAATGGCGAAAGTTGTCTGGCCACCGGTAGCCGTGTAAACCTGCCTGGACGATGTGCCATTCACAGCAGATCCGGCCGCTACCCAGGAAGACCCATTCCACACCCGCATCTCGTTGGCGGTTGTGTCGAAGTACAAAGCGCCGGTGACCAAGGCGTTACCGTCGTTATCCACGCTGGGCGGAGAACTCTTCGCGCCCAGATACCTGTCGTCGAACTGGTCCCACGAGGCCGCTGCGCTGGTAGCCGAAGCCGCGGCAGAGGTGGCGCTTGAAGCCGCGTTGGTGGCACTTGTAGCCGCTGCCCCTTGACTGGCTAAGGCGGCAGTTGCAGAAGTCGCAGCGGCCGCAGCAGAAGTCGCAGCAGAGACCGTGCTACCAAACAGCGTGTCAATCTGCGTGATCGTGTAGGCGTCAGTGATGCCAAACCCGGCCAGGGTGGTCGGGTTAGTACCCGCAGTGGCGCGGCCGTACGCATCGATCGTCAAAGACTTATACGTGCCTGGCGTAATCGCCGTTGCCGCCAAGTCGATGTCGTCAGCGTTTACTACAATCCTGGACGCTGAGGCGGTGTTCACGTTCAGCGTGTTGCCGCTCTTGGACATACCCGTGCCGGCGGTAATCTGCCCGGCGCCACTGAATTGAACCCACGTCACTGCCGTGCTGCCCAGCGTGCCACCTGGGGCCACTGTGCAGACGTAACCATTGTTGCCGTTGGCCGTGCCGCCCTCAATAAAGGTGAACGCGTGGACCAGCTCGTCCCACGTGTTTGCATCGGGCGCGCGAGTCCAAGACCCTGCGGCCACGACGTAGATGCCGTTCTCAGAGGAAGTGCTCTGGTCTTTAACCAGCACTCTCTGGCCAACAGTCACCGCCACGCCATCAATTGTCTGGGTGCTGCTGAGCGTAATGTTTGCTGTCGTTGCAGCCCGGCACGACGCCTTGGCGTCTAGCCCCTGGACGGAGTTATCAACGTAAAGTTTGTTGGCCGCGTCGGTGTCGTTGGTCGGTGTAGCAAGGCCTGTTATGGTGCCCGCCGTACCGCTGTCCATGTCCAGCGTACCGTTAATCGTCACGTTGCTAAAAGTCGACGTGCCGCTTGTGGCCGTGACGTTACCCGTGACGTTACCCGTGAGGTTGCCGGTCACGTTGCCCAACAGATCGCCCGTGACGTTGCCTGTGACGTTGCCTGTGACGTTGCCTGTCACAGGCCCACTAAAGCCTACTGTTGCGGTGACCGTCGTGCCACGAAGCGTTTGCGCCGTCGTAGCGCCAATAGGCACGTTGTTGATCGTACCGCCCGTGATCGTCGCGGAAGAAAACGAGGACGCTCCGGTCGATGTCACGTTGCCCGTGACGTTGCCCGTGTAGCCCAGCGTGGAGGACAACGAGGTGAACGCCCCTGTACTTGGCGTTGTTGCGCCAATTGCCGTTGCGTTAATCAGCACGCCATTGATGTTGACCGTTGTCAACACCGCTGCGGTGGTGATGCCATCTCCTGTCGGATTGACAATCAAGATGTCGCCAGCCAACCCCACGCCGGACAGAGTTGGCAACTTGTCAAAAGCCTGTGTGACGAGCGTAAACTCATTACGGATGGCAACCGACGCCCCTGGCGCGTTTGGAGCCGGTACGGTGCCTCCGTTGTAGTAGCTGTTTGTCATCTCAGTCCTCGGCGGAAAGTGTAATGCACGATGATGCTGTTGACCGTAAAGGGTTCAAGAAGGTCCGATACGGCTGAAACTCGAATCGCCATATTCTCGGCGGTGCCTCTGACTTCAACTTCAGACGGCGCAATGTCGGAGCCGTCCCACACAAACTCGTCCCAGGTCCAGTCGTCCCAGTAACTGGCGCGCAAATCGTTTGTGTTAGAAGAGTCGCTGTCTTGGGTAAAATATGTGCTTCGGTAACCCAAATCATACCCGAATTGGAACTCCGCGTAAGCGTCCCCGGTGACTTCAACACTGGCTTTTCTGTATCTTTTCAATATGCGCGGAGAGTTGGTGCTGTTGAACGGAAGACCGATCGACGCCGGAATAGGCTCCCCGTCAAAGCTGGTGCCACGCTCCAGTTCGTAAACGTAACCGTTTGTGCTACCCAAGAACATTCTTGCCGTCCCTGACGCGTCTTCTCCTTCGAAGGCGCAATTGATCACATGCGAAAACTGCATTGGCATGGCGCCAAGTAAAGTGCCGTTCAAAATCGTCAAGTACACCCCGTAGCCATCGCTGAAGAAGACTCGGTATTGGCCTTTCTCGCGATTCACGGTGCTGGCGGTTGCAAGATTTATGCGCGGCTGCATGAACGGACGAATGTTCATCGTCAGCGAAGCCGGCAAGAAGTTACCGAAATTTAAACTTGTGTTTAGACTGATCACGCCTCGGTCGTCCAACACATACGCCTGGTCCATTGTCTGCGCAGTGTAGGCCACCGCGCCGGTCCCCGTGTTAAATGTGGCCAGGGCGAAGTTAGCAGAGCTGGTGCCGTAAAGAACTGACGTGTCGCGCCGGGTGTACACCGCCAGCGCGCCGCTGGATTGGTCGCCGGGCAAAGGCAGCAAGTTGGTGATCGCGGCGTTCATCGCAATCTCACCTGCGCCAACGAGGGGCGCCCACTGGAACGGCAGGCCCAGGCCAGAGAACTGCAAGGACGCGCCAAAAGATAAGAACAGGTGCTGGCGATGCACAGCGACGTGAGCAGGCGTGTCGGTAGCCATGCCAGTGCTAATCGGCACCAGGGTCGTACCGTCGAACTCCCAGGCGCGATTCTTGCCATCGCAACTGTACGCCCTGTAGTTAGACACCCCTCCGCCGATATTGCCGATTACGGTCTCTACACGGCCGTCTGGGGCCAGTGTGATAGCGGTCGCCGCGCCTGTGGCGTGGGCTTTGGTAACTCCGCCGACTCGCAGGTGCTCAGCCGCCTGGAATGTCCCGGTTGTAGAACTGAGAATCAGCCTGCCCACAGCGTTGCTGGTGGCAAAGCTTCCGGACGTTATAACGATCCTGGCCACTACTCCGGTAGCGCCACTGGTCTGCCCGGTAACCGTGTTGCCGACGAAGATCTCCGCCGTGCCGGTGTTAAACCCCAACTCAAAACCAAGGGCCACAAGGGTCCATCCGCTGCCGCTGGAAGCGTACATCGCCAGTGCTGTGCCGGCGGCGTTGTTGCGAAACGCATACACGACGCCGTTGTACAGGAAGACCCCCCGCACCGGTCCGGAACCTGTCACAGTAGTAATGTCGCTTCGGTACCTGTCGGCCGCCAGGTTGCGGTACGTCGCGTCAGTGAGCCCATCTGCGACTACGCCGATCTGGCTGGTTAGCGTGCCGATTGTCACCGCCGATACTTGAAGAGTTTCGCCGTTAGTAAAATTGTTGCTTTTTTTTGTGACGATAAGATTTTGCCCGTCAATAGCAATGACCACTGCGGTCTGCCCAGAGGTCAGCCCTGTGATCGTGTTGCCTACCGCTACCGTCCCTGAGAGCACGCACGCAAACACGTCATAGACTGCGTCAGACGGCCTGGGGCGGCCATCAAAGCGTTCGTACCCGGCAATGCGAGTGTAGCCCCCAGTAATGGACGCTTCGAAGTTAGCGGATCTGCGTACAAAACCAGGGGGCAGGGACAGCGTAGGCGTGACTTGATCCAGTCCACCGCGCAAGCGGATCAGGTCGTACTGCACCCGAGGCATCGACGGCATGGTGGACATCGTTCTCTCCTTAAGCCAGCGGCGGGCCGCTGATTATGTCTGGAAGCAAGTCGATCTCAAGTCGACTCATCAACCGTTTGAATTCTAGTTCGCCGCGCTGGTACACCTCTGGAGCAGACTCGTAACCGGCGTAGAACATCATCGCCCGGTACACGATCATCAGGTGAAAGCGAGGTGGCAGATCCGGCTCTTCTGTGGCCGTAGTGAATTCAGTGGGCTTGCGGTAATACTCCCCGACGATCACATAGGCCTGATCAGGGGTTGCGCCAAAGCCCAGGTTCTTGCTGGGTGGAACGATAGTCACCACAACCGGACGAGATCTGGTGTTGCGCATGTTAGCGTACTGGTAGAGGTTTCGGAACGTGTTCCACTCCATGTAGTTCAGCAGCTGCTCGTCGCCGTAATTGGCGGTCAGGCTGCTTGCTCTGAAGCTGTCTCTCTTCCAGTTTGCAAACGTGGTTCCGACGCCAACTTCGGTCGGGGTGTATTGGTACTGCGAAGCCACAGTGTTGAATTGAAGAGGTAGACGCATGAACTGCCAATCTTCATGCGCCGTTTGAATGTCAACCCATGCAGAGTTGATCCAGTTGTAAAACCGAAGCGACTCTCCAGTCAACCCGGTGACTGTTGTCAGGTCAGGTCCGGTAACTCCGCACTCTTGCCTGGCTCGGTTTATCAACTGGAGAAAATTCATTATTCACGCTCAGCCAAGATGTGCTCAAGCCATGTGCGACCCTTTGGATTTTTGTCGTCAACCACAACAAAAGGGAACACCTGGCCGTGGTTTGCCACCATCGCCCACCTGTCCGGCTCGGACGGGTTCGGCGTAACCTGACGGTAGCGGGTCTCTTTCATTCGAGCCAGCACTTCCAGGTATTTACGCTTGATCGGCACATTCTGGCCGCGCGGGATAATCTGGTTCATGCCGTTGACGTTTAGGTGCGCGTACGGCGCATCGTTTTCATTGTTACCTGGATGGATCATCACAACAACAATCTCTTCCATAAACTTTTCTTCTTTAAGCATTTGTTTCAGATCGACGTTGCCGGTAACGGACTCAACGCGTTCACTGTTGTCGATAATTTCAATTGCGCTCGCCATGGTTTTCTCCATTGATTTTATGTTTGTCTTGCTAAAAAGTACGAGCCGGAGCTACCAGCACGGCTCGTCAAAAGCTCCTCACCCCACAGAGGCGAGGAGCCAACGGCGAGCTTACTGAGCGCTACCTGGCATTGACGCGATGTTGGTGTACGTCGCGGTGTTGCCAGTGCCCAGTACCGTAGTGCCTGGGGTAAAGGTCTGACTGGAACTGGTGGTGACCTTGATCAAACCAAACGGAGTCAGGTTAGCAGCCGGGGCATTTGGCACCGGGCAAGGGTCGCCAGCTGCTACGATCATACCCTGTGAGGTAGTCACGTTGCCGCTGGTGTCCAGGAACAAACCGAACAAACAAGCCTGGCTGTTACCGAGGGCCGTGTGGCCAGCAGAAAACGCCAAGTTGTCAGTAATCGCTTTGGACTTGAAGATACCGTTGTTGGTGAAAGTCACCGCAACAGTAGTTTTAAAAGTACCTGCGTTGGTGCCAGCAGCAAGCGCTCCGGAAGTAAGTGACACGAAGCCACTGTTAATCTGTTCAATATTATAGGACATGCTTGTGTCTCCTTAAGCGGAAATAGTAGGGGTCACCGCAGCAGCGGTGGTCGGCGTAGTCGCGGCGTTGTAGTCAGTTCGCAACTGATTCAACGACGTGGCCAACGCAGCGATGTCGACTTGCATAGCGGCGAGCAGCGGTTGAATCTCACGCGAAGTAAGAATGTCCGGCACTTTAGGCATGCGTTGTTTTATGCTTTCGGGCATGTTGATCTCCTCAAATCAAAACAGAGCGCCTCCGAAAAGGCGCTCAGTAGGTTACAGTGCGGTTACACCAGCTTCGATACGGGCCATGAACGCGTCGTTCAGACGCACGCTGGCAAACCATGTCGAGGCGCCCACGTAGCCGAACTGGCCCAGTGGGTTGGCGTGGTTGGTTTGAGAAGCCTTCAGAACGATAGGCTTGATTGAGGACATGCCTTTCAGAGCGACCTGGCCCCATGCGTCTTCACCGATCACCAGGAACGGGTACACGTCGACATTGGCTGCGCCGATAGACAGGCAACCGTTGAGTGTGCCAGAACCGGCGGCAAGGAAAGACTTCAGCAGCGGAGAGCTGATGAAACGGAAGTCTTCGCACGCACCGATCTCGCGATCGTGGATGGGCTTGAAGCTGCCGTATTCCTCAACACGGGTAAAGCCTGGCAGGTTTCGCACGTCAGCAACTGCGTCAGTGTGGCAGAACACGATGAACGCGGGCTGCACTGCGCGTGTGCCGAAGTTGACACCGGGAGCCAGGCGGCTTGTTACGCGACGAGCACGGTTGCTCTCCAGCGTACGAGCGGCCTTACGGATCGCGTTCAGGCTGATCGGAGTGTTCAGGCCGGCACGGGTTGTACCGTTGGCATAGATCACTGTGGATCCGGCCTTCAGCACGCCGTAGCGAACCATCTCCATGACTTCTGCCATGGTCTCGCCAGTCAGCTTAATCATCTCGCCGGGGATGTCGTCTTCGTACAGCTGCTCAACTTTAGAGCTGTACTTGAAGAGGATACCGTACTGTTGCAGCTGAACCGTCACATCCTGGAACGTGATGGTGTTGCTGTTGGGCGTTACGCCTTCAGCCAGTACGAAGTTGCTGGCTTCGACGTTAGGCGTGCCAGCGTAGCGCTGAGTGCCTTCAATCGTGGTGCCGGCAGCAGACGCGCCAAACGGAAGTGTACGACGAAAGACCAGCGTGTCAGTGCTGTTCATCGGCATTTCGCGCTGGGTACCGAAGTCGCCCAGAACGGTGATTGGTTGTGCGTGTTCAAGCATGCCTTGCGCTGCGCGGATAAGGTTACGCGACGCGACCGTGCCGTAATTTTGAATTGCCATGGGGCATATCTCCTAAGTCAGTTTGTTAAAGGCGTTGCTGCTCGTTTTTCTTTGAGCGTTGCCTTGCCTCGTAGTTCCACAGTTCTTCGGGCGTCATGTTGTCAAGTGTCTTTGACTGACGTGACTCACCGGGCTTCGTTACCACAGCGTTCGAAAGTGTAGCTTTTCGCTGATTTTTTATTTCAGCGACCGTCGTTATGGTTGGGACCTTTGCAGCCTTGAACAGATCAATCACCTTTGCCGCGTCAGCAGCTTTTGGGCTGTCTATCAGGTTGTAAACATTGACCGGCTGAGAATTGATCCAGTTGACAAAGTTGTCGCTGTTGATCGTTTCTTTCCAATCGCTATGCCTGGTCTCAAGCTTGGAATATTCGATGGCTTCCATTGCTTCGCTGAGGATCTTCCCGGTACGTTCTTCGATCAGCTTATTCAGCTGAGTTTCCGAAACGCCTTGAGACGAGCCACCGACTTTGGACCCAACGTATTCTTCCATTGCTTCAGCCCATTCAGGAAAATCCTGCTTGAGCTGCTCCCACTTCTCGGGGTTTGCAGTAGCTTTGACAAGTTGGTTCTGGGTAGGAGCCGCAAGTTTCTGCTCTTCCCGTTCACGCTGCCAAGCGGCTACACGCCCTTCTGCTGCGCGGACATGATTCTTGAGATCCTCGTTCGCTTTGTGCAGGCTGTCTATTCGCGCCAGAAGCTCAGGCGGCAAATCCCGAAAAGGATCTGACTCTAGCTTTGGTGCGGGTTCAGGCTCTGGTTCTGGTTCGGGAGTCGGATCTACCGGGTCCTCTACCATCGCTATCGCTTCTTCATCCCACATTTTCTGCACTTCTTCAGTGCTTAGACTCTGCTGTTCGCTCACTTGGTTCTCCGTCATTTATCCTCGGGCGGCTTTGTATCCGCCTCTCAACTGGCGCCCGGCAATGTCATTCCGACACCGGCGGTGCCCCTACCCCCAGAGTCGCCGATTTTGGCAAGTCCAGAATTCTTTTTAGCAGCCGAATCTCGCCACGATAGGCGGCGGTTTCGTCCGCTGTTAGTCCGATTGCGTCGTTCTTTTTACGCACTTTGTCTAGTTCTTCGGTGGCCCAGTTTGCAACTTTGAACCACTCTTCAGGCGCTAACTTAAGCATATGTGTGCTCTTACGCCGTTGATATTAAAGGCAATCCTAAGCCAGGAAACGCAATTTGTACAGCGTAGACTGGTACAGCGTCACAATCTCATCAAGAGAATTGTTGAGCGCCGTTTCGGTGTTCGGGCAGATCTGCGCTCGGTTGTCATCGATCCAGGCCATCTGCTGTTCCAGGATGTCACTGATCTCACCTTCGAACTCGTTGTCGCCCAAAGGAATATCCAGCAGCTCATTGAATCGCCCCTGGTACGCCTCGACAAAACCGTCTACCAACGGAATTACTTTTGCATAAAACGCGCCCAGTGCTTTGTGCTCTGCGTACGACGTGGTGCGCAGGTGCTGCCGGTGCGTCAGATCTCGCGCCACGAAGATCATGGCTACCATCATGCCTGTCTTTTTCATGCTCAGTACCCCGTCTTGGCGTATCTGGGGAACACGGCCAGGACAACCGCCAGGGCGCTACCGCTTCCACCGGAGATAAGCGGGCGCACAAACAACGGGTTCTCATTGCACGCGCTGCTTGCCGCTGAGGTGTAAGCCATGCCGGTTGTCCCGCTCTTTGCTGTCAACGTGCTCCAATTCGTGCCGTCGTTGGACCCCTGCACGGTGCAGGTTGCTCCGCCAAATGTGCCGGTCACCTGGAACGTCAGGTCCGCCGAAGACGGAACTCGAAACGGCGAGCCGTCGTCTGTGCCGGCCAGCGCTGCCCACGTCACCACGATTGCGCCATCTCTGGTGTTTGAAAACTGTACTGTCGCCATTACGTATTCCTCATCGCTTTACTAATTAGCCCGCTACGGGTGGTTTTGGCTGCCGCCTTAAAAGACTTGTCGGTCGGCGCCCCTTTGCTGTTTGGCTCGCGCATTCTTTCACCCGAACCGGCTTTGATTCTTTCACGCTTGGCGTGGATGTTTGCGTATAGTCCTGTCATCACCATTTCACCTTGTTAGCCCAGTAGGCTGCGCTCATCTTACCCTTGGCGATGTTGCTCGCGTGGCGAGCTTTGAACGCCTTGTTGCGCGCCGAGCCATCCGGCGAGCCCTTCACCCCCTTCTGACCGAAGCGAATAATCTTTTCTTTGCCATCCGCGCACGCCTTAACGACGTGGCTCTTCTTCGCGTGGTCAGGTGTCGACCTGGGAGAGTCGCATTTCATCTGGCTCTTGATCAGGCCTTTGCTCATATCCCGCTCCCCATCTGCATCTTCAGGCGCCGCTCAGCGGCGAACAGGTTCTGCTTGCTGCGCTCCTTGATCGCCGTCTCACCCAGGCGCGCTTTTATCTGTTCCAGGGACAGGTTCTGCGCGTTGGCCAGTTTCAGCATCTCGAGCTCGATCATCTGCTGCCGCTCTTCGCGGCGGGCGGTGATACCTTCTTGCGCGATCTGCAAGCGGGTCTGCAACTCCAGTGCGTCGCCTTCGTTCTGCGCCTGGACGCGCTGCACGTCTGTCTGTGCGCGAATCTTGGCAGCGGCGATGCGAGGATCTTCTGTCTGTCCTTCCTGCGCAGCGTTACGCTCTGCCTCAAGGATTGCTTCGATCTCCTCGTCTGGTTTAAAGATCTCCGCCGGGTCAACGTGTTGCGCCTGCAGCGCACGTTCAAACAGTTTCTTCGGGTCTATGTACTTGGCGTAGATTGGGTTGCCAGCAGCAGAGAGCAGTTGCAGGAACGCCTGGTTCTGAATGTCTCGCACGATCAACGTCGAGCTGCCTCTGGCGTCTATACTGAAGTCGCCTTTTATGCTGCTGTCTTCGTTGTAAAGCATGTTCCAGTCGTAGCACCGACGGATGTGCGGCTTGGTCACCATGTCGTCGAATTGCTTGACCAGTCGTTTAAGTACGACGTTGGCCGAGGTCATCAGCATCTGCATGCCGCCGACGGTGTCAGGCGCTGTGCCCTGCTCACCTTGCATCAGCGTCGGAACGCCGGTCTCTGCGTCGGCCAGCTTCATGGCCATCTCAATGATGTTGGCCAGCTCAGCCTGGTGGCTGTTGAATTCAAAGGTAGCAAAGGCCTTGCGCACGTCGTCCAGGTCGTCGGTGGCGAACCAGATCTTGCGGGCAGACAGACTCCAGGTCTTGTCGGCCGGCTGGATAAGGTTGGGCTTGACGACGATCTGCGGGCCACTGCTGACGCCGGCATTGTCCATCATCTGACGCCAGGCAGCGTTGAGCACCTTCTGCTGTGCGCGCATAAGGTACGGGACGCCGTATCCCCACACCGTGTTGCCGGCTTTCTCCCAGACAAAGAAGTCGTAGGGCAGCGAGCCGTCTTCCAGCGGATTCAGGAACGCCTTGACCACTGTGTCGTTGATCATCACCACCGTGGCGCTGATCGACCGCAGCGGGTCCTTATCCGGCAGGTTCATGCCGGTGGCCTTGAGGTCATCGTAGTCGACCTCACCGGTGTACTCCCACTTCTCGAACAGGTCTTCAGCAATGTCTGTCTGCTCTTCGTCGCGGATCTCCTGCATGGCGTGGCTGCGCTTAGGTCCTTCCTCGAGCACTTTGCGCAGCTGGTCCTTGATGTAGCCAGGCTGCTTGGCCAGGTCTCGCACTCGGCGAGACGTCAGCTCTTCGCGCTCGTACAGCCCTTTGCCGTTCTGGACGCAGTCGCCACAACCCGGATCGGGGAATACGTTTCGCGGATCAATGCGGTAGCTCGACGGAGATTCCTCTTCGACCATCACCATCATGTGGACGGACTCGCCGCTCACGGGATCGTTGACTTCTTTCCAGGCTTTGCGGAATCGGTTGGTCACCACTGGGCCTTTGAGCACACCGGTGCCAAGCTTGGCAGCGTCGTGGACCAGTTTGCGCAGCTCACCGTTGTAATCGCACTCGACCAGCTGGTCCTCGATTTCGGTCTGCATGGCTTTGGCTTTGTCGGAGGTGTCGCGCATGATCGCCCGAGCAATCATCTTCATCGGCACCGGGTTGCCCTCTTGATCCGTGACGGTCTCGCCGGTCATGGGGTCAATGGCTTCCTGGCCGTCTTGTACTAGCTCACTGATCAGCGGATCAGGTGTCGGCTTGATGCCCCAGTTGCGGTCATCCGTAGGCAGGATGATGTCGGTGAATCGCGCCTCGGCGGCGTTAGTCTTTTGACGCGTCAAGCCAATGTAGACGGTCGAGCGGTGAGGCTTGGAGCCTTGCGTGGTGACAGGGTAGCCCTGCTCGACGCTGGTCATCATCTGGCTGGCCGCCTTGTTGATGTTGTCCTTGCTGTCGTACTGGTCCTCGTCTTCGCTCCAGCGTTTGTCGACGCCCAGCGCGTACCTGGCACGGACCCACTTGTCGCGCTGACGGCCCATGGATTGACCAAAGGCCTGCAGCTTGTTCAGGCGGTCTTGCTCGTCGTTCTGCTCGATTTCTTCGGGCGTGTGCATATCAGTACCCTGCTACTGGATCAAAGAGGCCAAACGGTTCTACCACTGCGTGGAAGCGCTGGGTGCCCGTTTCGGACTGTGTCTTCGCTTTTCGGCGCATCATCATACCGTATCGCGTGGCCGCCATAAGGTCATCAACTTTCGTGACGATCAGGCCGTCTTTTCGATGGTACAGGCGGAACTCCTCGAACCACTCGCTCAGATGCGAGAACACTCGCAACCGGCGGGTCTGCATCCGTTCCAGCATCTGGGCAACACCGGCTTCGAGCCCGTTGCTGCCGTCTTCGAAAGTGGCCCGCTCGCTTAGCATGGCCAGGCCCTGTGCTTTGTACTGTGCGGCCAGCTGTTGGCCTGATCCTTTGTCGCGCTGCAGGCCGTCATGCGGCCAGGCGACGGGTACCCACTCTCCTCGAGTGCGGATCGCTGCAGCGTGCTGCACGATCGACGTGTCTTTCACCCGGTAAGTGTCGGTGACGTACAGGGTGTCGCTGTCACGGTCCCACGCCAGCCACACTGCTGCGGTGGGGTGGTCAATACCGAAGTCGATGCCCACGATGCGGGGCCAGTGGGCGGGTATCTGGAACGGCTGGATCGCCACCGCCTCATCGGCCAGGGGGAAGACCCGACCAGAGCCCATCGATGGGATGCCCTTGGTCCTCGCGTCCCGCTCATGCTCCGGGTAGCTGGCGATGATCCGCTCACGCTCTTCGACGCTGTAGTGCTCCACGTCGTGGACGGTCATGTTGGTGACCGTTGTGCCGCCTGGCTTGTCCAGGAGGAAACGGCGCACCACGTCGGACATGCCCATCAACGGCGTGAAGGTGACGAACACCAGGCCATTGGTGGCGTTGGTCCGCGTCAGCGCTTCGCTGTAGATCGACATGGGCGGCTCTTCGTCGAGCCATATACCGTCGACCGTGTCAGCCTGCCATTTGGTGCGGCCCTGGTCGTAGGAGTTGAACTGGATGACGCTCTGCTCGCCGCTGATGTGCTTGACGACACAGCTGGCCACCGCATCGGCGACGCCCTGCCTGGCACTGGTGTCGAGCAAGCAGTCGTGCGGGATAGCACCGGTGCCCCACTCGTCGTGCAGTTCAGGCGGGCCAATCAGCAAGCGCTGCTGTCCTTTGCGCGTGAGCTCCGCGGACTCCGATCCAATCATCCACCGGGTGGCGCGTGGAAAGCGCCTACCGGTCCACCATGCCGGGTACCGGCCGGTGGCGTGCATCGCGACCTCGAAAGCACCAGAGAAGGTCTTGCCGCTCTGGTTCGCTGCCATGAAGAGGCGTTCGCGATACTGCGACCCGGCGTTGTGGAATTCGAGTTGTTTGCCGTACGGCTTGTAAGCCGTCAGGCGGTTGCGTTTCGCGCGCAGATCCTTTTCCCGCAGCAGGTCATAGACTTCTCGCTTCTCAGCAATGCTGAGCGCCGAGAGATCGATGGCCGGCTGCGCGCTCACTTAGAGACCGCCTTGCTGAGCAGCGCGGAAAGGCGCTGATCCAGCTCATCGCCGGTCATCTCCAGGGTGCCGCTGATCTTCATCTCGACGGCCTTCAGCTTGGGCTGGTTGTACTGCAGCAGCTCAGTGAGCGTGCGGATCTTAGTGTCCGTATCGACAAGCCCAACTGTCACGGCGTTGCCGTTTTTATCAAAGACCTGCGCGCCTTTCGCGTCGAGCACCGGCACCTGGGTCGCCAGGACGCGTGCAATCTCAACGGCCGGGTCCAGGCCCGCATCGATGCACGCCTGGGCGACCGTCTTGAGATTGATGGCGCCAGGCTTACGCGCTGACGTGTGCCCAGCGTGACCGCCGCCGTTGCGCTGGCCAGTCCCTTTAGACGTGTGAACCCGGCCAGTCATCCCGGCCGGCATGTCAAAAGCGCCCGACGTGGCGAGCAAGGGCGCGCCATCGTCGTCTTCCTCGGCTCTGCGCTGGCGTTTTACCGCTGCGCTGGACGGGATCTTTGCGCTCATGGCTTTACACCTTGCCGGGGATGACCCCGCCGCTGAAGCCGCCAATAGCGCCTGGCTTGCCGCCGTGCGACTTGTAAGGGGTCTGCGTGCCGTTTGTGCCAGGCATCGGTACAGACACTTTGCCAGGGATCTCGCCCTTGCCTTGTGTTTGATTGCTGCCAGTAGGTCCTGCTGATCCTGCGCGGAATACGTTTTTCATCACATCATCTCCTCGTCTGCGTACATATCGCGATTGGCTTTCGAACGCGACGCGGCTTCTTCGTTCCACATCGCTTCAGGGGCGGCGTCTTCAGCGCCGACTAGCTCTTCGATGGCGTCGAGGGCGTCCCCGACAGCGTCAAAGGACATCATTTGCGGAGCGGCGCCGTCCATCTCGACAGAGACAGAAACAGCGCCGTCGTCGGCGATTTCAAGCGTAATGGTTTGCGGCATGTCTGTGTGTCTCCGTTTAGGGGTTGCCCGTTTGCGAGAATAGCCGTGATGTTCTCACATATCAAGACGTTAAACCAGTTAGAAGGATTTTCGAAGGATATTCGATAGCTTTTTTCTATCAAAGAAGGAGTAACGATAGAAAAGATTATTTACTTGATACTTGACGTCAAGCATTGACAATCGTCTAATAGCCCTGCAACACCGAACGACTGCGGACCGGCGCAGACCAAACACCGGGGGCCGGGGCGGATGCCTCACAGGACAAACCGGCCGATCGTCTGCAGCTGTGTCGCTGCACTGATGAGGCCCAGCAGGCCGAAACGAGTCCCAGGAGGACAACAACATGATCATCAAATACGAAACCGCAGTATTCACTCCCGCCGGCTGGCGATCAGAGACAGTCACTGCTCGCGTCGAACTGCTGTCCCCCAAACGCGGCAAGGTTGTCGACGTCATCGACGTCGGCGGAAACGGAGTGTCTGGGTACGCCAGTCGGACCGGCGCCAAGCGCCAGGCTTACCACGTGGGCGGTGTCGCGCAGCGAGAGTTGGGCGCGATCAAGATTTTAAGCAAAGTTGAAATTGCTGCTTGACAGCAAGTATATAAAATACTCACTCAGCCGACCGCCGGTCGGCGAACAAGGTCCCAGGAGGACAACATGATACTGACAATCGAAAGCCGCCGCCGCGACGGAAAGTTCAAAGTGATTATGAGCTGGCCAGGTCAGCCAAACGGTTTTGGAGGCCTCACCTTCGGGACCTCGCTCCGCAAGCTGATCGACGTAGCGCGCCTGGAAAACGAAATAGCTGCAGCAGAACAGGTGTACGACCCGTGCAATCTAATCCCAACCAGCTTGAAGCCGAAGTAAAAGGACGAAACGCCGTGAGGCGTCTGCCGGTAACGCCGGCACTGATGAGTCCACAACGGGTCCCAGGAGGACAGCATGACACTCGAAGAGATCAAAAAAGCAGTAGACCAAGGCAAGGAGGTTTTCTGGCAGCACTCTGGGTACAAAGTAGTTGCTGGAACACAAAAAGCAATTAACACGTATTTCATTGTATGCACCGAAAACCAGTACACCGTCGGGCTGACATGGCGCGATGGCAAAACAATGAACGGCAACGAAATCGACTTTTATATTGCTGCTTGACAGCAAGTATCAAGTATCTATAATACTCACTCAGCCGACCGCCGGTCGGCGAACAAAGTCCCAGGAGGACAGCACCATGCAAAGCGCAAACATCGTAAATCTTGATCTGGTCCGCGTAGTCGACCAGCTTGGCAACATAAAAGCGCAGATCGCTGATCTGCAGAAAATTGAAAAAGAACTCAAGGCGGATCTTGCCGCCAGCGGGTTCGCATTCGTCGACGGCGCGCAGTACCGCGCCAGCATTCACTGGCAAGGCCACACCAGCATCGACTGGCGTGCAATTGCCGAACACTTTAACCCCAGCCGTCAGCTGGTGACCGCGCACTCAAACACCGGGGACTTGTCTCCAGTCGTGCGGGTCAGCGCTCGCAAGACCTCGTAAAGACGAAACGCCGTGAGGCGTCTGCAGACTACGGCCACCCTGCACTGATGAGTCAGGCCAACAAAGTCCCAGGAGGACAGCACTATGCACCGTTTCTCACGCCCGTCCGTACAAACGTCTTTCCGCGCCGCTCGTCCATTGACTGCCGGTGAGATCAACCATTACGCGCCAAGCGTGCTGGCTAACGAGGCCCACGAAAGCCGTGGAGAGCGCTACACCTACATCCCGACAGGCGACGTGCTCAATGCGCTGGCGACTCACGACTTCCTACCGTACGAAGTGCGCCAGACTAAGGTCCGCGATCAAGATCGACGCGAACACACCAAGCACATGGTGCGTCTGCGTCACGCCAGTGCAGACATCCGCACCGGTGAGGTGCCTGAGATCATTTTGGTGAACAGCCACGACGGCACGTCGAGCTATCAGATCATGGCCGGCTTCTTCCGCATGGTCTGCAGCAACGGGCTGATCGCGGGTGACATCAACACCGACGTGCGTGTCCGCCACAGCGGCAACGTGGTCGGGGACGTGATCGAAGGCAGCTTCGAAGTCCTGCAGGCTTTGGAGGAAATCGAACGCCGCAAGGAGTCCTACAAGGCGATCGAGTTGTCGCCCACCGAGCAGCTGATCCTGGCTGAAGAGGCGGTGAAGCTGCGCTGGGGTGAAGAGTCCACCATCAACCCACGCCGCCTGCTTTCCGCACAGCGTTCAGCAGACGTCCCGAACACGCTGTGGAACACGTTCAACCGTGTGCAGGAGAACCTGATCAAGGGCGGCGTGTCTGGCCGCAGTGCAACAGGCCGCCGCACCACCTCCCGCGCTGTGGGCGGAGTCAACGAGAACGTGAAGCTGAACCGCGCGCTGTGGGCTCTGACTGAGAAAATGGCCGAGCTGAAAGCCGCATAGGACGAAACGCACAGGGACGTGCGTCTGCCGGTGTGTGCCGGTACTGATGAGTCCGACCCAGGAGAAATATGAACAACACCACCATCCTCATCCGGTTGCTGGAAACTGCAATCGAATCAAACGCGGGCGGGCACCAGGTGCTTGGCTTGCTGGCCTCAGCGCGCGACAAGCTGATCCTGCTTTCTGCCGCCCAGGACGTATCTAAACAAGACGACGTCACGCTGGAGTTACTCAAACAGATCTTGGATGAGGAGAATTAACGTGCTCACGAAAGAACAGTTCCTGGACCTGGGATGGTCCGATAATCTGCGCAGGCAGTTTGAAATGCTCTTGCTCGAAGGTAACGGCAAGGCCTTCTCTGCTAACCGTCTGCCCGACGGGTCCCTGCGAGGCAGAGTCTGGGCCGAGATCCCGGAGGACTGGGACACCGACCTGGTCTACGTGTTCGGCGAACCCGAAGCGCAACCGATTGCAAAGCCTGGCCCGACCGCTGTCTCCAGGACCGCTCAAGCGCTGCAGCTGATCGACGAAGGGTGGTCCGCTTACAAAGCCTGCAAGTTCGTTGGCCTCAGCCAGGCTGCAGTATCGCGGGCTCGCAAACGCCGCGAAGGGCGAGAAGATTGCCCGCACTGTGGTCAACTGATGAAAGCGTAGAACCGCTCCTGCTCCTGCTGTTTCCTCACCAACGCCTCGCGGATACGAACATCCGTCGGGGCGATTGGTCTGAACACCCTCACCGTCTCTTCCCCTCTGCCGCTGCGCACAATCCGCTTGATCGTCTGGTCGTACAGCTCGTAGCTGTGCGGGAGTGAGTACCAGTACATCGCTGAGAAGTGCTGCTGCAGGCCATCGACCCCGTGCGCAGCTGACCCCGGCTGCAACAACGCGTGCTGCACCTCTCCCCTTTTTGCCGCGGCAAGACCCTTCTTGGTCGTGATGTCCACCGCATCCGGGAACGCCGCCTTCAGCCTGGCTAACTCGTGCGTGTACCAGTACACCGTGATCAAGGGCTCCCCTTCCAAATCCTCCACCAGCGCCTTCAAGTCCTCGATCTTCCGATCGTGCATGACCGTCGTGCCGCCGTGATCATTGAACACTTCCCCGTTGCCCATCTGGTGAAGCTTCCCACTGACCACTCCCAGGCTGCCGGCCGTGATCTCATCCTCGATAAAATCCGCCACCATCTCACTGCGCATGCGCTGGATCTGCTCCATCACTTGCTCTGGCAGCACCACCGGTCGATCAACTTCAACAAACCGCAGTCCAAGATCCGGCGACGCCGCGTAGAACAAATCCGCGATCAGCGGGTACAGCTGCTCCTCCGCCCCCTGCCTCAGCTTCCAACTGAACACCCTGCCGGTGTGTCGGTCCACTTTGTTGGGCTCCAGGAAGCGCGCCCTGAACCCTGTCAACGTGTGCCCCAGCCGCTCGCCCCCATCCAGCAAGTACACCGGTGCGTACAACTCATGCGCCGTGCCGGGCCTTGGCGAGCCGCTCATCAACAGCAGCCTGGGGGCCATCTTCTTGCGGATCGCGTTCATGGCTTTCCATCCTACCGAACCCGCCCTGCCTCCTTTGCGCAGCCTGCTGGCCTCATCGAAAACCACCAGGTCGAAGTTCCACTGTTTGGCCGGGACATTCTTCACCAGCCACGGGAAGTGATCATGGCTGACCACCAGCACGTCTGTGTTCTGTGCCAGCGCTGCTCTTCTGTGCGTCTCATTCCCGAGGCACTGTGAGAACGTCAACGGCAGGCCCCACTGAAGCGACTGTTCCTCGTACTGTGGCACGACACGCATCGGAGCCACCACCAGCACCCGCCTTGCAGTGAAACGCTCGTACAGCGCCTCCCAGGCAGCGTGCAACGCGACCGCCGTCTTCCCTGCCCCAGGCTTTGCTGCCAGGTAAAGGTTCCTCTGCGCGACAATGCCGATCGCCTCTTTCTGAAACGCTCTAAGGTTTAACGACATCGACCTGGTACCCTCTTTCCTGCAGCCACTTGATCACCCGGCACTGGATCGCTGAAAGCTTTCCAGTGTTTGCCTTGAGTTCTTCAAACCTAACATATCTCGCGACCAACTCCTGGTGCTCCATCGGTACCGGCAACAACACCAGTCGGTCAGGTATCCCCGCGTGCCCGGTCTGCTTCAAGTACATCCCGCCCGCCGCCTCAACCTCCAGCTTGCGTAGTTTTTCCAGTTTTGCTTCCTGTCCCACTATGTCCTCCTGGCCCACTAAAAGGGGCCTTTCTATACCGCCCTATACGGAAAGGTATATATGTTTATTTATACAGTATATCTATTTCTCACATGTATATACCTGATATATAGAGGGACAGTAGGACAAAGAGGTTTTAAAGACCAACAATCAATGACTTACAGCTGCCCACTAAAGTGGCCCTTTACAGGGCCACAAGTGGGACAGAGCCCCTTTGGTGGGACAGAAACTCAGAAATCTCCTGGGTGTTCAGTTTTTTCCTGCTCCACACCCGACATCTCACTCCGTCTCGACGCTGTCGACCCACAAACCCATACCCCAACCGACCCAGCGACGCACCCACATTTTTCTCAGACACTAGGGTTGCGCCGGCCAACTTCAACGCAGTCACCAGCTCCGAGAACACCAACGTGTCCCCAAAGAAGTCGTCTTCGATCACGTCCTCGACCAGCGAATCCAGCTCCGGCTTGACCGCTTCCAGAACAATACTGCGAACCTGCGTATCCGGTGCTCGTCCATCGACGACGAACTCCGGGTGCAGTGAGTACCCTAAAAGCCATCGACGAATAGCCCCAGGGTGAGCCTGCAAAGCGCCGAAGAGCCGATTG
>Ga0208975_1000321_pt1 | contig 24612 bp, 28 predicted proteins | sample GreLakmeER78MSRF_FD_187700 | JGI IMG/M metagenome (GOLD analysis project Ga0208975, IMG submission 187700) | Freshwater lentic microbial communities from great Laurentian Lakes, MI, USA - Great Lakes metaG ER78MSRF (SPAdes) | ecosystem: Environmental > Aquatic > Freshwater > Lake | place: Great... | reverse complement strand
GTCCCAGAATCTGGTGCCCCGCGCCCCGATGTCGAACGCCATCCACCCGCCGGGCCAAGCGTTTGGGTACTTCTCGGACAGGGCGTCTCGGATGACCGGCAGGGGAATCTCCACTTGGTCGCCGTCGTTTTTGAAGTTGTGTTTCTCAAGGATTCGGAGCGCCCACGTCTCCACCAGAACTTGGGGGAGGTAGGATTCAAGGTAGATCCACCGGCCGCCGCCCTCGAAGGTGAGTTCCGCACGAGTAGAATTTGGATCCAGCCCCCTAGCCAACCAGTTGGCGTTCACCTCTTTCTCGACCATGCAGAGCAGTTCGCTCGCGTGTTGGTTCCCGGCGACCGGCACCGGCTGCTCGAAGAGCCAGAACGCTCGGATGCCGCCGCTAAACGTCGACTGGAGGAACGTGGGCCTCCGGTTCTTGGGTAGCTTGTTGGTCTCTTCGAGGACTCCGTCGAGATCTGACGGGCAGTCGTAATCGGCGCAGTAGCCGAGTAATTTGGCTGCCGGATTCGTCTTGGAGATCCGGAGATTCTCGTTCACGCCGATCGTCATCGACAGGAAAACGTGATTCGTGTTCTCCGACTGGCACCAATCGCGAAACGCCTTCTTCCCCGGAAACGCGGGCCGTTCAAGGACCGGCGGTAGCTCCACCAATTTGGCTATCTGTGACTTGTGATTGGGGATGGCGGGCAGAAAGACGGACATGGCAGGTTTTGGTTGGGGACTGGCTGGGTACAAGACCCTATAAATAAGACTCTGTCTAAGTAAAAAACTGATTAAGAAAAAAGAGTTGACCTAGAACCCCTAGCCTCTACTCTGATCTCGTTATGAGCAAACCAGTTGATTTTGAGACTTTGAGGATGGGCATCTCCGTGTTGGTCCCGATCCCGCTTCGGGAAAAGCTGCGCCTGACGGCTGCGGCGAAGGGCATCCCAATGGCCCGGCTGGTGCAGGAGTTGATCGAAGAAGCTCTTGCTATCCGCGCTCTCATCGAGGAGGAAGAGAAACAGTGAAAACCGCCTGTGTTTGGATCCTGCGCTTGAGCACCGCTGCCCTTTTGGCCGCCGCTTGGCTGGCCCTCATGTTTTGGATGATCAACAGCTTCGCCCCTTAAAATGAGCCGCACCTACATTGGAATCGACCCCGGCGTGTCCGGCGGAATTGCTTGGGACAGCGGGAATCTTGCTGCCGGAATCCCGATGCCTGAAACAGATTCCGACATCTGTGACATGATCGCGGAGTTGATTGTTGGGAGCGAGAACCCAAAGGTCACTTTGGTTATCGAGGACGTGCCGAAGTACGTTGGCACCAATGTCCCGGGCTCCAGCATCTTCCCCTTGGCCTTCAACTGCGGGCTTATTCGCGGCGTCGCCCTTGCTCACAAGGTTCCGATTATCTTGGTGAAACCGCACGACTGGCAGAAGCATTTCAGGCTTGGAACCAAGAAGGACGCTGGCAGTACAACGGCTTGGAAAAACAAATTGAAGGGGGAGGCGCAGCGGCGCTACCCCCATCTGAGGGTGACGTTGAAAACAGCGGACAGCCTTCTCATATTAGCTTTTGCCCGAGAGTCTCATCTCGGGTAGTTGGTGCAACGGACTGTAAGCGACGAGAGCAGTGTCAGGGGTTTCTCTTTTGGCCCCATTTTGCAGTTGACCCGGCAGCTGTGGCGATCCGTCGCCCGGGAATAATTTTCTTTTAACCTCAATAAAATGTGGATACTACCCAAGCACGTTGTGGGCTTATTGATTTATTTCGTAAAAATCGTTTGACGCTTTCGGAGCTGTGTGTATTATCGACCCAGCGACCAACCACTTTTGGATAAGCGACGTGAGTCCGTAAAAAGCCAAGGGGAACATGTGAATCCCTGCATATAGCGTAGACCCGGCTGCGTGGCGATCTGTCGCCCGGGACAATTTCTTCACTACAAAACACCAACCACAATGACACCAACACCAGCACCAACTCCTCTCCCCACAGTCCACCTCGGCGGCACTTCGCTGAAAATGCTGACCCAAGGCTACGAGGAGGCCTATTTAGCCCTCCAGACGTTTGCCAAAGCCTTCGGGTACGTCGAGTTCAACGCCCGCGACTATTACGTGCAGGGACCGGATGCTTGGATGGCGGCAGTGAACGCCCGGATGGAGATCAACCTGAAGATCCAAGACATCGTCAAGTACGTGGAAAAACACATGGTGCAACTTGAGCATGTGGCCGACCAGCAGAAACGCTAACGAACACATTATTATGAACCAACCCAAAATTATGAACTCCGTAGATTGGCAACCATTTGAAACCGCCCCCAAAGAAGTCGACAGCGTTATTTTGGCTACTTGGGGCAGCCATAACTTTGTGGGCGGCTACATCACCGTCGTTAAAACCGAATGGGGGTGGAAGGACATATTACTACACACCCGATGGTTTAACGAAGCGGGCAAAAACATTGACGACAACGGCTACAGGCTTTTGAAGTGGGTGCCGATCCCAAAACTGCATCAGTCTGACTACGATATTTCCAAGTTAAAAACCGCTGCTTAACCGAAACTTTTTATGGCTCTAACCGATAGCGAACAGGTATACAAAGATTTAGAGGAAATCCAAAAAGCGCACGACGAGCAAAAACGTTTGAAAGAATGGTTATTTATGGCTTTTGATAATGCGTTATGGTCTTTTGAAAATTTCTGTGACATCTACGGGACGGCGTGCACTGATATCCGACGATTCAGCCGCAAGTATGTCCCCAAAGGGACGGAAGTTGAAGAAGCCCGGGCAAAACTTGTGGCTAGTCTTCACCTCATGATAAAAGATTTAGAAGGTGAAATAGAACGCAACTGGCAAACTAAAGAAGAACCTAAAACCGACCCAAAATTATGAACGATCACAGCAAAGCGATGATGACCTACGCCGGTATGCTCTACGAAGCCTACATGAAGGGCTGCGGCGGGATTGACTGGCTGGACAAGCCTTTCCCGACGTGGGCCGAGTACGTCTGCGATCCGATGAACAAGCGCCGCGTGGAGGCTTGGATCGACGTCGCCCGGGTGGCCATCAAGATCGAGACGGAGGTGAGAGACGGACAATTATGAGCACGGACGAAAAACCAAACCCGCGCTGTTGCAGCGAGTGCGTGCATTACAACGCTTTTTTGGTGCCCAACCCACAATCCAAGCGGTTGTATCCTAAGCAAGGGGAATGTGTCGCACCGCTCCCTTGGTGGGCGGACACTCACGAAGTCGATAACAGGATTTACCTGCCCGAGACATTGGCCCATAATTGCCCCTGCTTTACCCTTAAACCATAAATATGGCCAGCTACTACACCAAAGACGAGAACGGAAAGGTAAACGGCATCATGACCGTTGCCAACGTTTACCAATACAAAGGTTTTACCTTTGAGCTACACACCTTGTTCGGGCCGATCAAGGTCAACAAAGACTTCAATCCCTCGGCCTGCATGGGGCGGAAGTTCTTCAAAGTCTTTGATGAATGGAACAAGCTCTCGGATGTGGAAAAACTCGAAACTCTAATATTCGGATGAAAACACTAAAAATACGAACACCACGAACCCAAGCTGTGTACGAAGAATGGCTGGCAACCAAAGGGAAATTTGGTCCAGATGCTCATGGGACTTTCCAAGGCCTTAAAATCTGGATGGTCATGGAGCAGCTTGAGCACGAAAACATTGCTCTTAGAGGGTTGCTAAATGAAACCTTGTCTAAAATACCTTATGACCCCAAAACAAGTACAATATGATCACCCTAAACACCGCAATTAAGATGCTTTTGGACGAAATCTGGATGCGAATCCGTGACGAAAAACAACATTCGGCTGCCGCGCATTTGGCCACCGAGGCCGTCAATTCGGCCACCGAGGAGACCGCATACTGGAAAGTGCGGTGTGCGGCAGCCGAGGACGAGCTAATCAACATCAAACTATTCGGTAAAACCCAACCCCAACCAACACCCACAACCATGAGCGGCGGACGATTCGACTACGACCAGAACAAACTCCAGTACCTAGCGGAGGACATCCAAGAGATCATCGAGCGAAATAGACCTCTCCACCCCGGTGACCGGCACAGCCCTGAGATCATCGCAAGGTACCAAGAAGCGGCCTACAACCTTCAACGCACCTATCAGATGGTGCAGAGGATCGACTGGCTCGAAAGTTGTGACGACGGCCCGGAGTCCTTCATGGAGCGATGGGATGCGGAAGTGCCGCCAAGTTGGGAGGAGACGTTCAAATCAAAGCAACAATGAGCACAGCAGCACCAATCACCGACGCCGTTCAAGCGGCTATCTATTATGCAGAATTTACGGACTCCACAATTTCGGAGTACCGCTGGGCTTGCGACAAATTGGAGCCTTTAATTACGGATCAAGACAGGCTGCGCATATCTCCGCTGATGTCTGTTTCCGCACGGATTTTGGCTAATGAAGTGGTGCGGTTACGGGCGGAATTAAACAATAATTAAACACGAATTAAACACGAATTAAACGCAACCATGACCACACCGACACAAATCGCAGACACCGTTCTAGCTGCCCTACTTTACGTGCGAAACAATTACGAGGAAGGAGAACAGTGGGATCTTGCGTGCCACAAAATGCAAAGCGAGATCCTAAACAAAGACCGAGGCCGGGGGGCTCCGCAGCTCGCCGCCGCCGCCCGGATTCTGGCTGACGAAGTTGAGCGGCTGCGTGCGGTGCAACAGCAACAAGGCATCGCTCTTTCCGACTGCTGCGAAGCAGTGGCCGTGGTTGCGGGCAAGCCGGGATCAACTCAATGGTATGTTTGCCAGCATTGCTGCCAGCCGTGCGACGTTTTTATCAGGGAAACAACAACCCAACAACAACCATGACCACAAAAACACAATCGGATCCGTTAGGATCATCCCGCTTAATATTTTGGAAACCCATCGAAACCGCGCCGAAAGACGGCTCCGAGATTCTGGCGGCAGTGCGCTATCCAATGAGGGGCTGCTATGAGAGCATCTTCATTTGTTGGATCACGACACTCAAAGATTACCCCGAAGGTGTCTGGGGGTCTGATTACGAATGGCCAATCATTTGCGGCACCCCCACGCACTGGATGCCGGTGCCCCGTTACGTGCCGCCCGCAACTGAATTATGAACCAAGAAAACTACTTAAAACTAATTCGCCGGATGATCCAAACCAACGTCAAGGCGGCCAATGCTCGGAAAGCGTGGGCTGATATGGCTTCCTGCTCCACGATGGGCATGAGCAATGAGGAGGTAGAGGTGTATCGCAACCAATGCGGAGAGCTTTTTCAGACATATAAGCAATGCCATGAGGAAGCCTTGAAAATCTCTGACATGTTTGATGCCGCCAACGAAGACAAACCATGAACCCCGAACCCACCTGCATGAGCTGCAAATATTGGGTAAGAGATCATGATTATACCCACGACGGCTGGTGTGATCGGTACAAGATGCACTCTTATGTTTGTGAGACCTGCAGGAAGCATGAGCTGCTTAAAATCGAGCCGATCGAACCAACCGACGAACCATGAACCCCCAACCCACCTGCATGACCTGCGACCACTGGCACGTGATTGACCGATGGAAAGGCTGGTGCACTAAATGGAATGGGTTTGCATCAAGCAAAGAAACGTGTTTCAAGCATGTGCCAGTCAAAATCGAGCCAATCGACAAGCTAAAAAATACGCCGCAACCCGTTGATAAAGAAGAGTGGTTTATCTAAAACCCAAACTAAGACAAACTAACGATAAGCTAATGAACGACGAACAATTCACCCAATTCCCAAAGATGGCCCGCTTGCAACGCGAGGTCATCGTCACCGAGAAAATAGATGGCACCAACGCACAGCTCTACATTACCGACGACGGCAAGATGCTGTTCGGTAGCCGCACCCGTTGGATCACCCCCGGGGACGATAACTTTGGATTCGCGCGCTGGGCCACTGATCACAAGGACGAGCTGATGCAACTCGGACCGGGCCGTCACTTTGGCGAGTGGTGGGGCCGTGGCATACAACGCAACTACGGACTCAGCTACCGCCGTTTCAGCCTGTTCAACGTGGTTCGATGGTGCCCGCGTGGAGAGGTGCCGAAGGCAATACCAACCGCTGACCCGCGCAACGTCAAAATGCAGGACATGCTCCCCTCCTGCTGCCATTTGGTCCCGATCCTCTGGCAGGGGTTGTTCAGCACGGCGGAGGCTACTATCCAACTTTGGGAGTTAGGCCAGACAGGTAGCCAAGCCGCACCCGGATTCATGAATCCCGAAGGCATTGTGCTGTTCCACACCGCCGGAAACGTCGGATTCAAGATGACGCTCGACAATGACGGTGTGCCTAAATCCACTTTGAAATGAAGAAGTCCCCCGAAAAGCTATTCGCTTGGATGGATATCCCAAAATACGAACCATGAAATTAATATATAACGCAATTGTCGCCATGGACCAACACGGTCGCATCGGCCGAGACGGCAAACTCCCTTGGGCCAGCCCCGAGGATCTGAGAATCTTTGCCTCTCGGACGAAGCACTCCACGATCCTGATGGGCCGTAAGACCTTTGAGTCGCTGCCAAAAGTGTTACCTCACCGGCACCACGTCGTTTTGAGTAAAGACGAAGAAAAAACCTGTCTGGTCACAAATACCGGAGAATTTGTTTTTTTCCGTTCTTCAGTTGAAAGCGCACTATCGACTTGCGAGGAACTTAAAAATCCTGTTTGGGTCATCGGCGGGGCGTCCATCTACAAGGAATTTCTCCCGATGTGTGAGTCCATTGTGGTCACGCATTTCGACATCATCTCGGTCCCCTCTCCCGGAGACGTGTACATGCCGGAGAGTTGGCGTTCGATGTTCCCGAATGCCGAAGTTGAGCTGAACGAATACGACCTCAACATCTTCAGATATTGGAAAGGCCCGACCGTGGAGGACAAGATTATCGCTCAGATTAAACAACGGCGAGAGGCTGGGCTGGCCAAGTACGGTACCTCGATGCGTCGCACCGATCTCTCCGTCCACGACTGGCTTCAGCACGCCAAAGAAGAAATGCTCGATGGCGCCATCTACTTGCAAAAAATTCAGGACCAATTAGACACCACTGATGAAAAACATTTACGTTGAGACCGAGGGCTACCCGAACGTAATCGTTTGCGGTTACTACGTCCCCACCGACACTAGCCCGTATTCCGGCCGGGTGACTGACGGCTACGTGGACGTAGATTCACTCAAATTAGAAGGCGACCCCACACAGATCCAAGAGTTCAAGGACTCCTGCGACTGGGACAACCCATCTTTTCAAAAGCGGGCCGACTGCCGGAGCGAGTGGGCTCAAGAACTAGCGGAATCGTACCGCGCCAATGAAGAAAGCGAAGAAGACCTAGGAAATTTTGAATCAGACGTATGAAAAAAACAGTAACAAGACAAAGACTTCATCAGATCAAACTCAAGGGACTTGGGAAGTGCGGCATCTGCGGGAAGGATCTGCATCCCGTCCTCAAAAGCTGCATCCCCTGCGCCGAGAAGGCAAACATACGGCTGAGGGTAAAAAAAGGGTATAAGCCAAAAGTGGCAGGCGGACCGGGGAGGCCAAGAAAAATCTTGGATGAGACCGGCACGAAAGCCACGACAGAGACAGAGCTGAAAATGTCCAAGGCCACGTATTCTCTTAGCAACCGCGCTCTTGCCCAAGATCTGGGGGTAAGCCAGAACACTGTGGCCAAGTACCGAAAGATTTACGGGCCGCAGGCACATAAAAAAGCTGTGACGGACCTTGGTATGATGATGTCTGTCGTGGACTACTCGTTGTCCGACAAAGAGGTCATGATCCAAATGAACGTGTCTCAACCAACCGCAACAAAATACAGAAAAAAATATGCACCCAGCACCAACTCTTAGACCCTATCAAACCGAGCCCGTTGAATGGCTCACGAAACAGGCACGAGGATTACTCGTCGCCCCAGCCGGCTCCGGTAAAACGCGGATGGCACTGACCGCTTTATCCAAGGCTTGGGATGGGGATTCCCGACTCCTGTGGCTGGCACATACAAGGGAGCAGGTAGCGCAAGCGGAAGCAGCGATGGATGATGTTTGCCCAAGTCTTGGTCGTTATATCACTTTTTCCTGTTATGCAGGAATGCCAAACTCCGTAGAAATCGAGGAATATTCTATTGTGGTATGCGATGAAGCTCATCATTTGGCGCGTACGACATGGGGTGAGATTATTCAGGATGTAGAGGGCACTAAAATTTGGTTCCTGACGGCCACGCCATGGAGCGGGGATGAGGATGGTGATAGAATGATGCGTAGCCTAGTGCAGAATCAATACCAGTTGTCCTTGGATGTCGTCCGGGAAGCTGGTGGATTAGTCGAGACCAAGGTGATTTGGTGTGGGCCGCATGAGCCGAACGTTATCCTCCAGAAAAAAGTCGACAAAGAAGTCGAGTACCGCACGGAAAAGGTAATCCGTTGGAACAAACGAATCAGTCATGCAACGGCGAAGCAGAGGGCCATCTGGCTTGTGAACCACAAAGACGGAGTGGTCGAAAACTACGCCCGGAATAAGCTGATTATTGAGAACACGAGGTTCACAATGCACGCCACCCCGAATCCATCTGTTTTAGTTCTGGTCAATCATGTGGCCCATGCCGAGCGTTTGATCGAGTTGTCGGGCGGACTTTTTGACGACTGTCTGGTGCATGGAAAAACGCCGCTAAAGCTGCGCCGAGAGAAGTTAAAGGACTTTGTTGAGGGTAGGCGATCGCTGTTGCTTGGAACGGTGTCGTTGTTTGGTGAGGGTTTTGACGCTCCGGCCATGACGCATGTGGTTAACGCGGCTGGTGGCAAGTCTCCGATAGCGGTGGTGCAGCGGGCGGGCCGGTCGTCTCGGACGTCAGCAAATAAATCTTGCGGGTACGTGATAGATTTCCAAGACAAACATCTAAATACGTTGTCTAATCATGCCGACGAGCGCAGGAAAATCTACTCTTCTCTCGGATACAGCCACCACAACTACAAACACCATGAACACCAATCATCTTGAAATCCCACCAGAAGACCCGAATGACCGCTCAATGGAAATGCTTGGATGCCTGCTGGTCCTTGGATCCGGGGCGGTTATGATCGTTTTCTTTTTCCTGTTGTACGAGATCATTTTTTAATGAGAGAACCAATGCCACCAAGTCGGGCCATCATGAGGACAGCGATTCAGATGGCGATGAAAGCGGGGAATGAGTACGAGATTGAGCGCCTCAAGGGGCTGTACCATCAGCTTGGAAAAAGGTTCGGTCAGCACCGAGGAAACGCAGTTAAAGAAAAATTCACTTTACATCAGAAACGGATTAGGCTAGCGAACAACTCCGGCACGACCCGGGACAAATCAACCACATGTACAACGACACCAATCACTCTGACAGGCAACATGCCACGTACTCTCCCTCCAAACTCAAAGCGTTAGAAATTTGTCCTCGCTTCCAGCAGGACAACAACGCTCCTCCCCACCCAATCACTCTTCGGGGGACGGCGATGCACGAAGCCGTTGAAGCCGGGACACCCGAGGTCGACGGGCTTTCGGATTACGAAAAAGAGATGGTCCGGTATTGCTTGGACTTTCAATCCGAGTGGAGCATGGATCCGACGTGGGTCAGCTTTCCCGAGATGAAGCTCACCACCCCCGGCGGAAACTTTGGTTTCTGCGACCAGCTTTACATCCGCGGCAAGGAAGCCGTCCTGCTCGACTGGAAATTCTCCACTCGTGTCCAGACCGTAGTTAAGGACAACGTGGCGGCCCAAGCGTATTCTTGGGGCATCCTGAACGACTGGCCGGACATCGTTGAGGTCACCGTCTATTACGTCTACCCAAGGCTAGATGTGGTCAGCACGCACGTATTCACTCGGGATGACATGGACCGGATTGAGCTGCGGGTGGAGACGATCATCGCCCGGGCTAAAGCGGATTTGGAAGACCAAGAGATGCCGACCGAGGAAGGCTGTTTATATTGCTCCCGGAAGGCAACCTGCTCGGCTCTTCACAAGCTGGCTCTCCCGATCCACAACGAGTACAAGAAGGACGAGCTGACCGTCATCCCCGAGTATCATGCCAGCCAGATCAGCGACCCGAACGTGATGGCCAAGGCGATGGCACTGGCTACGATCATGGAAGAGTGGGCTGGCTCCGTAAAATTTCACGCGAATCAGATGCGAAGGGAGACCGGAGTCGAGATCCCCGGATACGCTTGGACCAGCCGGAAGGGGGACTCAGTCGTCAATAACGCGGCGCTCGTGAAGTTCACCGCCGATGAATTTGGGCTGACCGACGATGACATGGTGTCCGCAATGTCCCTCAGCATCTCAAAGCTGTCCGAGAAGATTGGTGAGCGGGCACCCACCGGCAAAAAGAAGTCGCAGATTGAAGCGTTCAAGAACAGCTTGATTGACAGCGGCGCCATTGAATTGAAGCCCGACACATTCTTCCTCCGCCGGGAACGCAAAACCAAGTACTAATTTTCCTCCTACAAATAACAACACAAAAACACAACATGACAACGAAGCTCAAAACAACCACCCCAGCCACAGAACCTACCGATCAACTCGCCGTCCCTGCTGCTCCCATGAGCGGGATCGTTGGTGAAGTTGACGCGCAAGATTTTTCGCTCTGCTACCTATCACTCTGTCAAAAGAGCGGCCAGCTAGCCGACGATTTCAAGCCCGGTAATTTCGTGTTTGGGAAAGCGATTGATCTTGGAACAGCCGTCTCGGTCATCCCGGTACGCGCCACCAAGTTCTACGAAGAAGATTGTCCATTCGGCACCGGCACCGGAGCCACTTGGACACGTCGGGCGGATATCCCGGAGGTTGAGTTCCGCGAAGCCGCCAACATCGACTTCCTTGTGAAGATCGAGCAGTCGGTCAGCGCCCTGAGCGTTACCTACAACAAGGAGACGTGGGCCTGCGCCCGCTTCGTCGTTCGGAAAAGCAGCTACAGTATATTCAAGACCTTGGTGACGGACACATCAGGGTTTTTGAAAGGCGGGCTGTACACCGGGCGGTATCAGCTCCTCAGCGAGAAGCGGAGCAACGACAAGAACTCGTGGTATGTCCCAACGCTGCGGGCTGAAGGGCCGGTCGTGTCGGGGTTGATCGTGGAGATCAAATCAACGCTGCATATCTAGGGACGATCATAGCCGACGGGTCCAATCCCCGTCGGTTTTTTCTTTTAACCAATGAGGATCATAGGAAAGCCAAAGAGAAAAGGCGTCTTGTACGGCCATTTCGCCGTCGAGGTAGTTACGGTGACCAAGAATGTTTGGGTGTTTTACCGGACCACATCCCCGGCGAAAGCGCGGATTGCAGCCCTCACCAAGAACTGCGCATTGGACGTGAACCGTGTGATCATGATTACCGAGACCCAATATATGAACGGCCTACATAACGTCCAAGTCTTGGAGAAGCGCCGACTCTCTGCTCCCCAACACCAGAGACGTGTCTCTAGTTCGAGGAACGAACGCAGGGTCATGTTGACCAACCAAAGGTACAAAACCCGCCGGGCACAGGAGGAACAATTAGTATGACAGCTATCGACTTTGAAAGTTACTACGACGAGGACATGTCGATCACGACCTTGGGAACCAAGAGGTACTGCCAAGAGACGGATGCCTACATGGTGTCTATGTACAGCTCGGAGCTTCAGTTCTGCGGCCACCCAGCTGATGCTCCTTGGGAGTCGCTGCGTGGGCAGGATGTCTGCGCCCACAACGCGAGCTTCGATGAGACGCTGTATTTGGCCTTGGTTGATAAAGGCATCGTCCCCAATGTGGATCTGACGTGGCACTGCACCGCTGACGCCTGCGCCAGTCAGCAGCTGCCCCGATCCCTGAAGGATGCGACCTCTGTCTTGTACGGGGCAAAGATGGACAAGTCTGTCCGGGACGGGATGAAGGGACGGATGCCCAAGGATCTGACGGTGATCGAGAATACTGAGCTGCATCAATACGCGGAGGCCGATGCCAAGTTCTGTTGGCAACTTTCCCAAGATCTGTTTGGGCTGATGAAGCCAATCGAGAGGAAGCTCTCCGAGCACACGAGGATGATGGGTCGCCGCGGTGTCCCCGTCGACATTGAGCAGATCGAGAAGAATTTGGAGACGCTCAAGGGCAAACTCTGGGAGTGCTCCCGGGACATCCCGTGGGCCAATACTCTCGACGTGAAAGGGAAGCCGATCGCCTTAGCAAGTCCGCTTGCTTTGGCCCGAGCCTGTAGGGACGCCGGAATCCCTGCTCCCGTCACCACTGCCAAGAACGACGCACGGTTTGATATTTGGGCCGAGGAGTTTCAATCCCAAGCCCCATTTGTGGCGGCTCTCCAGCGGCATCGCAGGCTGAATCGGGCGCTCACGGTCCTGACCAACATGCTGGCCCGCACCGACGAGAACGAGCGGATGAGCTACGGTCTGAAGTATTACGGGGCAGAAGCGACCGGCCGGTGGAGCGGCGACAGCGGGCTCAATCTCCAGAACCTCCCGCGTGCCGCCTTGGAGGGTGTGGACATACGCAGCTGCATCAAAGCACCGGCCGGGAAGAAGCTGATCGTCCTCGATTTCTCTCAGGTCGAAGCCCGAGTCGCTATGATGCTTGGGGAGAGCCATGTCATTTTGAAGCAGCTGGCCGACGGCGTCGACATCTACGAAGCGTACGCTCGTTCGATGCTAGGGTACACTGATCCAGCGCCACTCAGGGTAAAGGCTCCGGAGCTTCGGCACAAGGCGAAGACTTTAGGTCTTGGCTTACAATTTGGTCTTGGCGCGAATCGTTTATCAATAATGGCCAAGATTCCGGTGGATGAAGCTGAAAAACTGGTGAGGATCTTCCGGGAAAAGAATCCGGGCATCGTCAAACAATGGCAGCACCATGAGTACGGATTCAAGCAGCAGGTGCGACAGTCCTCCAAATCCCTCCAAATTGAATTGGATAGCGGCCGGGTGGTGAAGTACTTCGACCCGCAGATCACCAAGGAGGAAGGGATGAAGGCGTCCACCAAGAGGAACGGGCCGCGGTATAAGTGGTACGGGGGAGCCTTATTCCAGAACAGCGTGCAAGGCATCGCCCGGGACATCCTCGCCCAAGCCGTCCTCAATTTGGAAGCTGCGGGGCTGCCGGTCATCCTCCACGTTCACGACGAAGTCATCCTCGAAGTCGACGAAGCGACGGCAGACCAAGACTTTACTAAAGCCGTTCAGATCATGAGCACCGCCCCAGATTGGGCACCCGGAATCCCCTTAGCCGTTGAAGGGCACGTACTTGACCGTTACGAGAAATGAGCGAACCTCCTTCATTCAACAAGATGCTCGAACTAGCTTACGTCGAAGGCTACACTAAAGGGGCCGACCCCGAAAGACCGAGAGCACCTCAACAACTAATCGACGCATGGCTCAATCGCGAGTTTAGGATATGGATCCGGAAGCAAGTGAGTGAGCTGAACAGACCATCTGATCCATGAACGACTCGGGGCACGAACTTTATGAAAATTTATGCGTGCTCAGGAATCAAATCGACAACTTCATTGACAGGCTGAATCAAAATAAGATCAGCCCTCCTGACGGGGTGGTAGTATTGTACGTTGACCTTGGTCCGTTTGCGGTTGACATGTCAGACATCTACGAGCTAGGCGAGGATTCGGAAAACACGCTGTTCCACATGGATATGGAGTCCGGGATTTGCACGAATATCGAAGAGCTGGAAGACGAGAGTGACGAGGAAGAAGAAGACGAAATATGAAAAAGATTCCTAGTTACGATTTCAGGCTGACGATTAGGCTGCCCAAAAGGTGCCTAGCTGACGACCTCTATAATCGGTCGTGACCGTGTGGTTGACGTTTCCAAGCTCTCCTAACAGCACCCCCAAGTCGAGGTCGTTCACATCGTGAACCAGCAGTTTGCCACCCGGGTTCAGCTTTGTTTTGAAGAACTGAACCAGCTCCGGAATGATGTGGTTGCCGTGTTCGCTGTCGTGAAAGATCAGATCGTACTTTTCAGGCTGCTCTAACTCCTCTTGACCCGACATCTTTTGGAAATTGATGCTCCAAACTGACCACAAATCCAGACATCTAGCTAGAAAATCTGTGGTGATGTCGATAGTCTTTACGTTCATGCCTGCCAGCCGGATCGACATGGCTCCCATTCCAGTGAACGTGCCGACTTCCAAAGCGTTTCCGCAGCGATATTGTTTTGCTGTCTCGTGGATCTCCGCAAAATGCTTTTTAGCGGTTGCCCAATGTTCACTGTCGTCCCAAGAGTTGATGCGTTCGACTGCGGTAGTGACCCAATCAACGTCTTTGGCACCTTCGTAGATGGGATAATTTCCACTGGTGTGGTATCCAAGCACTTCACTTTGGTGGTAAATCTCACATAGATCCATCACGTTAAGTCGTTTATCGGCCAGCGTTATTTTATCGTGCAGGGCTTGATTGAAAACGCACTGATCCCCGTAGAGGTTGGCGTAGTCAAAGTAGTGGTCCTTACAGTATTCAAATGCTGGCTTGTGATTTCTGTGGGCTACGAACCACCCGGCGTTACAATACGATTTCGGGGGCAATCCGTACTTTCGTTCTAAATCTTGGAGGTCGGTTCGCCCACTACGATCCAAGACAAAATATAATCCTTTTGAATCGGGGATGTAAGGCATTAAATCAAACTGACGAACCGGCCGCCAGTCACAATCGTGGTACATGACCCGTTCGATGTCCGGGAAAATGTCGAAAATGCTGAACTTAATCGAGAATACCTTGTGGGTGAATACAAGCGACGGGATTCCGTAATCCAGATGCTCTTCCGTAATGATCCGTGTCTCCAACCCTAGATAGTTGCGCACGTACTCGGAAGACTTCTTTGCGTAATCGAGATGCTCCCCAATTCCGATAGTGACAGCAACAGGTTTCATAAATTGGCGTAACTATACCTTCAAAAAAGTAGACTTCAAGACACCCCGTACATCGCGTGCCCCACCATTTCTTGGGACACAGCGTATGAGGCTTTGGTAACGATGCGGTGAGCGGCGCTTAGTCGCTTAGCCGCCATCTTTGGATGGACAAAAATGTCAGTACCAAGACCCATGGTACGGGCGAGATCGACAAGGATGGCTAGTGAGTCAAACTTGTCCGGGCTGCTTCCGATGCGTTGCTTAAAGTCCTGCTTCAGCTCAACTTGGATTTTATCACCTGTTCGGATTTCAAAGGTTCGTTCACACCCTTGGTCCAAGACTTCGTCGTCAGAGAGCTTTTTGATGAACGGCAGGAACGTCCGTATTGAGTACGCCAGCTCCGAGGAAGCGGAGGTATACCTCTCCTTGGATGTCCGGATGTCGCCGGGTTCCGCGATCCGTTCAGACGGTGACGCAGAGAAATACGTCCGGTGAATCCGCCCGTTCATCTCCTTCTCGAACGGATACACAAAGCCGGTCGACGAGCCGGTCGTGTCCGCAGCGATGGACTCAGGGCCGATGCCTAAAGAGGCAGCCAGCTCCATGACGTAACGCACCTGTCCTTGTTCCGGAGTCCCCTTGTCCTTTGTGATGAATGGGACAGTCCGGAATCTGTCGAGTTCGAGAAAGACTCTTCGTTTCCGGTCAGGGGTAAAGCCGTACCCGATATGACCTTGGCAGATCATGAACTTGTCGCCGCCGAACGCTGGGTCGATCCCAAGGATTGGGTACGTTCCTTCGCCGGTCCATTCGACCGGCCCCGCAGCACCCAAGGAATCGACAAGTCGAGCTGACAGAATCGTGTCAGTCTTGTCCTCGTCGCAAAGAAAGCCGATCGTCATCCGGGCGAATGCCGCAGAGTCGGTCCCCCCGTAGGATTCCTCGTCCCGCTCGATGGAGGTACGGGACATCAAGAACGGGAACGGCGCCGGTGGCGACTTCGGATCCCGCTTGGGATCTTTCATGTGGCGCCAGTTCCTGTTGGGGGTATCCAATCCATTCAGATTGGTCATCCACCCGCGGCGAGCCGTCGCCCACCCCGGAGAATCTTGGTGGTAATCGTCAATCGTCCAGCCCCCTTCCGGGCGGTAGAACTCGACGCTTTTCCGATGCTTGTGGCTCGGATTCATCAGGAAAATAATCTGAGCAAAGTGGACGGCTTCCATCCAGTTACTGTGAAGCTCCTCGTGAAAGATCGACGGATCCACGGCGTTGGCTTCGTCTACGATCAAGAGTTTGAGGGGTGCCTTGATCCCGATGAGGGAATCCACCGCCGATTGCCCGTCAGCCCCGCGCTTGATGGCTACCAGCTCCATGCCGGTCAGCGTGTTTTTCACTGTCTTCTCATCCGCCCCCATCGCGCAGAAAATGAGGCGTTTCTCTTGGCCCTGCAAGATCTTGAACTCACCCCCCACTACAGACTTGGGTTCGGTGTGGTAAATCGTTTTACGGAAGAACTCGATGAGCTGACCGAATACCCGTGACTCCGATCCTTTGGATGTGGACGAACAGACCTTCACTGACATCTGCCGACGGAAAATAAGGAACATCGTGAGCCCAAACATCACAGCAGTCCCGGTTTTTCCACACGACTTTGGTCCGCCCGCCATGTTATAGTTGGCTGGGTGCTTTCCAAAGGCGCTTCGGTTGACGAAGTCGTAGAAGAGACGGCTGGCCCAATGGTTGACGACTCGATGGTTTCCGGATGAGCTGATCGACTTGTGCCACACCCACGCTCCTCTAAATACGATGTTAATGAACTCGACCATGTGGCCGATCGGCCCCATCGGACCGTAGTCGAACGCGCCCGGGGAATGTTTGGGTTGCCAATTTTGCCAGTCGGCGAACTCTTCCCGAATCCTTGGTTTGATGTCAGTGCTGAGGGCTTCAGCTAGGACAAAATCCCAGCCGACGATAGCCCCTTGGCAACAGATCCGCTCAATCTCTAAATCCGGGAGGAGGGAGATATCTGCATTGAGCTTTTCTTTGAGGATCTTCTGAATGGGTTCAAGCCCATACTTGGCGATGAGCTTACTCATGAAAGGGAAAGTTCTTACTCGCTAGGCTCTTTTTTTTCTTTGGCCTTGGTCTTCGTTTTTGCCGCGGCCTTAGCCATCTCAATTTGGGATGCGCCACGTTGGAAGTCCAAGGTCTGATCGAGGAGCTTGCGACGAATGTCGGCGGCTGAGTTCTTGCTCTTGATGGAGCCGTCGAGGACTGCCATCGCAAGTTTCTCGTCACGCCGCGCTTCGTTGGTCTGAGCCATGTTGCCCAATTTGTAGAAGTTCTTCTGCTGGGCGATCTGCATCTCGTTGGCCGCTTTGGCCTGAGCGATTTGGATGTCTGTCTGCGCCTTCATCAGCATCGCTTTCGTCTTCGGATCCATGTCTTCTCCACCTTCTTCCTGACGGTCGGCGGCTTCCTTCTCGAACATCTTGATCGTTTGCAGAATCTGCTGCTGCATCTGCGCCGAGAAGTCGAAATAGTTTTGGATCTCCGGAGCATCCATAAGAATGGGATTCTCCGAGAGCAAGGCGAGGTGGGCATCAATGTGACCAATGATGGTAACCCCAGCGCGAAGCTGTTCGGCGAGGGCATCCAGAGGATCCAAAGTGAACTTGTCGAACAGCCCTTGCTGAATGGCCTGCATGGTCTGAATGACGAACGGAATGTGACCGACACCGTTGGGATCGATTGGCCCAAGGTGGGACAAGTGATCTTGTTCGGGAAGGACCAAGCGTTGACGGCCGGAGAGCATGTCTGCATTCTCCGAATCGATCTTCTCCCGGAATCCGGAATCCTGCTGCGGTTCGTTTTGATTATGGAGCGGCTTGGCCACCTGATGACCAAAGATGGATGTGAGCCCCCAATTGGTCAGGGCATTCCTTTGGGTCGCCGTCTGAAGCAGTGGATAGAACTGCATGGCCTCTTTCACGCGCATCAACTTTTTGTCCAGTCCACCCGGGGTGTTGGCTGGGTTGATCGAGATTCGGTTGTCGGCAAGCAAGGCCAAGGGGAGTTGGTACTCCTGCAAGATGGCAGAGAGACGGCGCCAGAATTTCTCAGCGACTTTCCACCCGGGGAATCTCAGAATCTGCCCGTCCGCTTTCGGGAAGAACCAAAGCCTCTTGGCAAACGTCTGACCCAATGGCTCAAAGAAGAGACGGACGATGGGAAGAATCTGAGATGATTTCAGCTCTGACTCTTTAGCCAAATCCGCATTTGCTTCCGCCGCCGTCCGTTGCACACCGCCCTTGTTGGGGGCATTGACGGTGTAGACGCCCTGCATCCCGTCCGCGTGATTGGAGAGCCAGTTGACCATGCCGGTGGCGGCGCTGGCGTCGACGTAGTTTTGGACCTGCTGAAATCCGCTGGGGAGAATAATGGAATTTGGTCGGATCTGAATCTGCTCGGCGGCTGACCCCGAGGTAGCGCCGGTCGACGAATACACGGGGATCGACGACTGGAACGACGCCATCATGCCAGCATTGTGGAGGATGTCCATGCTGCGGGCGTGTTCCCGCATGTTGACGGCCATGCCGCGGATGCCGTCGATAGTGCCGTCGGAGCCAACGTGGTCGGTGGCCAGCACCATGAAGTCACTAGCTTCTTTGTAGCAGTACGGCTTCTCCCGAATGATTCTCCACGCCTTGCCGGTGTCGCAGAGCAAGAGATAGGAGTACTGATTCCCGGAATCGTCTGGCTCATACTCTTGTACCCAAACATGGACCACGCGGATCTCCGTCCGCTTATACCCTTGCCAGATGTTCTCACCTCGGCCTTCGACTAGTTCCAATTCTTCGAGTGACTGAAAGCGATTGCGAATCTCGTTCGAGTCGGAGCTGTGGCACTTGAGCACCTCCAAAACTTCTTTCCGATTCCAGCCGTGGATGGCCGCTCGCTTCTCGCCGACCTCACCGCGGATGGCTTGATACAAAGCCTGTGGTGAGTAGGTGTCCTCCAAAGAGACTTCTGGCATGTTCTCCAAAGTGATTCGAGTGCCCTTGGGGAAGCGCAAGGCTGAGGCCGTACGGGCGATCGGAAGAGGATCGTATGGATCCACCCAGACCATCGGTCCGATGCCGTAGGTGGCAAACTGGCGAAAGGCGACCTGCATGGCGACCACGTTGGTCACCTCGTCAGCCCAGCACTCGTTCAGTAATTCCGAACAACGTTCCTCGATGTCTGATGAAATCTGCCCGGGTAAACTTGGGAATTTGATCTGCCACAGACCGGCCGAGCTGGTAATGAAGTCAGTCCAAACCCCTTCGTCTTGATTCACCCGGCGTGGGAGTTCACCCAAGGTAGAATTGGGAACCGACTCCATGTTCAGAGCACGCAGCTGACTGTCAGAATAGGGGGGTGCGAAGCGAAGCATCGCCTCGATCTGCGACCGCTCGATGTCCTTGATATCGCCCACCATCCGGAATGTCCGAATCTGCTCGTTTAACCAAGTCCCATCACTTGGATCCTTCTTGGAGATGAATCGCCTCGAAGGAGCGGCACCCGTGGTCGGGTTGATTTTTCCTTCCAACGTCGATAGGTCAGTTGAGTCGATCATGAATCTTTATGGCTTGTAACAAAATCGTGCGCTTGGGAAATCCAAAATTTGAAATCTTCCCATTCAGCTGGAACAGGATTTGGGGTGATCCATTCTTTTTCAAACTTGAGTCGGCAATTGAAGCATGGATACAAGGATAACCAATATACCACAAACTGTTCAGGATTCATCGCCGCATTCTCATAATTTAGTGCTACCGAATGGGCTGCCCACCACCACACGGGACCAGATAATTTCTTCTGGTTGGCTTCTTCTGGGTAATCTTTTTTCCAGTCGGATAAAACTCCTATCCATTTACCCGCGGTTAATCGACTCAAACCAAAAAGGTCTTGGACTTGGGCCGTCAATAATAAGCTTGCCGGAGCCGGAGCTGTAGGTAAAACAGACTTGACGGAGAAGTTCAGATCCGCCTCTGGATCTTCGTCGACATAACGAGAACGGACCGACAAGGGAAGGTGATCCAAGATAATCTTGGAAATGGTTTCCTCGCTCCATGATTCCTCTGGCAAATTGTTGGCCGCCCCGTATCGGGCGATCCGATTCAGGAATCCTTTAGCCTCCGGAGAAGTACTAATTTGGTCGTTTTCATACGTCACAAAAGGCTCAATCTCCTCCTGCTCAAACAGGATTCCATTGAGTTTGTACCAGCAGTGGAGCAGAGGAGGCCATTGTTTGAATCTCATTTTGGGACTTTTCGGATTTTAAGCTCTTGAATCGCAACGTCATCCGCGGCATTTGCGAACTTGCCGAGGACTTTATCGTAAGCCTCGGGCGAGAGTTTATCCAAGTCCGTCCAGCGATCAATAATCAACTTCTTCACCATTTGCCCGCGCTTCTCGACGTACTGCCGCCAGACCAAATCACTGACGGGGCCGTAGGTTTTCTCGAAGTTCGTCCGCAGTTTGAGAGGTGGATACTGCCCCTTGGACAGGATCTTCTCATAGAACGGCACGTCCTGACGGCGGATACCAACCTGAACCGGGAGGATCGGCATTTTGTAACTCATCTCGTTCGGTGTCGCCCCCAGCGGGTCACCAAACATGTTGATGGCGGGCTCCGTCAGCATGGGTCCGGCAATAGGAATCTGGGAAAGCATCGTCGACGTAGCCGTCGACATATCCCTTGGTCCTTCCAAACGGTTGACGGTTTTGAGCAACGAGGAGAAGGGAACAAGGCCGCTGGCTCGGAACGCGGTGTAGGAGGCCAAGCTCTTTTGGCTGACCGAGTTTTTCTCTCCCGAGAGAATTTCCCCGATGTCGTTGATACCGGAAAGCGGGCGGTTGAATACGCCCATGACGCCGCCGATAGACCCAATGATGTTCTCTGAAAGTTTGGTGTCCGCAGTGGCAGCATCGCTGACATCAGTCATGGTCCCAACGGTTGCAAGGATAGGAGCCAAAGCTTCGAGACCGGCTTTCGCCCATGAGACCGAGATCCATGGAGAGTTTTCTGAAGCCCTCCATTGGATAGACTGCGGGACGTTACCAGCAGCACGCCATGCCTGCTTGGCTGCGCGGTCCGATGGCCCAAGGTTGTGGACGATAAAACGACGGTCTTTTTCTTCTTTGTCTTTATCGTCCCAAAGCAAACCGATGAGAATCGTTAATGCCATAGTGCCCATCGCGGCTTCGGCAAGGCGCTGCAACTTCTGAGAGTGTGTCTCCAATAGAGGATAAACCCGCTTGGCTTCTGGGTCGAAGCCCGGCTGTTTCTCGTAGTACCGGTTGAGGAGATACCGTGAGGCAGCGGTCGGCGGGAAGAAGTAAAGCGACCGGTTCAGCACTTTGAGCGCCGTGGTGGGATATCCCACTACCACACGGAACACAAGCTGACCGGCACCTTGTCCTTTTTCTCCGGCTACCGCGTCAACAGACGACTCAATTCCTTTCAAGATTTTAAGGATGGCTGGGATGACGTGACCATCCACCTCCTCGTTTACACCGATATCTGATTTACCTTCTGTAACCGAAGTGCGAAAAAGATCGGAAACTTGTTTGGCCCCGTCATTGCCAATCGCCGCAGCAACCCTAGCCCCAAAGTCTTCGATAGCAGAATCTTCTGCGATCAATCGGATCTGAGTAGGAGTGTAATTTCCTTCGAGGGTGAGGGTAGTGATGATCCCGTCTCGATGCGCTCTTTTCGCCTCCATCATGGTATTGAACGCATTCATGTCCATGCCGTTCTTCCGAAGAAGATCGTATAAACCAACCTGCCTGATCTGATTGATGAACAACGATTGGGACGCCGAATCCATAGAGGAATACAGACGACGCACGTAGTCCGGGGCAGACAGAGCGATCTTGGCGGCGGCGACAACTTTTTCCTTACCCGATTTGGGATTCTGGTAAATCGCAATGTTCTTGTCCAAGACTTTCCTTAGCGCGGATAGACTCTGTAACTCAGCCTGCTGACCACGCCGATAAACGTCATTCCCAAAAGCGTACTTAAACTCCTTGGTCACCGTGTCAGCCGAGTTCACGAAAGCGGACCAAGAAGCTAAAAACCTTTTTGGGTCGCCTGTCATCAATCCCCGCATTCCGTCCGTCGCCAAACGGTTGCCCATGCTGTAGGCGGGGGTCCAAATCTGGATAGCCGCCGTACCAATACCTGACAGCGTGTTGCCGACAAGGTATCCGGTAAAAGCGTTGATGGCGTTGAAATCGTTCATCCGAGCATCCGCCAATCCCAAGATCTTTTTGGCAAGCTCGATCTTGATCAGGTTAGGAGTGTCCCCGTCGTGGATCTCTTTTTCCCAAGCGATCATCTGGTCGTGATCAGCTTGGGTAAAGACTTGGTATTTTGACGGGCTGGAGAATGCCATCGAGACGGTGTGGCTCGGGTCAGTGACGCCGAGTCGCACCGCCGTCATCAGCTTGGTAAACTCGTTCGGCTTCTCGGTAAGAATCTTTTTCGTCTTAGCAGAAGCTTCTCTTTCGATGAACCGAGTGGCCCGCTTGGTCTTGACGTTTTTCAACAAGTCGATGTACCGAGCCGTGTACATTGTTGTACCGGCTTCCGCGACTTGCTCGGGGATGCCCCCAAAGATAAGCAGCTTCTTGAAATACGCTTTTACAAACTCCACGTCGTTTTGCAAATAGACGGGGATCTTCGATAGCTCATTACCAAGGACCGTGGATATCTTGTTAGCTTCAAGATTTCGGCGCAGGGCCTCGACCTTCGCCGAGAGAGCCGTCTGGTATTTGATCCACGCACGGTTGGAAGCAGTCCAAGCGGTCTGGCTATCGACCCCAAGAGACATGAGCTTGGACGAGAGTCCGGTCATGTAGGCATTCCTCGCCTGCGGGGACGAGTCGAACGCCGTTGAAAGATCTTGAACGTTTGTCCAATCACTCAAAGCTTGAGCCACTGGATCTATCTTCTTTTGCTTATCCCCCGTCAGAGTCTCGGTCTGGGATAGATCCTGTTTATTGATGAACGCCTTGGCCGTGTTGTTTGGCTTATCGAGAGCCGCCTGCGCCTCTTGCTCAGTCCGGTTAGCCTGACGCTCGCGTTCACGGATTTCCTTTTTGGCCTTAGCCAACGCTCTGTTGTCGATCTGCTTTTGCCGTTTGGTCGAGTACCTCGCCCATGCGTAATCCGTCGCCTCGGAGGCGAGATCAATCGGGACGCCCAAGTCAACCAATTCTTGGTTGAGGTTAAACATGAATGCATCCTGACCGGCTTCCGTCAGCGCGTATCCCGATCCCTTTTTCCGGTCAGGGAGTTTGGTGTACCGAGCCAGAATCTCCTTCGCTTTAACCTGAACTTTTGGTTCGGCGTCTGCTTTCTCGACACCGGAGTTCCGTTTGAACGCCGCGATGAAATTCTCAACGGCTTTGACGTTTGGGTCGGCAACTTCTTTGGCGACCTTGGCCTTTTTCTTTACTTTGTCCTTGGCCTTCTTCCTTGTCGCTTCTGGAATCGCTTCCACAGCTGCTATCTCTTCGGTGTAGGCATTCGGACCCACATCCGGGACAGCCGGAGCTGGCTCGTTCGGGTCGGGAAGGGAGTAGCGGATGTCAGGAGCTTCTTCGAATCGTTTAGACGGAGGAATGATTTTACCCGTACCGTCTCTTACTACCGTTTCAGCGGAAGCTAACGGATCAGGAGCTGGTTCAATGGTTTTCCATTTGTCGTATGTGGTTACATTGTTCGTGATCGGTTGGTCGATATAACTTGGATCGTCTACTGTGATCAGACTATTTATAACTTGTTCGGTTAGGACAACATCTTTTAAGAGAGGTTCTCCATCCGAACCAACTTTTCCAGTATCTTCCCCATACGCGATAAAAACTGGGCGGTTTTCGAGACCGCTTACCATGTCGCTTGACCCAGTTTCTGAAGTGTAACTGGAGATTACAAAAACTCCGTTGGGAGATCTCCATGCTTTTAAAACGCTAACACCTTGCTCAAATTCTCCCGGTTGATTGCCTTTAACAGACTTTCCTCCTTTTGGTAAATCACCAAAACGAAGGTAAAACCCGGGAAGAGTAATTGTTGTCTGTTTTCTCCAATCACGAAACTGAACCGTAGTAGAAGCTTTCGCACCACCTTGTTCGTCTTCGATACGCTCTAACGCGGCTTGGATTGCATTCTCTTTGCTCGTGGCGATATAATTTCCAAGCCCGCCTTTATCGGCAAAATACCAATAGCCATTTTCAGGATCGCGAAACACTGAAACTGTTTTATCACCGATACTAACCGCTGTTTCAGTAGAAAAACCTTTTCTCTGTGTTTTAACGTTAAAAGGTTTAGCTGCCGCTTTAGCCGCCGCGTTGATCAAACGCTGCGCCGTTTCCATGTCCCCGGCTTCCACCGCGGCCATGTACTCTTGGTCGATGCGCTGCGCTTCGGGCGACAGGGGAGACAACGAAAACCGTGTGCCGGTCAGATTCGACTGAGCCGCCATTGCGCGGAACGAACGCGCAGCCACACGGTCAGCCGCCATCTTCAAATCACGCTCGGTCAGCCGTCCGTTGAACAACCGGCGGAATGCCGCACGCACGGAATCCACGAACCGCTTCCACAACGACGACGTGTTCGGTTCGTTGGCCAGTCTCCGCATGAATCGGATCGTGGCCTCCTCCACTTG